>Ga0065701_1040547_pt1 | contig 12604 bp, 20 predicted proteins | sample Biomet1_FD_59088 | JGI IMG/M metagenome (GOLD analysis project Ga0065701, IMG submission 59088) | Microbial communities from bioreactor (seeded with anoxic lake sediment) at LBNL, California, USA - Biofuel metagenome 1 version 3... | ecosystem: Engineered > Bioreactor > Anaerobic > Unclassified ...
TTACGCCAAAAATCAAACAACCAGTTTCAAACTGTTTTGTGAAAAACGCCCCATTTCAGTTCTAAACTATATTGTTAACCCACACATGCGGCAATTAATTATTGAAAAATAATTAGCTTTGGTTTATTGTATAAGCGGTGCTGGCGATGCGTTCATCTCTCATTATTGTATTAATGAGCACTAGTTACATCGCGTAGGGCAAAAAAACAAAACTCTGGCTTGGCTGGAGTTTTGAATTTAAGCAAGCCGTCTGACCGAAATGTTACCAGAAATTGCTTAGATTAAAGACACACTACACTTGTAGAGTGTCTTTTTTTATATGCAAATCAAGGGAATGGCTCGAAATTAAACAAAACAGGTTTTGTTTTTAATCAAAATGAAAAACATATTTAATAAATGTAAATTCAGGCTGTATCGTTAGCGTATAGCAGCCATCTTCTTCTTTGAATTTAAAAAGTTGTTTAAGTGATAAATAGACGGGGTCCTCATCATTAGTCTGAATAATTAAATCTTCACTATCAAAGTCGCGAGAGAGGGAAACATCGCCATATTTTAATGAATGGCATTCATTGAAAGATAAAGAATCATCGCCATAAATAGCACCAGTGGAAACAAGTCTATACTCAATTTCATCATAACACATGTTGAAAATTTCAATCTTTGTTGCGGTATTAAGCTTTTGACACAGCTCATCGGCTAAAACTTTTTGCATGGAATCAAAAAACTCATTAACTTCTTCGTAGACATTGATTAATGAATTTTTGCGTAATAAATCTGTTAATTGGATAGAAGTATTATTATTTCTTGATTTGAGATAAGCTTCAATTTCTGGAGCAAGTTCTTTGAAATCAGCAACAGAATCAAAGAAAATAGGGCTAATAATTTTTTTTGTTAATTTATTTTCAACATAAGAATAAACTAAATCATACACTCCTGTTTTTTTATCTTTTTTGCAACTAAGAGAAAAATCCCCTAATAAAGGGAACGCATGGTCTAAAGCCATTTCAGTTCGTAAATCAAGAGTCATAAATTGTCCCAATAAAATAATTAATTTTGTTTAAATTAAAAGTGGTTATGGAGTGATATGTTTTTTAAATAAACAACACATCATTTTCTGATGCTATTTTCCTCTTGTCTCTTCGATATAGCAAGAAAAAATTTTGTGAAAACTGAATTGAATTTGATTTTTTTTATTAATACAGTATAATTATTTATAAAGTAAAATTAAGGAAAAAGCACAATGGATAAAATTAATTTTGGCATCAATATTATTGAAAAAAATTCTCACTTTGGACCATGCATGGTTTTAGAGCAATTTTTAGTTATTAATGAAAAGAAAATTAATGGAACCATTGATTTAACGGCACTAATTAGCTTTTTTGATGAATACAAGCTTAAAGAAATGGAAGAGCCTTCTGTTGAAAATAATAAAGAACAAGATGTGTTTTCTTATGATCAATACTTATTAACCTGTTCTTGTGGCATTCCAGGTTGTGCAGGAATTGGAGAACCAGTATTAATTAATCATAGCAGCAAATGTGTGCAATGGTTAATTCCAGATGAGCCGGTATACAAGAAAATCTTCGACAAGCGCGAGTATTTATTTGATGTTTCAGATTATGTTCCAATGTTAGAAAAGTTATCATCAGCATTAATTGATTGCTATTCTAATGACACACTGGGGTTGATCGACAAAGAAAAAGAGCAAGAAGTAGATCGATATGATCTGGAAGATGAACTAGGTGGTCTTGCTATTAATCTACCTAATTATTTTAAAAAGAATTTTGAAAATGAATAAAATTTGGTTCTAAATTAAAAGTACAAGAAAGGTCGGTGGTGATTTTTTAATCTGAATTTTTAAGGAAGAAAAATGAAAATAGAGATAACAAAATCGCAATTAGAGGCCATTAAGCTGCTTGCCGATGATTGTAGCGCTATGTGCGGTGATTCTGAAACAGATGTGTCTTGGAAAAAAGCCATCAAGCATATTGATGCTATGTTAAAGAAAAATGGATTACCACCAAGAGATTTTGCTGAAAAAGACGATGATTAATGCACTAAAATATCTAAAAGGCACGCTACGCAAGCGTGCCTTTTTTGTTTAAGACATGGAATTTAATTCGTTTTCCAATTGCTTAATTAACGACTTATCGTTTTTTTCTTTTTCGTTTAATACTTCGTAAATGGGTTTGTTTTTGTTGTCAAAACCACGAAGTGCAAAGAACAAATAACTGTCATCATTATTATCAACAGCAACAATGTATTTTTGACCGTTTTCTGCATCAAGATCATGAAAAAAAGCGCCGGTCATGCCAAATAATTGGGCAAATAATTGTTTTGGTGAATAAGCGCGTTCTGCTTCTTCTGCAACCAGAGACATAATGTCGACAGGCAGATCTACTGGCCCATTAATAACTAAATGTAAAAGCGGATCTGTTTCGGGTAACTTCATAGCCAGGATCATATCTTCGCCATCGATATTAACCATGACTTCATGATAGTCGTATGTTCGGCGTTGTGGATTATAAAAACGTTCATTCTTGGCATGAGAAACACGCACAATGGTAATGTTGTGTGGCAAGGCTTTGCAGTCTTCTGCATCAAAACTGTCGCGTATAGTGAGGTAAAGTTCTAAATCAGGATTATCATCGCTTTCACCCACTAAAATAGCATCCAAAACACGCTCTGCAAAGGCAGGGTCGCTGGAGTGAGCTTCTTCTAAAAGACAGTAATGAGAAAGCGCTAAATGATCATCTCTGCGAGACCAGATGACTGAAAACTGAATATTGTTTTCAGCTAAAAAGAGAGCAATAACAGAGAATGGATCACGATAAGAGGCGCTTAAAAATTGAGCTTTCATTTTTAATTCCTTTAGAAGAAAAAAGTGAATTTCAAGAGATAAATTCACTTAAATAATGGAGTTATTATATCAAATTTAATTAAAAAGAAAAAGAAGATTTTTATCGATTTGATTTCTGTCGATGCCTGTTAAGTAATGCATCAATATATTCATCACCAAGTTCCGCTCTGGCTTCGAGCTCATCTTCTTTGCTATCAAAAATAGTAATTAGTCTGTTTATTTTTCCGAAAGGATTTAACATTATTAATTTAACCAATATTATGAATAGCATAATGCAAAAAATTAACAAGTTGATCCACGAGTTTAAATCATCATTCGTTCCAGAATAGGAAAACAAAAACTTGAACATCCATGGAATATTTCCGCTATTTAATCCTGCTGTAAACAAAAACTTAAATACAACACCAGAAACGATAACTGGGGCTAAAATTTGGATCCAATAAGCAGAATTATTGCAACGCTGTTCTATGTTTTTTCTCATTTCTCTTCGTTGTTTATGATGCTCGGTCACTAAAAACTCCTTTTCGTAAGTTAAAAACAGTCTGCATTGCGGAAATGCAGACTGTTGGTGATTTTTAATCGTCAACACAAGCCATAACAAGCCAATGTGGTTTTTCATTTATATTTTTGTTGTGTTCCATTCTCAATACTCTAACAATCTCATATTGTTTAGCGCGATCTTGTTGAATTTTCTTCAACCGTTTTAAATCTGTTTCGGTTGAAATGAAGTGAAGATCGGTACAAACAGGGCAGACGGTGTCTTTCACGTATTTGACAGCTATTTTGCTGCCACATTTTTTGCAACCACGAAATTCTGATTTGGATTGTTTTGTTCTTTGGATGAGAGAGGCGTCCCATCCATCCAGCAGATTTTTTAACTCCTGCTCTTTCTCCACGGCTTTTTTCTGTGCCAATGTAGCTGGAAAGGCTTTGGAAAAATCACCGATCTGCACTGCAAGAGCAGGGCCGTATTTAAATGTGTTTTCCATTAAATAGTCATCAGCCAGCGTTGTTTCGTTCGACTTAAATACTCTGTCGGAGATGGTTAAACGGCCAACACCATTGAAATTATCTTCATCTTCGCTCTCAAAATTAGAACGAGATTTTTCATTAAAAAAGCTTTTTAATTCGACTTTAGAGCAAGCGTCTAAAGTAAAACTAATCATTTTAGCACCCATGATGAAGACCTTTTTGTTTGTTTTTAGATGCTATAATTATATAAAAAATAAAAAATAAAGAAAGGGAAAAACTGTCTTTTTTGAAAAAAAGAAGTATAAAAATAGTGAATTACAGGAGATTGACTTGTTGTTTTTTTATGCAAAAACAAGAACTTCGGAAGTATGAAAAAATGGTTTTTATGATTTTTGAACCGAACCATAAAAACCAAATTTTTCAACATGCTTATTTGAAAATCTGAGAATTATATTCCCATTTTAATGCATTTTCTTCTTTGTTAATGTCTAAAACAATTTTATTGGGTGTTTTTTCTTGTTCACCGAAAAAATCACCGACTTCAATATCGGCATCTAAGTTATTAACAAAGAAGTCAAGGTCAATAGAATAATCAGATTGATTAAGTAAGATCCACATGCTTGCGTCTTCAAAGCTATCACCGATAGAAAAAGCAAAAAATTGCTTTGTTAAGACACCTTCTTGAGATGCGTTTTCTTTAATGTAGTTAGCAAGCACCCTTACCTTGTGTTTTGGTATGGCTGTAGGGTTATAAAAAGACCAGATAGGGTGATCAGGCTGAAAAAGTTCAAGATAAAAACAGGTATTTTTATGGTGTTGCTCATCCTTAGCCACATAGCTTGTGTTTATAATAATACAAGAGGCAACATCAAACACATCATACAAAAAATAAGGAAGATATTTGTTATCTAATGGCGCATTAAATAAGTCAATTAGTGAAATATAGTCAGTATCAGTATTTAACTTTCTTTTGATTTTTTGTGATGAGGCAAATGAACTGTAAACATGAGACAAAACATCGCCTACACGCTCCTGTTCATCTTCTGATAGTTGTAGATACGCTTGATGAATATCCTTTGATGATGGCTCTGTGATGGTTACAGAGGCTAGATTTCGACAAAGAGCAAACATGGCTCTAGCATTGTGCTTCTGATTTTTCTTTTTTGTTTGTTTAAAACAGTTAATTACTGATTTTAAAACAAAAAAACGAATGCCATTTGCAAGTGCTTGTTCCATGGGAAATCCTTAATAAACAAAGGTAAGTTTTTACGAAATGAATTTTTAACTCTTTAGTGAGTTGGCTTAACTAGCCATTTCATAATGAGAATTATAGCACAGAAACATGCTTATTTGAACTCATTCTTGCTGTTCGTAGATAAACAATTAACTTGATATTTCTATTAATTTTGTTATAATTATTGCATAAATTAAGTCCAACCAAGGAATTAACATCATGCATTTTCGTACTACGGCTCGCTCAATTGTTGAATCAGCAAAACGAATGTTTGTGTCAGAAGACTTTAATAAAGCGATTGCTTTGCTAAAGGATGCTTTCGAAAACACCGAAGAAGCAAAAATCATGTCATTGTTAATGGGTACATCTTACTTGGATGAAAATGATGAGTTGATCAATGAGCCAGATGAAGAATATCGCGCATTGTTAAACGAAGTGTTGGACTTGAATTACAATTTTATTATTCAGCATAATGGCCAGTATCTGCAACTAGTCAATACTTTGTCTTTTGATGCAAAACACTATAAAAAAGTAGCAGAGACTAAGGCAAGCCCAGACGCAGAATTGTTTGTTGAGATCTTAGCGCCGGTAACAGAGTCATCAGTATTAATGCAGGATGCCGATCTGGATGCGAAGTATAATGCGAGTGGCGAGAGCGTCATTGTGCTCATGTTAAAAGACAACGGGTATAATGGCTGGTATGTGGTGGGAAATGAAAAAGTCTATATTTTTGAGGTTTTCCGTGGCACTTTTTACAAAGAAATGTGTCGGGAATACACTTCATTGGTTGAATTAACCACTAAATATGACGAATTAAACTGAACGAAGGGGGAAGAAGTATGTTTTTAAGAAATGGAAAGTTATATGAAGTGACTGGCTTCTTCCCTTTGTTTCACGACAAGATTGATAGTGTTATCTTGTACAACAGTATTAGTGCGGTGGATAAGTTAAAAAAAGCGACATTGCTTGGTAGACCAAATAGTTTATCTCATTTCTGCTTGTCCTCAGCAACAGAAAAAGAGATCCATGATTTCACTTATTGTTTTGTTCGTTCGTGGGATACAGCGACAAATGATAATATAGTAAAAGCAAAAATGGCACTGTATTACAATGAAGATCCAGAAGATTTTATTTATATCTTTTTTAAGAATCATTCTTATTCAATGCGACAATTCGAATATGTTTTGGCATTTAAGCAAGTGAGACACGCGGTATCTGTTTTCGAAACTGTAGAGAAAGATGTCTATTCTTATTTAAGAACGTATTTGGCTAAAAAAGACAGAACGATCAAGCGCATGTTTAATCCTAAAACATTGGTCCAATTTATTATGCTTGATGAACAGAATGACTTTAAATATTCTTCTAAATCTGATTTTTACTTTGAAATTACAAAAGATAATTTTGATGATGTTTTTGAACAAAAAACTCATGAACATTCATTTTTGTGGAAAATTAAAGACCAGTATAAAACGATGCGAATTAAAAAAGGACTGTTCGAATTAATTACTAAACCAGAATCACCTGTTGAACCCCAAGACGAGCCGGAATTGTCTTCAAAAGAAGACAACGGCAGTTTGATTTCAATGCTGAAAAACAAAAAATCACCTATTAAATTAGGTCTTAGCTATAATGCAAAATTACAAGGCATTAAACAGCGGGTGTGTGAGCAAGCGAAAAAAGACAATGGATTTATTGATCTGATTATTAATAATCAGGTAATTACAATTCCGAGAAAGCCAGCCGAAGTCTGGTTTGAACGATTTAGTTCTTTTGTTAATGAATACACTATTGCGAAAGAAAAAGGGTGGCACCTGATTTCAGAAAAAGGGTTGAAATGTGAGGGTGATAGTGCGGCGCATTCCGACTGGTGGATTGGTGCAGGGTTGCCACTAAACCTGCATCCATTGAATGAACATTTCACCGGGTCTACGTTGGACATCAATGGGCGGCTCATTACGGTGCTTGAGAAGTTAGGTGGAAAACAAAAGGGGTTCATTTGCTCCGGCACTGCAATTAGTGTGCGAGAAATGCGAACCATGGCCGGAGAGTATGTGGGTAAGGCGTATGCCTTGCATATGCCTCTGGGAGGGGTGATAAATATCCTGGAGTCCAAAGAGTTTAAAATCAGTACAACAGAGTAAAGCGTCTGTGATTGATTATGTCTCTTGATTGATTCCAGAATTAATTGACAAAAAAGAACTTGATTGTTTGATATTCTTAATAATCATAATCAAATACCAAAAAATTAAATTTATAGAGAAAATATTGATGGCTGAAAAATTTATCGATGTAAATGATATTCAATATATTTGTCTTTATACAAGTGCAAAAAGTAATTTAGCAGCAAAAAGCATAGGTATAGAAATTGGCAAGGAAGGTGGGCAATGGCTGGTTAACCTAAGTTGTAGTACGAGAAAACAATTAGAGAAAGGAACTAAAAAAACAATTCATTTAAAGAGTATAAGATTCGAAGAAATACAAGAAATTGTAAATAAAATTAATGAATACACATCGCAAACACCAACTGGTTTGAAATTAGCAGGAAAATCTAAAATAAACAAAGGATATCTCATCATAACAAAAGGAATAGCAGGTGAAGATATTACTATTTTAGGTAATTCAAATACCTTATTTGCTAACAAAGAAGAATTAAAATCAAAAATAGAAGGTGATTTTTTAAATCCAGAACTCTCTTTGTTTAACTTAATTATAAATACATTTGATAAAATTAAAGCCTTTCCAAAATATTAAATAAGGAAATACAATGACAACTTCTTTTATTGATGTAAACAAGATCCAGTCAATCAAACTCTTGGCTTCTGTTTTTAGCTGCTTTGCTGATGAAGAAGACGGGGTGGATATCTATCGTGAGGAAGATGTGTGGAAAGCACAGTCAGTGGGATTTCCTAACTTTTCTCGCACTAATTTTCCGGTGAACGTAATTGAACAAACTGAATTAGAGTTGGTTGTTAATGCTCTCAATGAGCTGTTACAAAAAAAATCATTTGGATTAAATGTTGCTGGGAAATCGACAACCAAAAGGCAGTTTAAGATCAGTGTTAAACAGACAGACGGCAAGGAAATTAATATTCAAGGTCAGACCAATACACTTTTTGCCAGCAAAGAAGCATTTGATTTGAGCGAGTTTAGCCATAAAATTAATGAAGATTTTTTTGTTGTGGAACACGCTATTTTTGACCTTATTAAAAGCACCTGTGGCAAAATCAAAAAAAATGGCTTAATTGTTTTTTTGAATGAAATTTCTTCGGAAAAAATATTGAGTTGATTGCCGGAGAGAGAAAAAACGATGTGTTTAAATTAAATTTTCGTGAGAGGCAAACGTGACAAAAAATAATTATCAACCCGCAATTAATGCAGCGAAAAAATGGGTTTTTGTTTTAAATTCACTATTGTCGCTGCTAATAATAACGACCTCAATCATGTATATCTTCATTTTATTGAAATCAATACCCATGAAGCCAGAAAACTTAATTGCTGATTATTCTGGATCTGTATTGTCATTTTTACTGCTTAATTTAAGTTATTTTACTGCAATTAATCCTTATAAAGTCGGATTAAAAATGCAGATAAAATTATTTGAGCAAAAAATATTTGATTAACTAAATATTAAAAACAAGGAACCAATACGTGGAAAATAAAGCTGAGTTTAAGAAAGAAAACCGATATTTTGTTTTAAAGTGCACTGATATTCAGGGTGCATTAAATGTAAAAGAAAAAGCAGAACTATCGCAATTAGGTCAATTAATTAATGAATATCGTGCCCGCAATGGAAAGGAAGAACTGAAGTGTGTAGTTGTAGAACATAATTGGGGTGAAGTATACGAAAACACCTGGGATGCTATTCAACGAAAATTTGAGGGCAAGGAGCAACTGATTGCAGAGCTGCGGGCCGAAAACGAGATGTTGCGTGGTTTAAAACCAGCGTTTCCTCCTCGACCTCCGGAGGGGAGTGGGTTGCCGCGTTTTGGGTTGCGCGATAACGGTTATGAACAGCCAATGGCCGTGCTAATGGATGACGGATACTGGGTTCCTGCACATCTTGCCAAACAACGAATTAGTGAGCTAAAAGGCGCATTAACGATGTTAACGCGGGGCATGAAAACCATTGCGGACATGGAGAAGCCAGAAAATAAAGATCCTCAAGAGAGTACATTAATCAAGGATCTGGCGACCAGTATGTATGAGGCAGCTACCGAGATTTTAAACAAATAGTTCACGTCCAAAACAAATGACTGCTGGTATATATAACACTAACCGTGAATTTTGGACCGAATGGAGTGTTGATTGAAAAAAATCACAGTTACCGTGGTTTTGTGAGGAAAAATGGGCTTGGCATTAGTTTATTTTTCATGATCGGCTATAATCATGCAAAACACCAAGAAGGAACAAAAAATGGAAATGGATTTAGAAGAGGCTGATGAAATAAAGATTGATGATACTTTACTGAGCATTCGTGTCATGAATGATATTTGTTCAGATATCTTGTTGTGTCACGAGGATGGCAGCTCTCTAGAGATAGATATAACCCAATTGGTTAATATAGTTATAATGATTTCAACAACATATCAAGCAATGGCTGACTATGACTTAAACAGATCTATGTTGGATGAATTTGATAAAGAAGAATCTAGGTATTTAAAAAAAGAAATGAAAAAATCGCTGAAGGAAATGACGCAAGAAAGGGCTGAGTATGATATTTCGGCTGATGTGAAGACAAATATAATCAAACTTAATGGCTATGGCGATAGAGGCTGTGTTGCATTTCTCATGGAAGAAGCTATGTTTGTTGCGCAGGAACTTTTAAATATAGAAAATTGGAAGATGAAATCCTTTAGGAGTTTTATGGGCATTGCCACTGATTAATCACCCATCATCTCCTTGATTGCAAAAAATTACCAATGCAGGGCAGCTTTCCAGACTGCCCTGTTTTTGTAATGAAGAAGTAACAGGAATACAGGTATAGAGCAAAGCCGCTCGATCGGCTTTAAAATCTAGTTTGTATCTCTTGCGATCTGAGCAGTTAGCTTTTGGAAATTAGCGTCATCTTTCGCTTTCTTTTTAATGCAGCCAGCAATTCCAGCTAATTTCACTTCTTTGTGGTTTAACAGGATACACTCAAAAGACGTGAGTTCACGATGATGTATGTTTTTAACATAGGTCGCCGCATAACCATTTTTATCATTTTTAATGTATTCCGCGAGTTCCGTTAATGACGAAAGCGATGGTTTTTTAAATAGTTCAGCAAACCAACTACATCGCCATATACCACAAGCCATCATCATGTAGCCGATAAATAAAAACAAACCAAGCAATAGCATGAGAAAAGCATCATTCACAGACCATGAAAGCAGCGGTATGCGTGCATTAGCAAATATTCGACTCATGAACGGAACCAGCAGGAATATTCCAGCAGAGGCGAAAAATAAAAACAAAATCTGACACAAAAGCTGTGTTTTGATTTTTGACAAAGAATGCGGCGCTTGTGGATCGATTGTCTTAAACACATAGTAAAAAAACATAATAACCTCTTTATTTTTGATTTTTGCTTCTGTCTAGGAGTTCTAAAATAATGCCATTTCGCTCTACATCTGCTTCAGTTCTTGAGTTGATTTTAAGCTGATTTTTCTGATTTTCGTTTTCTTTTTCGATCAGAAAAAGAGTTTCATATTTTGTTAATAATCTATTTTGAGGAACTAAATTAACAAGATAATAAGCAGCAAAGCCATCTTTGTTCTTAAGAATAAGTGCATTTAATTTTTTAACGTTTCTTGGGTTAGCACTATATAGTGAAGAAAAGAGCCCATTAACAGAGTCTGCAAACAAAAAGGCGAGCATAATAGCCATGAGAACAGCGACAATATAAAAAACAAAAATCAGTGAATGAAATAAGTTACTTGTGCTAATGCCATTAATTAAAATAGAGAGACTATTACCTAAAAACAAGCTTATTAATTGCATAATAAACGAAAAACAACCTAATATTAATGCACTCCGTAAAAACAAAGTGGTGCGTAACTTATTGATTGTTCTTGGTTTACCATCTGGAGTAATTGATAAAAATGTAAAAATAGACATGAAATCCCCTTGGGCTTGCTTTGACATTTTAATAATTTATTATATATTAATTCAAATGGAAGCACAAGGAGAAAATCAAGAATGCAGGGTTTAATCGTTAGTTTTGTCTTCCGATAGCAATAAATTTAATTTGTTTAATTCACCATTCAGCAAAGCGCTGGAACGCGCTAGTTCTTCATTGGCCAATTGTTTTTCTTTTAATTTTTTCTCTTTATTTATCAAGGAAAATAATTCAAATTGGCAAGGCTGTCGTTGTTGCATTTTGACACCTAAAAGATATTTTTTTGAATAACTATTTTCATTTTTTTCAATAAGATCATTAACCTCTTTGAGTGCCTTTGCTTTTGCTGACATAAATGAATAAGCCAGTTCAAAGGAACAGTTAAAGATATAAACAAGAGATAAAACATAAATAAAGATAAATGCACAGATGACAAACGAAGCAAGTAAACCGTAGTTAAAAGAATACCGCTCCACCAAAAAACCATCTCTGGCAAAGATATGTGTATCAACAGCAATATTCGTCATATGCATGATAAAAACAAATAATGAAATACTAAACAAAAATTTTAAAAATAGAAAAATTCTTATTTTTGATAGTGATTTTGGGATAACTGTGTAAAAACGTTGCATTAAAATTTCCTTGTGTAATGTTGATTTACTTTCTTAATTTAGATAATTCTTTTTTTAATTCTGACTCTTTCTCTTCTCTTTCTTTTTCTCGTATTTTTATATTGCCAATAAAATTTTCTTTAATAATTAATGCCTTTATTTCAAACGAAGATAAATCTCGTTGTTGTGGTTTTAATGCTTGTATATATTTTGCAGAAAAACAATTGGTATTGTTATCAACGATCCTATTTAATGTTTTTACATCAATTAACAAGGGTCTCCTGTACGAATTAACTATCGCAATCACAGATTCTTCTATAAAAAATAAAAAGGATGATACCATTACAAAGCAAGCGGAAATAACAAAAAATTTTGAATTCATGTTTAAATAAGTTGATAGAAAAACAAAAAAAGCCAGTGCTGCAATAGGTAAAGAAAAACCACGAATAAGCAGTGTTTTTCTTATCTCAAAAAGAGTTTTCGGGCTTTTCTCGTTTATCGCTTTAAAAAATGAGAGGTCAATCATGTTCTGCCTATAATGAAAAAATGGAGTAAATTAATTTTACACATAATATATAGGTAAATTAATTTAAAGCAATATAATATATGAAAATAAATCGCCCCGGCCGGGGCGACTCTTGTTATTTGATATTATCTCTGATTTTGTTGATAACTTCGTAAGCAATAAGTTCAGATTCAGTTGCTTTACGAACTTTCTTTACGGTTTCACTACCGTGATAATTGTGGGTTGACATTAAAGTTTGAAACTTAAACAAAATAGTTTAGAACTCATTTTAATCAATGATTTACGCCAAAAATCAAACAACCAG
>Ga0065701_1012829_pt1 | contig 12594 bp, 12 predicted proteins | sample Biomet1_FD_59088 | JGI IMG/M metagenome (GOLD analysis project Ga0065701, IMG submission 59088) | Microbial communities from bioreactor (seeded with anoxic lake sediment) at LBNL, California, USA - Biofuel metagenome 1 version 3... | ecosystem: Engineered > Bioreactor > Anaerobic > Unclassified ...
AAGCCAGTCGGCAAGACATCGAGCTGGTTCCTGGCTGCGAGCTTTCCCTGGAATTTGCAGGATTGCCTACGCACATGTTGGCGCTGTTTGTGGATGAGCGGCCCGGCGCGCTGAGCACGGAACTGACCCGGCTACGCGAGGCCCGCACGCGCCGCAATGTGCTGATGCTCGACAAACTGCACACGGTGGGGGTGCACCTGGACCCGGAAGATGTGCGCAGCCGAGCAGCCGGCGTAGTGGGCAGGCCGCACATCGCCCAGGCCATGTTGGCTGCGGGGGTGGTGCGTACCTTCGAGGAAGCCTTCCAACGTTTTTTGGGCCAAGGCGGCATGGCATACATTCCTAAGGAAAAGCTGACCCCTGATGCGGCTATCCGCGCGGTGCATGCCGATGGTGGCCTGGCCATTCTGGCGCATCCCTACCTCCTGACGCAGAACCCAACCCGGCTGGAAGCCCTGCTCACAGAGCTCAAGGGCCAGGGGATGGATGGTGTGGAGGTTTTCTACACCGAGCATTCCGACAAATATACGGAACTGGTGGCAACCTTGGCCGAGAAGCTGGGTTTGCTTAAAAGCGGCGGCTCGGATTTTCACGGCACGGTCAAGCCCAATATATTGCTTGGCCGGGGGCATGGCGGGCTCTTCGTCCAGGGGCGACTGCTGGATGCAATGAAGGCCGCACGGCGAAACGCTCATGGCGTGTAATTTGTTCAATTCATCTTGCCAACGCTGGGCAAGAACGGTAATGTTTACGTAGAGGCATGTCCTCCGTTTTTTGCGGGCACGGGCAAACCTCACCAAGCCTCCGAAGGGAGGGAGACCGCCACGGATGGCGGCAGGACAAAGCAGCCATGGAAGCGCAACCCAGCGAAATTCAATTCCTCGTCACCCGGCAGCCGGTCTTCGACCAACGGTTGGCACCTTGGGGGACGACCCTGAACTTCCATCAATTTGATGGAAACAGCCCCATATTTTCAGATGAACTGACCACCAGCGTGCTGCTGGAGGCCTATATGCCTCAACGTGGCCAAACCGGCCAGCAAACCCAGGTATCCTTCGACACAGCGGCCCTTTTCGATGGTTTGCCGCGCGTGATCGCCCCCCTGGGTGTGCAGATTGAGCTAGAAGAAGCAGTGGGCGACACCAGGGACCTGCCCGCCGCCGTGGCCGCTCTCAAGCGGGACGGGTACGGCATCGCCGTCAGCGGTTTTCAAAACCGCCCCTCCTGCCGCGACCTTGCGCGCTTGGCCGATGTCATCATCGTGGACATGAACAGCGACACGGCCCGGCTGGCAGCCCTCGTAGCCGAGGCCAAGGCCCTGGGGCCCAAGGTGCAAGTGCGCCGTTTGAACGACTGGCAAAATATGCTCAAGGCCCGCAACTCCGGGGCGGACCTGTTTCAAGGCTTCTTTTTTAGCCGAATGAATTTACCACCCAGCAACAAGGCCGTAACGGCCAGCCAGCTTTCGCGCCTGCGCCTGCTGGAGTGCATGGACAAGCCGGACGCCGACTTCAAGGAACTGACCCGCCTGGTGGAGGCCGATGCCGCCCTGACCTACCGCCTGCTTGTGTTCATCAATTCGGCGGGCTTTGGCCTAGGCCGCAAGGTGGATTCCGTACAGCAGGCGCTGATGTTGGCCGGCTGGAAGGCCCTCAAGGCGTGGCTCAAGATCGTCCTGCTGACCAGCATGGCATCCTCGCCCCGGCATGAGGAGTACTGCTACTACGCCGCACAGCGCGCGGACTTTTTGCAACGCGCCGCACGGGCCGCGGGCATGGACAGGAACGTGGCCGCGCTGTCGCTCCTGGGTTTGCTCTCGCAACTGGAGGCCCTGCTGGAGATGCCGCCCGCCCAGGCTTTGGCCGGGGTTCCCGTGGCCGATCCCATCAAGATAGCGCTGCTGGGCGGGGAAAGCCCCTACCGGGCTTGGCTGGAACTGGTGCGCTCCATGGAAAACTCACGCTGGGACCAGGCCGCGCTCATCGGCAAGAGCGCCGGTTTGAGCATGAACGACCTGGCCCGCTGCTATCATGAGTCCTTTACGGAAACAGACACCATGTTCCGCAACCTGCCCTCCAATGTCCGCCAGGCTGGCAAGGCTTCCAACTAGGCTACAGCCTTACTCCACCCCGCTCCCGCTACAGGCCTTTACGCTCGATAAAGCGCAGCAACAGCACGCCACCGACGACCATCAACAGAATGACGGGCCACGGGCCAATGCCCAGCGCGGTGGGGATGGTCAACTTGCCGTAGTCGCCCCAGGTCAGCACAGTGACCTTGAGCGCCGGGTACACCTCCGCATAGGCTGCCGCCCCCACCAGCATGCCCACCATGCCGGAAAGTGCGTCCATGCGGCCCTCGCCCAAAGCGGCTCCGGCAGTGCCCGGGCAGTAGCCCAAAAGCCCCCAGCCCACGCCAAAGAGCAACCCGCCGATAACCGTTCCGCCAAGTATCAGCGGCTTAATGGACAGCTTGGCCATCTCAAGATCCACCAGCAGATACACACCCACCATGCCCACAAGAATGGTGGAAAGCATGAATTTGACGATGGTCATATCCTTCAGCAGCAGCGCGCCCAACTGCCGATCGTAGCGAATGACCTCCGCCCGCTGGAGCAGCACGCCGAAAAGAATGCCCGTAATCAAACCAAAAAGAAGTGTCATATTAGTGCCTCCCGCCATACAGCAGCCGGGCCACAACCAGCCCGCCCACAAAAAAGCATATCAGAGCCACATAACCGCTGAGCGCCAGTTGCAGTGAGCCGGACAATCCATGCCCACTCGGACAGCCATCGGCCAAGCGCGCGCCAAACATCGCCACAATACCACCGATGAACGCGGCCACATGCCGCAACCGGGGGGCAGGGCCAAAGCGATCACGCCAACGGTCCGGCACGGCCTGCACCTTGAAGGTGCGGCTGGCCGCTGCCGCGCCCAACGATCCGACCACAATGCCCGCCACAAACATCCACTGCCAGTCGATGAGGGGCTTCTCCTTGCCGAAATAGGCGTTCCCTTCCACATGGTCGGGCACAATGACCTGTTCCACCATACCTGTGGAGCGCACATAGGTAGTGGAGGCTCCAAAGTATTTTCCCGTGGTCCAGACAGAAACAATCAACAATAGACCTGCCAGGGCTCCGGCCACGTAGGGGTTCCAAGGACGGCTCGGTGCTTTCTCGCTCATGTTCATTCCTCCTGCGTCAGTGTGATATACCCCCTGGGGGTACATAAACATAAGATAGAGCATTCCAGAACGGCGTCAAGAGGGAATTGAAAACAACTGCGTTTCATTCTTGCCTTTTCCAATAATAGGAGGCAAAAAATAAATACATACTTCTTCAACTCTCAAGCAATGCGAGGACGCAATGCCCGCCAAGAAACATACTGCAAAGAATACTGCACCCATTCAGCAAAACACTGCAAAAGCACCGCACGAGGAACCGCCCATCGTGCCGGAGGCGCACTGTTCGCCTGTGGAAAATCTGAAGGAAGAGATCCGCAAGCACATGTTCTCCTTTTTGGGCAAGGACATAACGCGGGCGGGCATTTTCGACTACTTTAAAGCCCTGGCGTACACTGTTCGTGAGCGCATGGCCGAGCACTGGATTCGCACCCAGCGCTCCTACTACGACCAAAGCGCCAAACGGGTGTACTACCTTTCCCTGGAATTTTTGGTGGGCCGGTCGCTCAAAAACAATGTCATCTGCCTCGGCATTGAGGACCAGGTGCGTCAGGCCTTGTCCGAGCTGGGCCAGGACTTTGACGAGGTAACGGAGACCGAATGGGACGCGGGACTGGGCAACGGCGGCCTTGGCCGGTTGGCCTCCTGCTTCCTCGACTCCATGGCCACCCTGGGCATTCCGGGCTACGGCTACGGCATCCGCTACGAGTACGGTATTTTTCATCAGAACATCCAGGACGGCTGGCAGGTGGAACGGCCAGACAACTGGTTGCGGTTTGGCAACCCCTGGGAATATGACCGCGCGGGGTACCTGTTCCCCGTACAGTTCCACGGCCAGGTGCGCTCCTACACCGACGATGCCGGGCGGCTGCGCTACATCTGGGAGGGCGGGGAAAAGGTCATGGCCATGGCCTACGACATGATGATCCCCGGCTACGAGAACGGCAACGTCATCAACATGCGCCTGTGGAGCGCAAAATCCAGCCGAGATTTCGACCTGGAGTTCTTCAACTCCGGCGCCTACCTCAAAGCCATTGAGGACAAGGCAAAAAGCGAGAACATCTCCAAGGTGCTGTACCCGCAGGATAGCTTTGTGGAAGGTCAAGAGCTGCGCTTGAAGCAGCAGTACTTCTTTGTGGCCGCCACCTTCCATGACATTACCCGCCGCCACTTGAAGCACCACCCGGATTTTTATGACCTGCCGGACTTTGTGGCCGTGCAGTTGAACGATACCCACCCGGCCATCGCCATCCCGGAACTGATGCGCATTTTGGTGGACGACCACCTGATGCCCTGGGAGGACGCCTGGAAGGTTTGCGTGGGCACCTTTGCCTACACCAACCACACCGTTATGCCAGAGGCCCTGGAACACTGGCCCGTGGACCTTATGGCCCGCGTGCTGCCGCGGCATATGCAAATCATCTATGAAATCAACCGCCGCTTCTTGGACGAGGTGCGCAAGGCCCACCCCGGCGACGACGGATTGCTGGCCCGGCTGTCGCTCATCAGCGAAAACTACGGCAAGCGTGTACGCATGGCCAACCTCGCAGTGCTCGGCTCGCACTCGGTCAACGGCGTATCGGCCCTGCATTCGGATATTTTGAAGGCCAGCACCTTCCGCGACTTCCACGAGATGTTCCCGGACCGTTTCAACAACAAGACCAATGGCGTTACCCCGCGCCGCTGGCTGCGGCAATGCAACCCCGATCTGGCCTCGCTCATCAATGAGGCCATTGGCGCCGGCTGGCTGACAAAGCTGGAACGCTTAGCCGAGCTGACTCCCTTTGCCGAGGATAGCGAGTTCCGCGCCCGCTGGGCCAAGGTCAAGCGCCGCAACAAGCAGCACCTGGCAGAGTACGCGCGCTATAAGGTGAGCAAAAACATTGACCCGGACACGCTTTTCGACGTCCAGGTCAAACGCATTCACGAATACAAGCGGCAGCTGATGAACGTGCTGCATGTCGTCAGCCTGTATGAGGACATCCGCTCCGGCAGAATTGGCGCGGATATTGCCCCGCGCACGGTTATTTTTGGCGGCAAGGCCGCTCCGGGCTACCGCATGGCCAAGCTCATCATCCGGCTCATCCACGCCGTGGGCGATACCATTGCCCGCGAGCCCAAGGCCTCGCAGTTGCTGAACGTTGTTTTCCTGCCCAACTACTGCGTTTCCAACGCGGAAAAGATCATTCCCGGCACCGACCTTTCGGAACAGATATCCCTGGCCGGAACCGAGGCCAGCGGCACCGGCAACATGAAGTTTGCCCTGAACGGAGCGCTGACCATCGGCACCCTGGACGGGGCCAACGTGGAAATCCGCGAACGTGTGGGCGCGGAGAACTTCTTCCTGTTCGGCATGACCACCCCGGAAGTGAACGCCCTGCAAGCACACGGGTACAACCCCTGGGAATTCTACCAAAAGGACGAAGGCCTGCACCGCGTCATTGACCTCATCGCCAGCGGGCACTTCTCGCCCTTGCAGCCGGACCTGTTCCGGCCCATTGTGGACGCGCTGCTCACCGGGGGCGACCGTTGGATGGTGCTGGCCGACTTCCGCTCCTACGTCAACGTTCAAAAGCAGGTGGCGAACCTGTACCGGGGCCGGGAGCTGTGGACCAAGCAGTCCATCCTGAACACTGCGGGTATGGGCTATTTTTCCTCCGACCGGGCCATTGCCGAGTATGCCCACGACATTTGGGGTGTGACCGAATCGCAACCAGAATAAAAACCGACACAGCGCCCAAAATATCCGCCAGATGGCGGCAAACAGACCGCACGTCCGCGTTTCTGGTGTCGCGCCAGCGTGGGTTGGGCACTTGCGTTCATTGCCCTGAATTGGGTATACCTTTCGCGGATGCACGCCGATAAGGCTAGGACGACAGGAACGTCATCCCAGCCGGGGTTCACCGGCGGCATCGACAACAAGGCAGGGAAGCCGTGGCGAAAAAAGAAGATAAGGCACCGGCGGAGGTCGCGCTTGATGGCGCTGCTGAAGCCAAGCCTTCCAAGAAAAAGCTCATCATCAAGTTAGTCATTCTTATTCTGCTGCTGGCCCTTTTGGGTGGAGGCGGCTTCTTCGGCTATAAATTCTTTATGAGTAAAAAGGCTGCGGCAGGCGGAGACAACGCCACGGAGCAAAAGACCGAGGAAGCTGGCGCGCACGACGAGAAAAAGGCCGAAGGCGGACATGGTGAAGCCAAAGAAGGCGCGGACGCAAAGGGAGCAGGAGCAGAAGGCGGCAGTGAACTGGTCAGTCTGCCACCTTTCTTGGTCAACTTGGCCGACCCGCAAGGCCGCCGTTATCTGAAGCTGGCCTTGGACATAGAAGTGAAGGACAAGCCCGCCGCCGACCAGCTGAACAAGAACATGGCCAAGGTGAAGGATTCCCTGTTGTTGCTGTTATCCAGCAAAACATACGATGACCTGGCCAGCATCGAGAACAAGATTTTGCTCAAGAAGGAAATTGTGGAGCGCCTGACACTTGTTCTGGGAGAACAGAAAGTGCTGCGCGTCTACATTACGGAAATAGTCATTCAGTAGCATACTTTTTGCATTACCGCGGAGAATACGCCCGCGCCAGGCCTTACGGCCCGGCCACCGCCTCTGCGCGGCGGGTCAACACCAGCACCGGGAGTTCGCCGCATGGCTGACGACAAAGACCAAGACAAGCTCGCCGAGGAATGGGCTGCCGCCCTCATCAACGACGCCCCCGAAGAGGCTGCCGCTGCCCCCGACGCCGGGGCAGGCAAAAGCTCTGACGACGCCCTTGCCGACGAATGGGCCAAGGCCTTGGCCACGCAGGAAGAGGACGACGTCAAAAAAGAAAAAGAGCAAAGTTTTTTGCGCACGCAAACGCACGAGCCTGTGTTCCCGGACATGACCGCGGAGCACAAAAGCCAGCGTCAGAATCCCGGCACCAAGCGCGACCTTGATTTTATTCTCGACATTCCCCTGGAAGTAAGCGCAGAACTGGGCCGTACAAAACTCCTCATCAACGAACTGCTGCAATTGGGGCAGGGCAGCGTTGTGGAGTTGAACAAGCTGGCCGGCGAACCGCTGGAAATCTTCGTCAACGGAAAGCTTGTTGCACGAGGCGAGGCCGTGGTCATCAACGAAAAGTTTGGCATCCGCCTCACGGACATCATCAGCCCCATTGAGAGGGTAAAGCAGCTTGCCTGATCAGCTCTTTTTTGACATTGTGAAGATGGTCCTGGCGCTCACGTGCATCCTGGGCCTGATCTTTGGCGTGGTTTACCTGCTCAAGCGTTTTCTGCCCGGCGCAACCCGCGCCGCCAGTGAGCGTGTGGACATGTACGTCGTCTCGCAGCTGCCCATTGGTTCCCGGCAGCGCATCGCTGTCGTGCGCGTGCACGACCGCACCCTGGTGCTCGGCATTTCTGAAGCGAGCATCACCACCCTGGCCGAGCTGACCCCCAAACGGGCCGACGGGCAGGACCAGAAGGAAGCGGATGACCCCAAGATTTTCGCAGATCTGCTCGTACCGCACAAAAGCGGTCCAGCCAACGGCGCTGGCCGAGCAGACGACGCACTCCTCCCGCCGGACATTACGAACCGCCGCGAACAGCCCCGCATGTTTGAGTCTGCCGCTGCTGAACCTGCGGAACGCTCTGACCATGCAGGGCGCTCAGGTCGTTCAGGCAGTCCCCGGCTCGACCCCGCCGCCGTCCGCGACCTTTTCGACAGTCTCAGCGGCCCGTCCAAATAGCACGGTGCGGAGCAGGCTTCTTCCTGCCCTGCCCAAGGCCCTGCCCACGCTGTTCGCCTTGGCGCTCTTTGTGCTTTTTGTGCTCGGCCCAGGCTTGGCCCAGGCTGCTGCCCCGGCTGGCCCTGCCGCGCCCTCCCTGTCCATGACGCTTTCCGCCGGGCAAAGCGAGCCGGGCAAAGTCAGCGTAGCACTGGAGCTGCTGTTCCTGTTCACTGTGCTCACAGTGGCCCCGTCCATCGTGCTCACCATGACCAGCTACACGCGCATCATCATCGTGTTCCACTTTTTGCGGCAGGCCATGGGCACACCGCAAATGCCGCCCACGCAAATCCTCACCTCTCTGGCCCTGTTTATGACCATCGTCATTATGACACCGGTCATTAAGGACGTGAACACCAACGCCCTGCAACCGTATATGGAAGAGCAGATCGGCTTCAAGGAGGCGCTGGACAAGGCCCAGGTGCCGGTACGCGCATACTTGTTCAAGCACACGCGGGAAAAAGACCTCTCCATTTTCTACTCCATTACCAAGGAAGATCGGCCGCAGAACAAGGAGCAGGTGTCCACCATCATGCTCGTGGCCGCCTACACCATCAGCGAGCTCAAAACCGGTTTCACCATCGGTTTTCTCATCTACATTCCGTTCTTGATTCTGGATATGGTTGTGGCCAGTATTTTGCTTTCCATGGGTATGATGATGCTGCCACCCGCCATGGTCTCATTGCCCTTTAAAATCCTCCTGTTCATCCTTGTGGATGGCTGGACTCTGTTGATCGGTTCGCTGGTCAACACCTTCCAGTGACGCGCCCAGGAGTAGTGTAAGCTATGGCCATTACGCCCGAATTCGTCGTTGGCTTTGCCCGTGAGGCGATGGAGCTGACCCTCATCATCAGCCTGCCCATGATGGGCGTGGGCTTGGCCGTGGGCGTGGCCATCTCCATTTTCCAGGCCGCCACACAAATTCAGGACGCCACCCTCTCCCTTGTGCCCAAGCTCATCGCCATGTTTGTCGCGCTCATTTTGGCTTTTCCATGGATTATGGACAAAATGATCACGTACACAACCAATCTGCTTATCAATCTCCCAACATACATCCGCTGACGAGCGCCTCTTCCTGGCTCAACCTTGCCAAACCGGCGCTCACAGGCTAGGAATCTGTCCACGCGCCGCTGCGCCAAAGGTTTTCCATACACAATGAGCAGGTACATCGAAATTCGTCTTGGCGGGCAGACCGTCAAAAAGCACGTCCGCGACATTGCCAAAGATGCGGTGATGCTCTCTTTGGCGCCGGAGCTTTCCACCCCAGGCCGCAGCCTTCGTGTTTTTGAGGCCAGCGCCGGCACCGCGTATCTTTCGCGCCAGTTGGCCGAGACTGGCCACGATGTGACCATTTCCAACTACCGCATGCAGAACATCCCCGGCGTTCGCGAAATCGAAGCGGATTTGAACAAGGCCGTGCCCCTGCCCGATGCGTGTTGCGATGTCATCCTGTGCCGCGAGGTCATCGAACACGTGGAAAGCGTGCCGCACACCCTGCGCGAATTTGCTCGGCTGCTTGTCCCTGGCGGCAGGCTTGTCATGACCTTCCCCAACCGGTTGCAGATCCGCTCCCGCTTCTTCGCGCTGCTCTCCGGCTTCTACCGGGGCATGAAGTCGCCCATCAATCTGGACGTGCCCTTCGGCGAGGCGCACATCAACCTCATCGGCTACCCAGAAATGGACTATTTTATGCGTAAGAGCGGGTTCGCCGTTTCCGGCGTTTCCAGCAGTTATTTTTCCGCCTCAGACCGGCTGCTTGCGCCCCTGCGGCCCCTCATTCGCGCGGCCACCCGGCACGCACTGCTTGCGCACAAGCCGCACGCCCAGGAACATGAAAAAACCAAACCTGAAAACCGCGCCTACAACGCCTACATAGCCGAAACCATCACCGCCCCGGAGCTTTTTTATGGCAAGGATGTCATCCTTGCTGCCGTGCGCGTGGCCGATGGCCAGCCCACCTTTCCCGCTCCGGCTGCGCTGTAGGAATACACCCGCATGACTGCCGACGACTGCCTTTCCGCTATAACGCGCTCCCTGCGCGCACACCCAAAACGCTGGACCTTCTGGCTCGTTCTGCTGCCGACACTGGTGCGGCTGTGGTTTGTGGCAACCGCCCAGCTGGGATTGGTGCAGGATGAAGCCCAGTACTGGGACTGGACCCGGCACCTACAGCTTACCTATTATTCCAAAGGTCCACTCATCGCCTGGATCATCTGGGCCTGCACCCGCGTGCTGGGGGATACGGAACTCGGCGTGCGCATGGGGTCTATTCTCGGCTCCGCCCTGTTGCCGGTGCTGATCTGGTGGCTTGTCGCCAAGCTTTGGAAGCGCCCCGTCATGGCTGTGCTGGCGGTGTTCCTCATTGCTGTTGCGCCGATATTCCAAGCCCTTGGCATTCTTATGACCACGGACAACCCCTTTGTTATTTGCTGGACGCTCAGCATCATCGCTCTTTACGCCGCCGCTACGCCCGACGACAACGGTCACGCCCGGGGCTGGTGGCCGTATCTGCTGCTGGCCTTCGCCTTTGGCATCGGCATACTCGCAAAATACACCATGCTCGGCCTTGTCGGACTCGCGGCGCTCTATGCCTTGTTGCTGTTGCGCCAAGGCATGTTGCCCAAAGGGTTCCTGCTGCGCACGACACTGGCCCTCGTGGTCGGCATGGCGCTCGGCTTTCTGCCCACGCTTATTTGGAACATGCAGAACGATTTCGTGGGCTACAAACACGTGCTTTCGCTCATTGGAGTGACGGGGCCAGCCGCGCATAAGACCTTCCGCCTTTCTCGCGTGCCGGAGTACATGGGCGCGATGCTCGGTTTTTCCCTGCCTTGGTGGTATGTGCTGACCCTGGTGGCCGGCTGGCGCGCCGCGCGGCTCACCCTTTGGAATACCCCGGCCAATCGCGAACACGCGGATGGCCTGAACTACGCCCAGGCTTCGCTCCTGAGCCTCTTTTTCTGGCCCATGACGCTCTTTTTCCTGGCCTGGAGCTTCCACTCGAAGGTGCTGGCCAACTGGAACGCCGTGAGTTTCGTTGCCGCAGTGCTGTTGTGTGCCGCCATGCTGGAACGCCTGATGACAACGCCACGGTCCACAGGTCGGTCCCGCTGGCTTACCGCAGGCTTTGCCACCAGCCTGGTTTTCTTCGCGCTCATCCATCTGCAACAGTTCCTGCCCATACCTACGGCGATCAATCCGACCCAAAAGCTCAAGGGCTGGGAGGACATGGGCCAACACATGGCACAGGTGGCGCACGAGCAATTCGGCGACAGCCCAGTGTTCTTCTTCAGCGAGGTGTACGACATCACCGCCGCGCTGGCTTTTTATGTGCCTGGCCAGCCGCAAACGTACTGCCTGTGGACAACGGACCGTCGCATGAACCAATATGACATGTGGCCTGGTCCAAAGGCCGAAGCCGGCACCAACGCTATTTTGGTGCGCCGCGCCGATACCTTGGGCCCCCCGCCGGGCCTGACCAGCATGTTCGCCCGCGTTGAAGGGCCTTTTCAATACATGGCAACCCTGCGCGGCGAGCCCGTGCGCCCCTTCCACTATTTTCTGTGCTACGATTATAACGGCTCCTGGCCGCGCCACGAATCCGGCAATTTCTAATCTACATATCGCGTAGTTGCGCACAACTTTATGTCATTGGATGTCAATCCTTGACATTCTTTGACAACGAGTGCACATCTGTGTACGTAGTGGTGTCATGAATGAACCCAGTGCGCACGAGTTGGCAGGATCGCCTCCGAAATTGCTGACCATTCGAGAAGTGGCGAACATCTTGCGTGTGCACACCAGAACAGTGTACAGGATGGTTCAGGATGGCGCGATCGGCGCGATCCGGGTGGGAACACAATGGCGCGTGCCGGAAAGCGCCTTGCATGAATACATCGCAACCGGCTGGAAACAATGGAGACCCGACCCCGCAAAAGAACGTGCGGCGGAACGGGCCAGGCAACACAAGCTGCCTCTTGATGAGCCAATTTCATCGCACCGCAAGGAGCCAACATGAACCGGACCACTGTGGACCTCAATAGCCAGCCACGTGCCATTACCCTGCCCAATGACTTTGGCAAACCGCTGACCATGACCGCCGCCCTTGTGGCCGAGGACATCCACTTCAGCACCGGCTCCGGCGTGCTGACCGTTGAGAAGCTGTACCGCACCCCCGAAGGCCGCACGGGCTACGGCATCATCGCCGCCAGCAGTGAAAGCCGGGAGCGCCGCGCCTATAGCATCGACGACCAGGGCGAGAATATTATTGCAGATAACGGCGCCTACAGTGTTGAGCTGCCCGTGGCCGACCTGTGCGAGCTGCTGTGCATGGCCCTGCAAGCCGAAGACGCCCTGAAGACCGTTGGCGAGCATGCCCAGTGCTGCGCCGCCGTGAATCACGACATTTAAGAGAGAGGCCACCGGCGGCCGGGGCGTTGTCCCTGGTCCCCACAGGGAACTCCCCCCTGGCCCCCCATATACGCCCCATATATGCGAGAACCCCTGGCTGAGCTTCGCTGAGCCGGGGGTTCTCGCTTTTGGCCTATCCACGCCTTCCCTCCCCAATACAGCGCACCCCAAATACCCACCACAAAAGCCAATGTGCCCCACGCAAACAGGCCGACCAGAGCGTGCTCTGACCGGCCTGT
>Ga0065701_1000071_pt1 | contig 12575 bp, 10 predicted proteins | sample Biomet1_FD_59088 | JGI IMG/M metagenome (GOLD analysis project Ga0065701, IMG submission 59088) | Microbial communities from bioreactor (seeded with anoxic lake sediment) at LBNL, California, USA - Biofuel metagenome 1 version 3... | ecosystem: Engineered > Bioreactor > Anaerobic > Unclassified ...
AATAAATCAGGTTATGAAACAGATAAACACTGCCCTACTCTCTTTTGGTATGAGCGGAAGAGTATTCCATGCTCCATTTATTAACCTGCATAGCGGATTTCATCTTGCAGGTTCGTGGGAAAGAAGTAAGAAACAGATTCAGGAATTCTATCCCGGAGTGCACTCTTATGATTCACAGGAAGCTGTATTGAATGATGATTCCATTGATTTAGTTGTGGTGAATACTCCTATTTATTCTCATTTTGAATATGCGGCAAAAGCTCTGAAGGCCGGAAAGCATGTGGTAGTTGAGAAGGCTTTCACATCGACAGTTTCGGAAGCTGAAGAGCTTAAAGCTATTGCTCTGGAGCAAAACAAACAGATTGCAGTTTTCCAGAACAGAAGATGGGACAGTGATTTCAGAACAGTGAAGCAGGTTATTGAAAGTGGCTTGCTTGGTAATATTAATGAAATGGAAATCCATTTCGACCGCTTTAACCTGGAACTGAGTCCGAAAAAGCATAAAGAAGAACCTAATCCAGGAGCTGGAATTGTGAGAGATCTCGGTCCGCATATTATCGATCAGGCTTTATACTTATTTGGTATGCCCGAAGCTATTTTTGCCGACCTACGAACTACTCGCCCCAATTCCATTGTTGAAGATTATCTGGATATTCTTCTTTATTACCCTTCATTCAGAGTAAGAATAAAAGGGGGATATATTGTAAAAGAGGCTTTGCCGGCATACATTGTTCATGGCACAAAAGGTTCTTTCCTGAAATCTCGTGCTGACATACAGGAAACAGACCTACAAAAAGGCCTCACTCCTGATACACTTAATTGGGGAACAGAACCAAAACAGGAAGAAGGACTTCTCAACTATGAAGCTAATGGAGCCACAATCCGTAAAAGCGTAGAGACTTTACAGGGCAATTATCTTGAATTCTACAACGGAGTATATAATTCTCTCACTCAAAACATCCCTATGCCGGTAACTGTAGATGATGGTATTCGGGTTATGAAAATCATTGAAACAGCATTCAAGAGCAGTGAAGAGAAAAAAGTAATTCCTGTAGCAGACTAATAACTAGTCCTAAATAAGCATTAAATGTTTATTTAGGACTAATCAAATGTAACATTTAATTGTTTAGCCAGAACTTCAGTCTATCAATAATTTCTTTTTGTACATCCGGCTGCATTGTTGAAATACGAGTTCGATGACTACCATCAGGCTGAACATATACCTTAATATTTTGCTTTCCTTTAATCCACGTACATCCAGAAGCTCCCCATGGATCTATCCCTCCATAAATAAAGATCATCCGGGGATCATTCTTTTTCAGGAACTTCATCACATTTCTATATAAGGTTTTATCAAAATGAATATTTCTTAATTCATCAGGAAGCATCAGACGGCGAAGATAATCTTTTGAACTTTTTAAAGACATATACTTACGGAAAGGTTTTATATCATAACCATAGTAACCCAACTCCCTTGCAGCTTGTAAATTAAAAGAAGTATAAGGAGTTTGTTTTGAAAAATAATCGGGTTCAATCATTGTTATAAAATGATTAAAGATCTCTTCATTTTTTGCGTTGAGAGCTGGAATTTTATCTAAAGAGGTTCCCCATTGCCAGAAACCAAAAGCATATTCCATAACACAATAATCATATATATTNTCTTCCGAGTCTCTGAATTCATACTTTTTTTCCTGACAATGTTTATAAAATAATGGCATCAGTTGTGATTTACGATTAAGGAGTTCTAACTGAAAGTCTTTCACTTTCTGACGATTCTGAGCTGTTGAAACCGTCTTTTCTATAAATGGCTGATGACGTCCGTCTTCTACAGAACGATTCAAAGGAGCAACATACGGTACTGAAATATCCACATCATTCGGGAAATAAGTCCGGTAAAAAAGTGTAGTTTGTCCACCTTTACTTATGCCCGTTGCTATCCACTTCCCCGGATAAATATCTTTCAATGCTGTTCGCACCTGATGAAGGTCATTAAGTGAATTTTCTACAGTGAGATAATTCCAGTTACAAGGAGTAGGCATAGACTTTCCAAAATATCGGTATTCAACAAATACCATATTGGTATTTAACAGTTTAGATAGCTCTTCTACATAATTTTCCCGCATTGCATAATCGGCCCAATAGCCTTCGGTCACCATCACTGTAGGACGATCAAAGCCTACGTGACAAATAATTACCCGCTGATTAAATTTCCCAGCCTGAGAATTTTTATAATCGAGCGGATGTTCAAACATCATAACGTATTTCTCATTGTAGCAAGAACTTTTCAAATCGCTGACTTCACTAACTCCGGCCAATGCCTCTAACTTATTCTTCAGACCTTCCTGAGCTGCATTCAANAATAATGGGAAAAACAAGAGAAGCAGGAACAGTATGAAACGGAAATTTTGTTTTTTCATTTGTTATTTTACAATTTATCAATTTTGAGTACAATGTTAATGCTTTATATACTAAAACCATACAAAAATAATATAGAAAACTAACAGAATAATGCATATAAGCTAAAAGTCCGCCTATAATTAAACAGACAGACTTAACAATTATTTATCAATGCACATTTACAAAAACAAATAATAGCAACGAATAATATCTTAAAATTAGTTTAAAGCAAACGTAAAACTCTTAAATTTAACATCTTACAAAATCTAATCCATTACATTTGCGCAAATTTTTAAGACTATATTAAATGAGAAAACTACTATTGATTAGCACTATTTTTATTGGATGCTCAATATTGAGCTGCACAGAAACAAGCAACGACTTAATGAACGAGGAAACAATCAGCACAAAATCAGTTGAAAATTATGTAGACACAACAAAAACGGATTCTACAAAAACGAATGTTAATATTGCAATAAACAATTGGAGTGATACAATAAGCTCTAAACATGAGTTTTAATGATTGATAGATAAACTCTTTCACCTTAAACATTAATGGAATAGTAAAAGGTGGATTTCTTGTAACATATAAATTACAAAAATCCACCTTTTAAATTATTATGTACTATATTGTATGGTTCTATAACTAGAATTCAGCACTCTGTGGTATAGTAGCTTCCCAATCAAGAACTTCAACTTTAACACCAAGTGTAGCAGGATCAATAATAGTTATTGGAGTTACCCCTCCCTTATTCTTTATCACTGCTGTAATCTGATAAATTGTATTACGCTTTACACCTATACCAAGTGGATCTGCCGGTACTGCGGGTGGTAATAATCTATTTATTATTATAGGATAATAAACTCTTTCTCCTTCTCCCGGGTCTGAAGCATTTGCCTTAAACTTACCACTAATCACAAGTCTGGTTGCCATTGTAAACGGACCATCCAGATTATTTGGAAGAAGTAGATTAGTAGTAAATAAATTTGCAAACGTGTAGAAATAGTGTCTTGTAGTATAATCAGTATTACCGGTAAATGTTTGATCTATAGCATCACGCANAATTGGGAGATAAAGAGAAGGCGTTGGTGCTTCCAACCATCCATGACCAGGAAGCTGAGTATTTAGGCAATCAGTTGAAGAAGTAGTCATGGCATTAAACATAAAAACTTCATCAGCTTTAAAGGATGCAAACGCATATTGTCCAGCAGGATCAAAAGCTGAACTTAGTTTCACAAGATCAACACGAGCTACCATTCTGGAAACCTGAGCAGTAACAGGCCCCACAATCTGATTGGCCGTTAATGTAGCTGTACATACTCCAGACATTGGAAGGCTATTTCTTTCCTGTGTAAGAGTTAAAGCTCTGGTAATAAATGCAGTTTTAGTTGTTGCACCAGCAAAATGATTTGCCGGAGCATTCACTACTACAATAACGTCGCGAGCACCACTTTCATCATTTGTAATAGAACCTTGTACGGAAGTCTGATAAGTATTTGAATTAATTACAGTCAAATCTCCTGGCAGAAACTCTTTAATAACATCAGTAGCTCCTCCTCCATTCGATTTAAACAATCCTATTGTCACTCTCTGAACTGTATTTTCCTCTGTTTGAGTAGGTAAAGGAGTAACTGTAGAGCGCGTATCTACATCTGTACCTGTAATGGTAAGCTTCAATGTAGCCGGAACTGAATCCTGAACTACCAAATCTTTGTCGCAGGAATTCAATAAAAGAATACCTAACGCTGCTAGAAATAGACTTTTCCTCTTCATAATTGTTGGATTTTTAGAAAATAAATAGATAGTTATTGACAGGAAATTATATAGTAACATAATTTACAAAAAGTTAGATGATTATTGTTTATTTAAAAATCATTTTTGTCGAAACAAACTTAAGACTCTCTGAATTAGTCTTTGCACATAAACGGATTGTAAAGAGATTGGTTATTGGTAAAAATAAAGGACCAGAATAAACCTCAGCCAATAATAATGTATCTACATCAGGAGAATAAATTCCATAGTAGGCACCTATCACCTTTAAGTCATCTTCTGATAAATCAGCATAAAGAATATTGTCAGACATTACTTCCGGAATACATTCATATTCGCGGAAGTAATGTTTTATATAATTTATAAACTTTGGNTAATCGCTCGCNTCCATACGCCAAAATTCACCATATTTCCTGAGCCTAACCAATAGTTTACATCTNTCTTCATGCCTATTCATTCTTTCTAGTTAGTTTTTATAGCTATTCAAAACTATTCTTTTACGCAACGGATTGGGAAACCGCTTGCACGATAATAGTCTTCTAACTCATTTTTAGCCTCTGTATAATCTGCAATTACTTTTCCATCTTTAAAATAGAACAAATATACATAGCTCTTATTCCCTTGTGCCTGAGATATTGTAGCGGACCAATATGCACCATATTCACCAATTTTCATAAGTCCTGCATCTCTATATTTTCTATATCCAGTAGCTGGATACCATCCAACAGATGACGACCAATTATATCCATAAGTAAATGTTAATCCCGTATAATTTAATCCAAACCAAGGTGAAGATGTTCCACTTCCTGATTTAGGTACACGCCACCCTTCAGGAGAAGGATCGTAAACTGACTTTGAGCTACTTCCGCCCCATAAAGAAGCATCATGCGTTGCTGTAGTTGAATACCAGTCATACTCATTTGCTCCTTGTGTATCCTCTGTTTTATAGTAAAACGCAGAGGGGTTTTGTATGCAATTTTCGATATTATTGATTGGGCCATTAGGATTTGCAGGACTTATAGTACTAGGAGTTGGTAATTTATATATTACAGGAGAATTAGGACCATAGACAGTTGGCTCTAGTGCAACCGAATAACTTGAAGAACCAGGGAATGGATCTTTTCTACCCCATTGATATAAAAGTCCCATAGAACCAACATTCTGAGGTGTATTATTAATTGCACCTAAATTTCGATTCATAAAAATAGTCGTTTTGGTTCCATTATTATATGATATGTTTGTTGTATTTGGATCATAACTAGTTACCCAAATATGCCATGACCAAACAATAACACCATTCACCTTAGCAACAACTACAGCATTTCCTTCTGCACTGCCCGTCTCCACTTTTATTGTACCATCTACAAATTGTGCAGTTACAGATTTTACAGTTCCACTAGATGAAAGTGGATTTGGTTTATCCGTCCAAAGCAATTGAGTAGTCCATCCACTGTTAACGCTTGCTATTCGAGTTTTTCCATCTTGATTTGCCCGTGATACTGGGAATATAACCGCTCTGTTAGGAGGTACAATATAGCAATTCGATGGTGAAGATACCTTTGTAACACGTGTATCAATATCTGTAGCACCATAAATATTTACGTTATAATTATAGCTACCATTCCGCTTAACATTGTAATTCTTGCTATTATCTGCACCTAAATAAATGCGATAGGTTGCAGAGATAAATCTTGCTCTTACGTCTGTAGAAGTAAGAGTTCCAGTAGCATAAACTTCAAGATAGGTCGCATTATTAGGAGCGTACATTCCTTTTTCTTTTTGATCAGAAGATGTACCTGTACTTCCATTTACAGCAACACGTCCACCTCTTCTATTTTCGAACATATAAAAACTAAGATTATTTATAGAGGAAGCTGGTGTAGTGGAAACATCAAATCTCTCACTTACTTGGGCATCATCTCCCACCGCTATATCATCTGCAGAAGATTCATTTGCATTGGGACGAGCAACCAAGTATTCATATTTCGGTAAATTCTTTATGGAGTATCCTGTAATATTAATGTCTGGAATAGCAGTTATAGTAAAAGTGTTTTTTGCAACAAGACGTGAGATGGTTATGGTACCAACTGTATTTGTAGTTCCTCCACCTAGTAAAGTAATACCAGTTATACTTCCACTCATTACCAACCGATTATTCGCTGTAACTCCATCTAATGTAGCAACGGGGCCACACATCATTGCCTTTAGAGCTAGTTCTGTATTAGCTGTTTGTGCATTCAGAACAGGAGTACTGCCTAAATTTGCGATTGCATAGATAGTACAATTAGTTCCACTATTTACATCCATATGAATTAAACCATTTGATGTATACGAGCTTAAATATTTATAGCCAATCAAACTTCCATTGCCATTATAAACTAATATATAAAGATTTGAAATAAGATTCTCATCAACGGCGCGGGTTCTAACCTGATCAGAGGCCTGTTGTTTTACATTTAGAGAAATAACAGCAGCACTGTTCTCGTCTGGAAGTGATGTTTCACTAATCAGAGTATCGTCTGTACACCCGCAAATAAACAGACAAACAGTAAAAGCCATTAATAAAGCGCGAACATTTGACAAATGCAAAAACGCTTTTATTCTTTTTAAAGTATACATAATTAGGTTTCTATTTGGTTAGAAAGATATGGAAAGGCAGATTTCTCTCAGTTTCTCATTTTTAAGAGAAATCTGCCTAGGTAAATAAGATTCCAATAAGTTTAGAACATTTTAAAATTCAACTGGTTGTTCAATAGTTAGAGCCCAATCCTTAGGTTCTACTGTAACATTAAGATAACCTGGATCAATTATAACATCAGGACCACCAACACCTATATTTTTAATAACAACAGAAATAGAATATATTGTATTAGGTTTGATTCCTTTATTGTATCCATCAAGAATCTGTTGCGGTGTTAATGTACCCAATATACGATTAACCACCACTGGATAAAAACTAGTACTCTGATCGTATGTTGTAAGAAAATCACCATCAACATCAAAGGTTCCTCTAATTACAAGCTTTGTAGCATTAACAAAATCTGGATCTATTGGAGTAGGAAACTCATTCGGGAATGTATAGAAATAATGATTTGTAGTGTATGCTGGTGCTGGTGACTTTGGTACTTCAATTGGAGTAGCAAAAACATCTCTTAGAGGATAATTTCCAGAACTAGCGGGATCTTGATATATCCACCCATCTAATGGATTTGAAACAGTACCATTTACTTGGGATGTTCCATTAGCTTTATATAAATAAATTCCATCAGCTTTAAATTTCGCATTAGGGTATTGCCCTGCAGGGTCAAAATCAGTTTTTAAGCTACTTAATTGAACGCGCGCTACCATGCGGGTTAAATCTAAAGTCAATGTAGCAGGAGTATTAATATCAGTACTCAGTGTCTTATTACCACCACCAACCATTGGAAGATTAGTCATAGTTTGTTTCAAGTTAATAAGTCTTGATAAAAATGCATCTTTAGTTGTAGCACCTGCAAAAGTATTTGCATCAGCATTAGCTACAACAACTACATCACGATTACCAATATCACTAGTACCACGTATTATAGCTCCTTTTATCTCAATAATAGAAGGAATACCAGTAGCAAATACAAATTCTTTTATGATATCAGTTTTACCAACTTCACCAGTATTTGTTTTAAATAATCCTACAGTTACTCGGTTAACTTTATTTTCTTCTGTTTGAGAAACTAGAGGAGTAGTAGCTCGAGTATCAACATCTGTACCCTTCAAGGTCAACTTCAATGTTGCAGGTTCACCACTCTTTACAACCAAATTTTCTTCATCCTTTGAACAAGAGCTCATAGCTAACAGAGCCCCAATTCCTACTAAAAATAAAAATCTGTTTTTCATAATCAATCATGTTTTAATTAAATAGTTATTGACACATATTCTCAGTTCAAATATTGTTTACTTAAAAACTATTTATAAAACATGACCGGAAGTATAAAGTTTTTAAACCTGTTATAATTTTAACCTAAAAAAACATTTGTTATTTTCCATTGAGCAACGTTAATCTCTGAAAATCCTATAAAATAACAATTTTAACAATTAGAACAATGAACTAATATACATATATTAACCATAATTAAATCTTAAAACATATAAACCACTCAAAATAAACAGATTAAATATTACTGATTTATAAATCAGTTTTAATTATTTATATATCAATAGTCTTTACCATTTCGTATAATTATAAAAAGATAAAAGAATACAAGATTATTGAGACTGTGAAATTTATTATATATCTCTTTAGAGACACTTTACTTCTCAGGAATAAGATTATTGTAATGTTGTACAAAACAAAGATTTCTTCTGTACAAATGAATTAATTGTTTTGTACAGAAGAATGCATTCTTTTGTACAAGAATACAAAAAGCAGATTAATGTTATTTTCAGAGTAAGATAAGATGTTTTACAACTCTGACGTGATATTTACAAAAGCTCTGTGTGAGTAGTAAAAGCAGGATTCCAGTTTTAGGATTATTCTGGAAATCTGATTGAAGGCTTATAAAAAAGAAGTAGTGGCAGATGATAGAAATAGGTGGCAGATAAAATGTTTTAAAAATTTATCTGCCACCTATTAAAAGACCCATAAATAGGGCGATTTACTAAAATTTAGTGGCAGGTGGCAGATAAATTTATATTTTTTTGTTCTATGATTTATGCATCCAGATGGATTGAACCTTTTTGCGAATGGCAACAATATTCATTGAAGAGACTACAACAAACAATGTTGTTCCGATTACAACCGCCGGGATAATTGATCCTGCAGCAATCTGTGGGAAGAGCGATGCTACAACTCCCATGTAATAGGAACGTGCCCAGCCGACCAATAATATAGCCAAAATTAAAACGACGAAGTTCAGCCCTAGGGTAAGTATCTGGTATGGCAGAGCTACTCGTCCGGGGCTATACCCTATCAGTAAGAGGTTTTCCAGTTTTGTGGTATTTTTCTGCAATAACAGGTAAATACTAAGCATCAAAATGTAGAACGAAAGAACACTGATAAGCAATCCAACCGCCAGCACAATACCGGTAATCAGTTTCAGGAAGTAAGTTGTTTTTCCTGCATCCAGCTTATTATCTTCTGTTTCATACCCTCTTTTCTGGAAGAACTGAGCAATTTTTTCATCGGCAGGATTCTTCACTTCTACAATTAACCGAGATGGTTGTACTTCCTTGCCTGGAGCAAATGTACTGTTTGCCCAGTTCATAAACTCTTCCGGAACAAGAATGGTATTCAAACGATTAGAAAAACCTACAATTCGTCCCTTATATTTAGCAATCCGTCCATCCTTAGCACGAATCACAAGATCTACCTTAATCATCCCCATCAATCCTTCGGATAGTTTAGGAAGACTACGTGCCTGTGCAAAACCAAAGTTGTAAAGGTTGAGGTAGTTACGAGGGATAATAATTGGAATTGAGTTAGAATTCTTATCAAAATGCCATTTATCAAGACTTACATCAACGTACTCATTGGGTACTGATTCAAAAAACATCTCTGTGGCAAGACGAAAATCTGATTCCTGCATGCCAAATCCGGCTGTAACGGAAAACTGGGAAGGCATAAATGCACCTACGCTCTTTGTAAAAGACTGAGATTTAATTTCATCAATATCATCTTGTACAAAAGAGTTGTTTGCACCGGCTATTGAGCCAAGCGTGCTTATCTTTTTAGTTACGGTTATAAAATCTTTTTTAATAAAGCTATCACCTTGAGTAAATACGGGCGCTATATCCTTATAGAACTGCACACTCAATGCCACAATCATCATTCCGAATAGATTGGCGAAGAAAAAGCCACATAACTGGCCCAGGCTTATATGTTGACGAAGAAGTTTCCAAACAAGTTTCATAGCTTAAATATTTTATTGTAGTTCAACTCAATATGTTTACCAATAGACGTTACAATAACGCCTGCTCCCTGCTTTTTCACTTCCTGCATCAAAAGGTCACCCATAATCTGACCATTGGTTTCGTCGAGGTGACTGATTGGTTCGTCCAGGAATATAAAATCGAAAGGCTGGCAAAGAGATCTGATAAACGCCACGCGCTGTTGTTGTCCGAAAGACAGTTTGCCTACTTTGGAATTATATTTATCATCTATNCCCATGGCTTCGAACAAAGCCTCAATCTCGTTTTTGGATTTATACCCGGTAAGATTGTTCTTTAACTGAATATTCTCCAGTGCTGTGAGTTCTGTAAAAAAGTCTCAGCTCCTGAAAAAGCATACTAATGGAGTGTTTTCTNACATCTACCCATTTAGAAACAGAAAGATTCCGGATGTTCTCTTTATCAAAATTAAAAGTTCCCTGATAATCGTTCCGATAGCCATATATATAACTACAGAGCGAAGACTTACCTGTACCTGAATCCGCTTCTATCAGATAAATTTCTCCTTTGCGAAACTCCAGATTCTTTTTCCAGACTTCNGAAACAATTGATTCGCGTTCGGCAAACACATTAGGTAGAGTCTGCTGTAAGTTAATGTTATTCATTGNTGCAATTCAATTTAAAATCAGTTCTAACCAAGCACTTTCTTTAATCCTGCAATAAGNTGCTTCAGAACATTTTCGTTTTTATTCTTAAAATAGATATTAACCACACTCTTTTGATCGTCTTTATTATATGCCTCGGCATAAGAGAATCCGGCAAGGATAGATTGAACCATATTTCCTTGAGATCCGAAACGTCCAAATGCATTGCTCACCATTGGCAGTTTCATTACATTNTCCATATCCAGCACAAAGTAACCCTTTGCATCACTCTTTATATTTTCATACTTTGCATTTGCAAGCGAATTGGCAACGTCCTTGCCAATATTCTTATAGAGATTATCATCATTAGTGAGATAGAAATAATTACCTCTTACTCCAAAACGGATTGGAGAAGGAAGCATGGCACTCTTTACTACATATTCATTCTTGCCCGAAGTGGCAACAGTCATACCAACTTCGTCGAAATCTTTTTTAAATGCGTAAACAATTCCTGCAGCCGAAGGATCNGTAACCTCGGCATACGCCAATAAAGAAGGNGTTCCATTTGCACTAACGTTTGTTACAGCAATAGCAACATCACCTTTTATTGAGTTTACACTCTTCTTCAAATCGAATCCGGGAGTTAGACGAGAATCTCTGACCATATTCTTAAACTCGGTCCCACTCATTAACATGTCATACAGCTTATCACCTTTTACATTCATGGAAAGATAAGCCAGTGAAGATGCAGGAATACGTTTAAGGAAAGTATGATTAATCTTTCCACCCATTTCGGCTTGCTTCTTAATGTATGTTTTTAAAGATTCATTCTCTGTATAATACTCACCTTCCATTGTAACCTTTCCATTCTCGAAATTAATCTGGGCAAGTACCATCATTTGGCGCATGTCAGCATCTTCGGGAAGTCCCAGACTCATTGACATAGATGTAAGCTGAGGCAGTGAAGCAAAAGAACCATACAATCCGATATCACTTTTCTTCTCAATCATCTTTTGAAAGCCCTTATTTGAAGCAATGCTTACTCCTTCTGTAGTATGCATCATTTTCTCAACCTGTTCTTTCACAGGCAATGAGCGAGCATTGGTAGTCTCGATTACAAGCAAAGTACTTTCATCGAATGCACAAACACCATATCCGCGAAGTATTACAGTTGAGAAATCACCGTTTCTCTCAATAGCATCACAAATTCCTTCATTCTGCATCAGTCCGAAAGCATCTTCAAGTTTATCTTCATCGGACACTTTAAACAATACAGCAGGTTCATCTTTTGACGTAACGAAAAAATAGGCTTTATTCTCGAGGGATAAACCCGCCTCAGAAGGATTTTGAACCATCTTTGCCAGCTTTTCATTATTCAAAGAGGCTGTGAGGTTCTTCATAATAGATTCCTTATTATCCATTAAGCCACTTTTCTTAATGATTGACTGAATATCAAACGATACCACCAGCGAAGCATTCGAAGGAATAACTCTTGTATACTCTTTACCTTTGGAACAAGAGCCCAGCAACAGTACTGCAATGAACAGCACAGATAAGCGGAAAAAGAATTTTGTTTTATTCATAGCTAATATATATTTTATTGATTCATCAGGTTCATAGTATGGCATGCCACCAAGGCAGCTGTCTCTGTGCGTAATCGGGATTTTCCAAGACTGATTGGCTTAAAACCTTTTGAAAGAGCCTTTTCTACTTCCTCCGGACTAAAATCTCCTTCCGGACCAATCAGCACCACAGCATCTTCACCTTTCCGAAGAACATCTTTCAACAACGGTTTCTCACCTTCGTAACAATGTGCTATAAACTTTTGTCCTGGAAAATCGTGGGAAACAAATTTATCGAAATCAGTCATTTCATTCAGAATGGGGAGGTTTGCTTTAAGC
>Ga0065701_1012870_pt1 | contig 12569 bp, 9 predicted proteins | sample Biomet1_FD_59088 | JGI IMG/M metagenome (GOLD analysis project Ga0065701, IMG submission 59088) | Microbial communities from bioreactor (seeded with anoxic lake sediment) at LBNL, California, USA - Biofuel metagenome 1 version 3... | ecosystem: Engineered > Bioreactor > Anaerobic > Unclassified ...
CAAGGCAAAGGCTTTGCGGTTGTAGCCGAAGAAGTTCGTAAATTAGCAGAACAATCACAAGAAGCGGCAAAACAAATCGCTTCGTTGATCAGTGAAATCCAAAGCGATACGGATCGAGCGGTCGTTGTGATGAAAGAGGGCCCACAGCTAGTGAAGACAGGTTCTGCGGTCGTCAATGAAGCCGGAGCAGCCTTTGCCGATATTACGACGCGTATCGATGTCATCAATTTGCAGGCTAAGGAAATTGCGGCAGCGATGGAACACTTGGCGGCTGGGAACAATCAATTTGTATCTGCGATTGAAAAAATTGAAGATGTCAGTAAAAAAGCTGTTGAACAGACACAGACAGTATCGGCAGCAACGCAAGAACAGTCGGCATCTACGGAAGAGATAGCAGCGTCAAGCCAGTCTTTGGCGACGATGGCTGAGCATTTGCGCGAAGAAGTTGCTCGTTTCCAATTGAGCTAATAGCAATGAATTTAATAGAACCTCAAAAGTCTGATACAACGGCTGTGAGGTAAAAAAGAAGGCGAATACCTGTAGTGGGATTCGTCTTCTTTTTGTTATTTATAAAAGTGATGACAGGTATTGGTTTATTTCATTATACAAGTTTTTCCTGCGTTGTTATAATAGGGTTACACTTTCGGCCAAGAATACTCGCAAAACCAACCTGCGACGTATCTTTTGGCCGGAGTTTTATTTCATTATAGATATGTTTTGACATAGGAAAGAAGTGGACCCTCGTGTTTAAAAAAGCAACATTGAAGACTCTTTTTAAATTGTGGAATAAAGGCGGCTTTGCTGTCGTTTTCTGGGATGGTGAAGAGGTAAATTACGGCAGTGAAACACCTGCATTCAAGATTATTTTTCATCGGGAACCTAGTTTGAGCGATGTGAAAAAAGATCTTATACTTACATTAGGCGAAGCCTATATGGATGGAACCGTTGACTTTGAAGGATCCTTGGATGATGTCATTGCAACGATGTTCAAAAATAATGGCAATGAAGCCAAGGCGGATTTTCATCTGAAAGAACTGAAACAACAACTCAATGAAGTTGATGAAGAAGTTGAAAGTGAGAATATACATAAGCATTATGATTTGGGCAATGATTTTTTTGCTTTGTGGCTGGATAAGACCATGTCGTACACTTGTGCATATTTCAAGACGGAGAACGACACTCTAGAACAGGCGCAATTGCAAAAAATCGATCATAGTTTAAAGAAATTGAACTTAAAAGAAAATGAACGCCTTCTCGATATCGGTTGTGGCTGGGGCTGGCTTGTAATCCGTGCAGCGCAGCAGTATAAAGTCCATGCGACGGGCATTACGTTGAGTAAAGAGCAGTGCGATGAAGCAAAGGCAAGAGTGCATCGTTTGGGATTGGATGATTTAGTCGACATTCGCTTGATGAATTATATCGATATGGATCCGGCGAAAGATCAGTTCGATAAAATTGTCAGTGTCGGGATGTTTGAACATGTCGGTAAAAAATATCTGCCCTTGTATTTGTCTAAAGCGAATTCGTTGCTCAAGGATAAAGGAACATTCTTGCTTCATTCAATCATGGGGAATTTTGAAGCACCAACCAATGCTTGGATGAAGACATATATTTTCCCCGGCGGCTATGTACCTACTTTTAGAGAAACCATGCAGCTTTTACCGGAATTTGATTTTCATGTGATCCATACAGAAAGTTTGCGTCGGCATTACGCAAAAACCTTGGATTGTTGGCATGCCAACTTCCAAGATCATATAGATGAAGTCAGAGAAAAATATGACTCCCGTTTTGTTCGCATGTGGGATCTTTATTTGAGAGGCTGTGCTTCTGCATTTCGCACAGGCGGCATAGATGTATATCAGTGCCTGTTGACCAAGGGAATCGATAACAGTCAGCCAATGACAGCCAAATACATGTACGAATGATACGCAAAAACACCGTTTACGCCATTTCAAGCTGGCGTAAACGGTGTTTTTGTCTGTATAACAATCGTTGCCAATGATTGTTATACAAGAGGATATGCATTGTAAGCGACAGTGTCTTCATGATAAAATAGAAGGAGTGGTTATCCGTACAGATTGCTGCTGGGAAGGTGGTCAAAATGACAGATTCTTTTTCAACAGAAAGCTTTTTCAGGCCTAAAAAAGATAGGATGCCTCATTTACTATCCATATATCAAGCAAATAATCAATATCTTAAATTACCTCGTGTGATGCATAAGCATGATCAGTTTTTGGAAATTATGTTGATAACCAAAGGTTGCGGCATTCATACGATTGACAGTGAATGCTATTATACAGAAACTGGTGATTTGCTCATCTATAATCCAGGAATAATTCATGATGAATGTGTTCGTGAAAATATGGATTTGGAAGTGTATACTTGTGCGGTAGATACTTTGCAGTTAAAAGGCTTGAAGCCAAATCAACTACTGGCAGATTTGCATGTTCCTGTAATTAAGACATGCGAATTTTATTCACATATACATAGTTTAATGGAAATGATCCACAGAACAATTTCTGAAAAAAATCCCTGGTCGGAAGAATATGCAGATAGGTTGTTACAGGCATTGCTGACGCTTGTCATAGGAATCATCCACACCGAAGACAGAACGTATACGAAAAAAGAGCATAATTTGGCGAAGGACATAAAGAGCTATATTGATCTACATTGTTTAGAGGATATTAGTTTGGCGAGTATAGCGGGCGATCTTCATTTAAGCGTGTATTATTTATCCCACATTTTTAAAAAAATATATGGGTATTCGCCAATTCAATATATTATGAGACGCCGGATTGGAGAGGCACAGTCTTTGTTGCTTGATACTACCAATGGAATTACAGAAATTGCGACGACGGTTGGGTATAATAATTCAAATTATTTTCATAATGCATTTACAAAGGTAACGGGATTATCGCCGCAAAAATATCGGAAATTTTATAAAAAATGTAAACTGACATTAAAATAAAAGGATTAGACGTAGAAAAGTGGTCTGCGAGATGCAGGCCACTTTTTGTAAACAGAATATATGGAATATTTTGTTTGAATAAGAGGGGAATTGATTTTTTAGTCGGCTGTGCGCGTATCCATTTTTGTTAAAGTTGCCGCACTTTTTCCTTGAAATACTTCTTCAAGTTTTTCTAAAGTCAGGCCTTTTGTTTCCGGCATGAATATGCGAACAAAGATTATGGCGCAAATGCCCATTATGACGAATACAAGGAATGTTGAGGATAAGCCAAGGGTATTCAATAAGATAGGGAACGTAAAGCCGATGGCAAAATTGCCAATCCATTGAAAAAATACAGCCATACCCATTCCGGTTGCACGCATGCGCAGCGGAAAAATTTCTGAACACATAAGCCAGGTGACAGGAGATACGCAGCTTTGTTGAAAAGCCAAAAATGTTATGGTGAGGCCAAGAACGACAAAGGGGAGCATAGGTGAATCACTCATGACCTTGGATGCGATGGCGATGCCGAGCATACAACAAGTTGTTCCTATTAATCCGGCAGTAAGCATCGGTCTACGCCCAAGCTTGCCGACGAGATAAAGTCCAAGGCCTGCACCCAAAACGGAAATCAAACCATTTCCGATATTTCCAATCAAGGCTGCTTGTGTGCTGAATCCCGATTGTGTCAAGATTTGCGAGCCATAGAACATAATCGAATTTACACCGGTGATTTGTTGTGTTAAAGATAAGCCTATGCCTAGGAACAGGAGACGACGTATCCATGTGTGTTTTAGATCACTGATGACAAAGTTTTTCCGACTGGCTTCTTCACTGAGCAAATCTTGTATTTCATTCACTTCAACGATTGCCTGTTCTTTTGTCGACCGAGTCTTTTTTAAGACATTCATTGCCTCACTGATGCGTCCTTTGGCGATTAACCAGCGAGGGCTTTCGTCTGTTCGAAGCATTCCAAGGAATAAGCAAATTGCAGGTATGGCGGCAACGGAAAGCATATAACGCCATACGTGAGAATTATCCGACATATTGATTGCAAGCAGAGCGTTTATGGTAAATGCTAATAATTGTCCGGATACAACGACAAGGTCCATGAGCCCGACCATTCGCCCGCGCGCTTCTTTTGTTGATATTTCGGCAAGGTATACAGGTACGGTTACCGATGACGCTCCAACAGCTATGCCGAGAAAAAAACGACAAACAACCATTACATAGGCATTGGGGGATGCAGTACAGCCGAGGGTAGCAAAGAAAAATAATACAGATAAATATAATAGATTTTTGCGCCTGCCGAAACGGTCGGCCAAAGGGCCGCCAAGCAGGCAGCCCAGAGCTGCGCCAAGGCCGATAGCACCGGTGACGGCTCCCTCAAGGACGGGTGTCAAATTGAGTTGATCGGACTGAGCCATAAATGGTAGAGCCCCGTTGACAACCCCCGTATCATAACCAAATAGTAAAGAACCAAATGTAGCAACCAGGCCTATTAATATAACGTATTTTTTCGGATCCACTGTATTTTGCAATGTAGTCGCATCCTTTCATGCTTATATATCAATAATCTATCCAAATAGAGCCTTTACTTGCAGATTCAACGCATTTTTCAACCCATTTTACCCCTTGGGCACCGGCGTGGACATCAGGATACCAAAAATCCACTTTTTTGCCTTGGCTGGCTGCCTGCATAGCGATTGAAAAACGACGATATAGATTTGCCCAAGCATCGAATAATCCTTCAGAATGACCGCCGCTTATTCGGTCTTCTTCGCGAGCCGACGGATATAGATAAGCTCCGCCGCGTTCTAGGATGCGTAAGGGTTCACCTTCTATTTCATAACTCAATTGATTAGGGCGTTCATCCCACCATTCAATGGAAGCTTTTGATCCGATGATTCGAACTTTTTGACCATGAAGAGCGCCGCAGTTGATGGCAGAGGACCATGAGGTGGCCTGGGCACCGTTTTCTAAATTCATGATAACGAATGCATTGTCTTCCAAAGTCCGGCCTTTGACAAAAGCTTTTGTTGTACACATGAGATTTTTGATTTTGAAATCGGGAACCATAACTTCAGCTAAGAACAACGGATGGGTACCGACATCGCCCAAAACAAAGGACGGTCCGGCAACCTTTGGGTCCATACGCCATTTTGCTGCTGGAACGGTTTCTTCTAAAGCGGTATTGTATGCCCCAAAAGGAAATTGCATTTGTACAATGCGAATTTCGCCGAGATCACCATGCAAGACCATTTGACGTGCTTGTTCAATGAGCTGGTGGCCCGAATATCCATAAGTGACGCCGACAATCAAGTGTTTTTCATCGGCAAGCTGGGTTAATTCTTGCGCCTGTTCATAGCTGAAGCAAAGTGGCTTTTCGCAAACGACATGTAATCCGGCCAGTAAGGCGGCTTTGCAAATTTCATAATGTGTGCCATTTGGGGTCGCAATCGAGACGGCTTCAATTCCATCTTCGCGTTTTGCTTCTTCAGCGAAGAGTGTTTTATAGTCTGGATAACAGCGCGCAGCAGCAACGCCGAGCTGCTTGCCAAAATCTAGACCTCTTTCCGGGTTTATATCGAAAGCACATGCAACCAGTTGAAAAGAGTTGTCGCGCAAAGCTGCTGAACGATGAATATAGCCGATTTGGCTGCCTCGCCCGCCACCGACCATAGCCCAGCGAATGGAATGGTTTAAAATATGTTCTCCGTTAATCATCAAGAAAGCCTCCTAATAGTTTTAGTATCAAAATCCAATGGATTTGAGGTAATCAATACTCGCTTTTACATCGCGCAAACTCGTCGCTGCGTTGCGTGGGTCACGTTCTTGTTCAATTGTGATATACCCTTCATAGGATAGTTCTTTGGTCAAAAGATCATATATTGCCGGGTAGTCAATACACCCGGTACCTAAAGGACACATTGATCCTTTTGCACAACCGTACAAAAAAAACGGATATGTTCTTTTAAGACTTCCGTGTAAGTTTCTTCATGGATATCTTTAAAGTGGATATAATCTAAACGGTCTGCATATTTTCGCAGCCAGAAAACAGGGTCCATTCCAGAATATTTAAGATGTCCGGTATCGAGACAAAGACCAGCCTCGGTATAAGAAATATCTTGCATCAGCTGGTCTATTTCGTCAGAAAATTCAATATAGCCACCAGCATGAGGATGGATTACGGGACGAACATTCCAGGCAGAAGCTTTTTCGCAGATGTATTTGATATGCTGTATCATCTGTTGCCAGTCTGCTTTACAAAGACGTGGTGCCTTATCAGAGTGGCCAGCATTGAAATCGCGTTCGTCATGTCCCCAGTCCATGATGGTAAGGTAAGGTGCGGGGAAACGTTGATTTTTTTCTTGCTTTAGCTTTGGCAGTTTCGTGATGATGCTGCAGATATCGTCGACTTGTTGCAATAAATTTGGCAGATTGCTTTTGCTGACTAAATCATCAAAAATAGTTCCGGCTACAATGGAGATGCCATTTTTATTGAGTTCATTGCTTATGGTTTCAATATCCAGCGGCAGGTAACCATAGGGGCCCAGCTCAATTGCTTTATAACCAGCTAAACCAGCCTCCTGTAACACCTTTTTCCAGGGCGGAAGGTAGGGGTTTTTCACATCATCGACGCCCCAGCAACAGGGGGCTCCCGTAATATGTATATTCATGACAACAATCCTTTCTTAATTTGTTTTTTCTTTACGNATTAAGTATAGCAAGAAACCAAATTCTAAAAATCCACAAACTTGCTCACTTTTATAAGATATTTCTGTTATTTTTGAATTATTGCACTATTATTTTGTCATTTTTAATGATAAGTCGATTCAATCTGTTTGTGAAAAATAAAAAGCATATAAAGTCAGCAGTAACGAAACTGTGACCTTATATGCTTTTTGTCTGTAGTCGAATAGGCTGAATGTTCATATATGACGTTTTAAAATGTTTAGTTTACTTAGCCTCCACTACCGTAAGTGGCAGCCCAAATTCTTTTTTGAACCATTTTTCATGTTGGGCGAGTGCCTGCTGTTCAATGAGTGTCGGTTCAGTTGCGTGGATTTGTAAGATCGGAGCCCCGTTTTTGTGGATTGTTGCCTGTACGTTGGCAATTAAGCCCATTTCGGTTGCATCGAGCGTTTCTGCTATAGCCAAGAGCAATGCGAGTTTACGGGCAATCATCCAATCGGTTGGATCAAGCAGTTCATTGTAGATGGCGTTATGAGCAAATTTTTTATTGAGACCGTTATGCCAGCCGACGATGACGGAAGCCAGAATTTGTTCATGGTGGGTAAGTCCGAACAAGCTGGCGTTCTCGACTAAATAGGCGCTGTGGCGCGGATGGTTGTAATAGTTTATGCGTATGCCGATATCATGCAGCAGTGCAGCGACGTCGAGTATCGTGCGATCTCGTTTTGAGAGCTGATGAAGGCTTTCCCAGCCATCGAATAAAGATAAGGCGAGGTTTCGGACGTGTTCGGCATGGGCTGTATTGCCCTCCTCAAGCAACAAGAGGTTACGTGCGCTTTGGTGCAAAATATCAAATGACTTATCAGGGGTATAGTGTTCATAGAATAAGCCTGTGCGGACACCGTTGCCGCTGACAATGAGCCGATCGGCCTGGGTGATTTCAAAAAGGCAGTGAATAAGGGTGCTGCCGGCTAAAATGATATCAGCTCTTTCATTGTTTAGACCAGGAATTTTACGTCTTTGAGCATAGCTTGAAGCGATGATATCATTCCATAGTTTTTTGAAGGAAAGATAGCCTAAGCGATAGTTGTGTACTTTATTGAAAGGATAATTTTTTTTGCGTTGATCCATTTTTGCTATGTTTCTGGCGGTGCCGCCAATGCCGACAAGTGGAACTGCACAATTGTGCAGCCAAGGGACTGCCGCCAGTTTTTTTGTGATGAATTGTATGAGGGTATTGAGCTCTTCGGGAGAAAGCTTGTTTTGGCTTTTGAATTCTTCCGTTAAGGTCACGGCTCCGAGCGGAATGCTGACGGAGTAAAGTGCGGCTCTGTCTTTGATATAAGTCAATTCGATGCTGCCGCCCCCTAAGTCGAATAGGACAGCATTTTCAATGTCAATGGTGTTTATCGTACCAAGGTATCCTAGATGGGCTTCTTCGATTCCACTGATTACTTTGACGTCAATACCGGTTTCTTGCAGCACGCTTCGTAAGAATTTGTCGCCGTTATCGGCGTTTCGAACGGCTGCTGTTGCTACGGCTAAGATTGTATCGACTTTGAACAATTTGCACATGTGAGCGAATGTGTGGAAGGTTCCTAGCGTTCTAGTCAGGGCATCGCCGCTTAACTTGCCGCTTTTGGCAATGCTTTCGCCGAGACGCAACGTTTCTTTTTGTTCATAAATGAGATTGTATGAACTGTTTTGACAAATGTGAAAAATAATCAACCGGCCGGAATTGGATCCTAAATCAATGATGGCGATTCGTTTAGACATCATATCGTCTCCTCTGTGAAGATAAGTACGCTTTTATTATACAATATGCAAAGGGATTTTGCATTTTTATATAAGCAGTTGACAAAGAAAGCGGAATGGGGCATTCTAGGCATATAGGTCTTTTTAGGAGGAAATCGCATGGGCAAAGGAAAACGAAGGTTGTTTGCAGCAATCCATATAGGTTCAGAGAGAGTCAGCCTGCAAATAGCTGAGTATGAAGATTTGGAGCATGTAGCTATAATCGAACGCCTTTCCCGGCAAATTATGCTGGGGGAAGAAACCTTTAAGACAGGACGATTGAGTTTTACGACAGTGAATACGTTATGCGATTTATTGCTGGGATATCGACGGTTGCTCAGAGAATATAAGATCAAAGATTATCGGCTACTGGCGACGACCGCCGTGCTGGAGGCTGAAAATCAGCCTTATATCGTCGATCAGATACGAATGAAGACAGGGCTGCTTGCCAAGCCGGTAGAAATGCCCCGCGAAATTTTTTATAAATACATGGCTTTATATAAGGCGACTTGTGATGCAGATCTCCCGATAGAAAAAGGGGCTGTATTGTTTGTCGATATATCTTCCGGTGGTGTGGGCATTATGCTGCACCAAGATGGACGGCTTCGTTACCAACAAAATATCTATATCGGAGCTTTGCGCGTGAAAGAACGATTTGAGCAATATCAACGTGAATCCCGTAAATTCCATAAAGCGCTGGCACAGTACATACATAGCGTGATTGAACCAGTCGAACTTGAGCTCAAAAAAGAACCGGTTCGACAGGTCATCTTATCGGGCGATGAAACAGAATTGCTGCTCAAGATGCTTGGGGATGCGGCGCAGGAAGAGCAAAAGCTCAAAGTGGTTTCAGCCCTGCGTTTTTATACATTGTACAAAAGGGTCAGCGAGATGAATGCAGCACAGATCGTGCACGTTTTTTCATCTTACNGANCATGAAGTNGAAATGGTTTTGCCTACGNTTGTTTTATATGAAAAAATCTTATCTTTNAGCAAGGCTACCGAAATCATCATTGCCAATGAGCGGCTTATTGACGGAGTTCTCCTGCACCATATTGCCAAAGCCAGTAAAAGCAGATGGGTTNCTGTCATTGAGGAACAAATGATCAANCTGGCACGCGCAATTGGGAAAAAATATGAATATGACGCACGCCATGCNGAGCAGGTAGCCCAAATCGCTTTAGCGTTATTTGATGGNTTGGGAAGATTCCATGGACTCGGACAGCAAGATAGGCTGCTCCTTCGCATTGCCTGTATTTTACATGATATAGGAAAGTTTGTTTGTCTGCGCAATCATTATGTTCATTCGCGGCGATTGATCCTGTCTTCCGACATGCTCGGGTTNACTTCAGAAGAAAAGAATATCATGGCTAATCTGGCCTTTTATCACGATGAGGGACGCCCTTCAGAAGCGGATGAAAACTTCGCCAAGATGACCAAAGAGGAGAAAGTCATCGTCGGGAAATTGGCGGCAATCCTTCGGTTAGCCGATGCCCTTGACCGGAGCCATCGACAAAAAATCCAGCACTTATCCATCCATATAAAAAATATGGATGCAATCCTTACGGTAGAGGCAAATGACGATATTGCTTTAAGAAAAATGGACTTTCAATCAAAAGGCAGAATTTTTTTGAATCGGTGTACGGCTTGAGGACTTTTTTTGGAACAGGCGGTGGAGCAGCGTGTATGATGCAGAATTATTTTTGAATAGAGAACTGAGTTGGCTCAACTTCAATTGCCGGGTTTTGGCGGAAGCAAAAGACAAGGGCACGCCTTTACTAGAACGCCTGCGCTTTTGTGCGATTGCCAGCTCCAATCTCGACGAATTTTTTATGATACGGGTGGCAGGACTCAAACAGCGGGTGGAAAATGATATAAAAACCAAAGATATTGCCGGTTTGCGTGCCAGTCAACAGCTAAAGCGGATAGCAGAACAGACGCATCGTCTGGTAACACTGCAATACCGTTATCTTAAACAGGTCAGTAAAGAACTTGAACTAGAAGGCATCCATCAGCGGCAAGTCGCCGATCTTTCGGGCCAGGAAAAAGAGAAGCTCGATGCGTATTTTCAAAGTACGATTTACCCCGTATTGACACCTTTGGCGGTCAATGTTACGCATCCGTTCCCTTTTTTGGCGAATCGTACGCTCAATCTAGCATTGCTTTTATCGCGTGCGGGAGAAAAAGAAATGGCACTCGTTCAAGTGCCAAGCGTCTTGCCTAGGATTTTGGAGGTAGCTTCGAATAAGGCAGGAATGCGATCGTTTATATTTCTCGAAGATGTCATAAAATTTTATTGTCAGCAACTGTTTCAGGGGTATAAAGTAAATGAAATTGCTGAATTTCGCATTACACGTGATGCAGATTTGTTGATTGATGAAGAAGATGCCAGGGACTTGCTGGAAGAAATGGAGAAATCTTTGCGCCAGCGGCGCCGTGGGCAAGCCGTTCGCCTTGAAATCAATAAGTCCGCCGGGAATCAGCTCCGTCGTTTTTTGACCGGTGAGTTGAAACTTCAAGAAGCGGATATTTATGAGTTTTCCGGACCGCTCGATTTGACGTTTATTTCTAAGTTCATTCGAACCCTTGAACGGCCGGAGCTTTGTTATCCATCCTTTGAACCATATTGTTTGGCGGAATGCAAGGACGGGAATAGTTTGCTCGCTTCGATTCGAGATAAGGACATTTTTTTGCATCATCCTTATGATTCTTTTGAACCGGTAGTCTCGTTCATTCGTGATGCGGCAGATGACCCGCAGGTTTTAGCCATAAAGCAGACGCTTTACCGGGTCGGGCGGGATTCGCCTATTGTAGCTGCGCTGGCGAGGGCCGCGGAGCATGGTAAACAGGTTACGGTCTTGGTTGAGCTCAAAGCACGATTTGATGAGGAAAACAATATCGTTTGGGCCCGTCGGCTGGAAGAAGCGGGTTGCCATGTGATTTATGGGCTGGTCGGTTTGAAAACACATTCGAAAATCGCTTTGGTTGTGCGCCAAGAAGATGATGGGATTCGCCGTTATGTCCATTTGGGAACGGGAAATTATAATGAAGTGACGGCAAGGCAGTATACGGATATGTCTATATTTACTGCTCGCGAGGCTTTTGGCGAAGATGCATCGGCTTTTTTCAACGTATTGTCGGGGTATTCGGATCCCCCGGTCTGGAATAAATTCGCTGTGGCGCCTTTGGGCCTTCGGGAAAAAATCAAGGCACTGCTTGATGAGGAAATCAACCATGCGGTACATGGGCGGTTTGCCTATGTGATTGCCAAAATGAATTCTTTGCTTGATCCAGACATCATCATGAAATTGTATGAAGCCTCGCAAAAGGGTGTTCGCATCGATTTGATCGTGCGGGGCATTTGTGTCCTTGAACCGGGAATACCTGGTGTCAGCGAAACCATTCGCGTGAGCAGCGTAATCGGCCGTTTTTTAGAACACAGCCGTGTCTTTTATTTTGCTAATAATGGTGAGCCCAAAGTCTATTTGTCGAGTGCGGATTGGATGCCGCGCAATTTAAATGACCGCGTCGAGTTGATGTTTCCGGTAGATGATACGGAGCATGCTGTGCGGATTTTTAAGATTTTAAAATTGATTTTATCGGACAATCGGAAATTGCATCGCATGAAAAAAGATGGTTCCGTATAAAAAAGTCATCAAGAAAGAACCAGCTATCGACAGCCAACAAATATTGCTTACCCAATCGATCCGCCAGTTGCAAAAAGTCCAGGAGCCACCGAAAATCCAGCCACTAACACCCAAAGAGGCGGTAGATGAAGAAATTTGACAAGCGTCTGATACAGCTCGCGGCTTACTGTTATTACTGCGAGCTGTACGAGTGCTGGAAACAATAATAAATATTAGTTATCTGATAAAGCCTTTTATTTATACTTANTTTTTGTTAAAATTAGATTGTTGAAAAAATACTGGNAATTTAAATNGAGAAGGATCGATGAGAATNTTGTGAAGGGATGCGAGCAGATAAAGCATTTTATTTTGGCAAAGGGAGATAATTGTATGTTAGTACGAGATTTTATGGTACCAAATCCACATTTTTTGGACAGAGAATCTACCTTAAAAGATGTCGTAGACTTGTTTTATAAGTACAAACTAGATGCTGTCCCTATTATCAA
>Ga0065701_1007073_pt1 | contig 12513 bp, 9 predicted proteins | sample Biomet1_FD_59088 | JGI IMG/M metagenome (GOLD analysis project Ga0065701, IMG submission 59088) | Microbial communities from bioreactor (seeded with anoxic lake sediment) at LBNL, California, USA - Biofuel metagenome 1 version 3... | ecosystem: Engineered > Bioreactor > Anaerobic > Unclassified ...
GGAACGCACCTTATACCATGTTGCAGACAACAATCAACCCATTGTGGCACGTATCACCGATTCGGAAGCATCCGATATTGGTTTCATGGTNCANTTNAANCAAACNCCNTTGTCCGACNANATCAAAAAATCGTTCATGGGTTATGTAATCGATATTGAAAACACACTGATAAGTTGCATGCAAAACTACCGCTTTCAGGAGATTTCCCAAAAAGCTACTGCGCCCATTGCCTATGCCATTTCGCAATACGGCGACCTGATAAAAACCAAAGATGCGTTTCTTTACTACATGGTGCCGCGTGCTGGCAAAAACAGAGAAGCCATTGCTTTGCTGTTTTCCGAAATTGAAAAGACCAAACGCTACGGATTCAACGCCGACGAACTGGAAAGAGCAAAAGCTGACGTACTCAAGCAAATAGAGCAGACATACAACAACCGGGACAAACAAAACACCGCTTCGTTTGTGCGGGAGTATACCAACAACTTTTTGAATCTGGAAGCCATTCCGGGCATCGAATGGGAATACAAAACCCTGCAAACCTTGCTACCAAAGCTACCGCTCGACGCAGTTAACAAACAGGTTCAAAGTTACATTTCGGATAAAAACATCCTGATAACCGAACAGGGGCCCGAAAATGAAAAAGCCAGTTTGCTTCCCGAAAAAGAGATTTTAGCCATTATGGATAGCGTAAAAAACACGACTATCCAACAAAACATTCAGGAAACAATCAACAAACCGCTGATTTCCAACACACCAAAAGCGGGAACAATAAAGAAAATCATCCATAACAAAACACTGGATGCCGACGAATGGACTTTGTCGAATGGCGTAAAGGTAGTAATCAAACCGACAAAATTAAAACAGGATGATATCCGTATGCTGGGAGTGGCGTACGGTGGACTCTCTTTGATAGACAACAATGAAGATCTGCCCTCCGCTTCGGTTGCCGACAATATCATCAACAATAGCGGTTTGGGAGAATTTTCGCAGGTTGCATTAAGCAAATTACTGGCAGGTAAAATTGCGAATGTATCTCCCGGTATTTCCGACTACCAGGAGACATTCTCCGGCCACTCTTCTGTAAAAGATTTTGAGACCATGATGCAGATGCTGCACCTCTATTTTACCGCGCCCCGGAAAGATAGCGACGGCTATCAATCATTCATCAGCAACATTCGTACCAGCCTCATCAATGCGGCAAACGATCCCGATCAGGCCTTCACCGACACGGTAACGACAGCGCTATACAGCAATTCTCCGCGCAAATTTCTATTCAATCTGAAAGCGCTCGACAAAGTGAATCACGACGACGTGATGCGCCTCTACAAAGAACGGTTTGCCAACCCGGCCAACTTTACTTTTTTCTTTGTAGGCAACGTTGAATTAGAGAAAGTGAAGCCAGTCATACTCACTTATCTGGGCGGATTGAAAACATCCAAACAAACCGAGACCTGGAAAGATCGTCAGATTCGATATCCGCAAGGTGTGATCGAAAAACAATTCAGCCACGACATGAAAACGCCGAAAGCCTCCAATTTCGTACTGTACAACGATCGGATCGACTATTCGCTGAACAACTCTTTATTGGCGCAAGCTTTAGGCAATATTCTGGACATACGTTACACGGAATCTATTCGTGAGAGTGAAGGCGGTTCGTATGGAGTGGGCGTAAAAGGGAGCATTGGCAAAATTCCGGTACCAACCGTCACCCTATTTATGCAGTTCGACACCGATCCGAAGGTACAGCCCAGGATGATTCAACTCATTCACAACGAACTGAAATCGATTGCTCTGAATGGGCCAAAAGAGGAAGACGTGCAGAAGGTAAAAGAGAACCTGAAAAAGCAACACAAAGAGAATACCGAAGAGAACGGTTGGTGGCTCAGCGCCCTGAATCATTATTATTTCTCCAACATTGATCTGGTNAACAATTTCGATAAGGCAATAGACAATATTTCAGGAGAAACAATCAAGCAACTGGCCAAACAACTGGTAGATAAACAAAACAGGTTGCAGGTTGTGATGACCGCCAAATAACAACNGAAATATCTTTTTCACAAGGCTTTATTCGACTACAAATGCCGGATAAAGCCTTTCTTTTTGAAAAAAGTGAGATTTTATTGTACCTTTATCATCCAAAACGGGGGTAAAATACGTCTAACAGACAAATAAACAACAGACAGTGTAGTGCAAAACGACAAAAATCTGTCATTGCTCTACCTTAACCCTAAAAATACAACGCAATGAACATCCAATCAACCATCAGCAAGATCAGCATGTCGGTTCTCGTCATCACCGGACTGCTGTTTAGTTCGTGTTATTACGTCAATCGCCACAACGGCTCCGGCAACGTAACAATAGTTGAGCATCCCATCTCGGGATTTAATGCAGTGGACATCAGCATCGTTTTTGATGCAGTCATCATCCCCTCATCCTTCGAGAAGGTAACTGTAGAAACAGACGATAACCTGCAGCAAGACGTACTGGTCACTAAAAATGACAGTACGCTCAACATACACATGAAACACAACACGAATATCGGCAGACATTCGGCTGGTAAAATCTATATCTATACCAAAGGGATTAAATCGCTCTCCAACGGCTCAGTAGGCAATCTGACCAACGAAGGCACTTTGGAAGCTCCAATTTTCACCCTCAGCAACAGCGCCGTAGGAACCAGCAGTCTTAAAATCAAAGCTGCACAAACGACAATAGACAACAGTGCGGTAGGAAAAACGAATCTGTATGTTGAAGGCATTGTATTAAACTTCACCAACAGCGCAGTGGGGAAAACCATTCTGACCGGCTCTTGTGTCGATGCGCACATCAATAATTCAGGTGTTGGTAAGTTCGATGGCCAAAACTTTATCACACAGACCCTGCACATTGTCAACAGCGCGGTAGGAAGTACCGATGTTACTGCCGAAAAAGAGTTTTACATCGATAATTCCGCTGTGGGTCGACTGGATGTATACGGAAAAGGAGTGATTAAAAAACTGGATGACAACGGAATATCCAAAACTCATCTGCATTAAGGGCGTCATCTTTCCGAATATTTTTCATACGATTATCTCCCTAAAAGTACAAAACGCAGTTTTTTGCACTTATTTTGTACCCTATTGCTCTAAAATAGTTCATTCTAAATCCGAAAGCAATGAAAAAGAACATTGGCGTTTTAGACAAAGGGATCCGGCTGGCTATTGCCCTTATTATTGTCATTCTCGACATTAATAATGTTGTTACCGGAACATTGGGAAATATTCTGCTCATAATAGCAGTATTATTAGTTATCACCACGTTTATTGGCACTTGTCCTTTATACCTTCCATTTGGATGGAATACCAACAAAAGGAAATAAGGATAGTGTATTGTTGAAACGAACAAAACACTGCTACTATTTATAATGGGAACCCTTCGGGATTCCCATTTTTTATTTCTGCTTTCGCTTTTCCGTCTGTCACAATCAAAAAATCATCTGCCGGAGTAACAAAAGCCTCATTCCTCACTATATTTGTTGTATGATGATCACTTGTCAATGAATAGAATACCTATGTATCAGGTTGTCTTCTTATTACAAACAAGCAGACCCACAACCCACAACCTTATTATGAAAAACAAGGAACCTTACACAATACCTGATTCCGAGCTCGAGACAATCATCGACAAACAGAGAGGAAAACCGGGAATGCTACTATCCATATTGGAAGAGGTACAAGAACTGCATCCTCAAAAATACCTGCCCTATGATACGCTTGTAACTCTCGCCCAAAAATTGAGACTTCCCTATTCGCAAGTATACAGTGTGGTGACATTCTATTCATTCTTCAACCTCATGCCGCAGGGGAAACACTCGATTGTTGTGTGCCGCGGTACGGCTTGCCACACCAAAGGATCCAAAGCTCTTTTAGCCGAGATAGCCCCTTTGCTGGGAATAAAAAAAGAAGAATACACTACCGAGTCAAACTACACGACACCCGACAATGAATTTACCATCAAAACGGTGGCCTGTTTCGGGCAATGTGCTCTCTCGCCCGTCATTGCCATCGATGGCATTATACACAGCAGTGTCAGTTCGCAAAAACTAATACAGATACTACACAAACTAAAGGCTGCCACCAAAAGCGAAAGCAATGAATAGATCGCTTATCGGATACCGGTAATCATTTTTTTCGTACACTTAAAAGCAAAAGACATGACACCTCCCGATCTTGATTTCGTACAACAAAGCAATATTCACCGAATACTGCCCGACCACCCCATGTTAATGGTCGGTATGGGAACGTGTGGAATCGGCAACGGGGCAGAGGTCGTTTTCAATCGATTACAACAACAGATTGTCACAACAGGAATAAACTGCACCCTCAAGCAAACAGGTTGTTTTGGCTTTTGCGCTAACGAACCGATGGTGATGCTTTATCAGCCGGGCAAACCACTTTTAGTATACAATAAAGTAGAAGAAAAAGACACACAGCATATTATCAACAGCATCGTCAACAACAAAATCTACGGCAAAAAAATTCTTTGTCGTATCGACGAATGGGATTTTCAAACATCGAATATCAAGTTCGGAACAGGATATAATGAAATACCCCGTTGGGATGAAATTTCGTTTTTCAAAGGCCAGAAGAAGTTTGTGCTCCGTCATGCCGGATTCATTGACCCGGAGAAAATTCTCGACTATATTGCCGTAGGCGGTTACCACGCGTTGGCCAAAGCATTGACAAACATGCAGCCGACCGACGTAATTGACGAGATATCTGCATCCAAGCTGCGCGGACGTGGGGGTGCCGGATTTCCGACCGGGAAGAAGTGGGAGATCATGCACAAAGCAAATGCCGATGTCAAATACATTATTTGTAATGCCGACGAAGGCGATCCGGGAGCCTACATGAACCGCAACGAGATTGAAAGTGACCCGCACATGCTGATTGAAGGAATGTTGCTGGGTGCCTATGCGATGCAAGCTACCGAAGGAATCGCTTATGTAAGAGCCGAATATCCACTGGCGGTAAAACGGCTCCAGATAGCCATCGAACAGGCCACCGCCATGAATCTTTTGGGGAACAACATTCTGGGCACCGGGCTTTGTTTTCATCTGAAAGTGGTAGAGGGAGCCGGAGCTTTTGTCTGCGGAGAAGAGACGGCGTTGATCGCCTCCATCGAAGGAAAAGCCGGAAGACCGATGCCCCGACCACCCTACCCTGCCCAAAGAGGGTTGTATGGAAAGCCGACCAATATCAACAATGTGGAAACATGGTGTAATATTCCTCTCATTATTGAAAAAGGGAGCAACTGGTTTCGACAGACTGGAACGGAAAACAGCCCGGGTACGAAAGTGTTTTCATTAGTGGGGAAAGTTAAAAACACCGGGCTGGTAGAGCTCCCGCTCGGATCAACCATCGAACAGTTTGTATTCAACATTGGAGAGGGAACCGGAACTAAAAAACGGGTGAAAGCCGTCCAAACCGGCGGCCCATCGGGTGGTTGTATTCCATTGGAACATTTCGGTACTCCGGTCGACTACGAGTCGCTAGCTGAGCTGGGAGCGATCATGGGTTCGGGTGGAATGGTAGTGATGGATCAAGACAACTGCATGGTCGATGTGGCTCGCTACTTTCTCGAATTCAACGCATCCGAATCGTGCGGAAAATGCACACCCTGTCGCGAAGGACTGGCGCAGGCTCTGGCAATTCTCACCAAAATCACCCAAGGAGAGGCCACCCACGACGATCTGACGCTATTAGAACAACTAAGCCAAACCATTAAGGACACGTCAATTTGCGCTTTGGGGCAAACCGCTCCAAATCCGATTCTCACAACGCTGAAATATTTCCGCCACGAATACGAAGAACATATCAGAGAAAAACGGTGCCACGCCGGAGCCTGCGAAGCGCTTTACATGGCGCTTTGCGAAAACAGTTGTCCGCTTCACATGAATATTCCCGGCTACATCGAACTGATGAAAGAAAACCGTATCGAAGATGCTTTTGAACTTACCCTGCGCGACAATCCGCTGCCAGGCACCATCGGACGCATCTGCCATTTCCACTGTCAGATGCGGTGCCGCCGCGATATGATAGACGAACCGGTTTCACAAGGCGAAATTCACCGATACCTGGCCGATACGATGTACAAGTTGGGAAATGAGAGTAAGATTTACAAGAAATTAATCAAAGAAAAACTTCCTCCGACAGGGAAAAAGATCGCCATTGTTGGTGCCGGTCCTGCCGGATTAACGGCCGCTTTCTATCTGGTGCGCCTCGGACACGATGTGACCATTTACGACGCTTTTGCCGAGGCCGGAGGTGTTCTCCGCTTTGGTATTCCACCATACCGACTACCCAAAACCGTCCTACGAAAAGAGGTGCAATTTATTCAAAAACTGGGGGTGAAATTTGTCTTCAACACACGGCTTGGAGATAATCTTTCATGGTCCGATTTGGAACAAACGAACGATGCCGTTTATCTGGCCATCGGAGCATGGAAAGAGATCGACCTAAACATTCCGGGAGAAGAGGCAAAAGGAGTGTTTTCGGGAACCGAAGTGCTAAAGCAACTGGCGTTGGACAAAACACCCAAACTGGGGCACAACGTTATTATCATCGGAGCCGGCAATGTGGCTATTGACGCGGCACGCAGCATCTGGCGGCTTGGCAAAGATGTCACAGTGGTCTACCGCCGCGAAAAAGGCGACATGCCTGCAAATACCGATGAAATCAGGGAGGCTGAGGCCGAGCATATCACTTACCGCTTTCTGGCCGCTCCTCACAAAATAATAACAGACAACAAGGGTCGGGCAAAAGCCCTGAAAATCGAATTGATGAGTATCGGACATATCGATACTTCCGGCAGAAGAAAGCCCATACCAACCGGTAAGTTTGAAGAGATTCAGTGCGACTCCATCATTCTTGCCGTTGGCGAACGCGTCGATACCGCTTCGCTACTCGCCGACAATCTTTCGACGACCCGGGATGGCAGAGTAGTCGCCGACCCGTTCACTTTCCGGACTTCGCGACCAAAAGTGTATGCCGGAGGCGATGCCGTGACCGGACCTGCAACGGCTGCCGAAGCCATGGGCATGGCAAAGAGAGCTTCCGAAGCCATTGATTTTGATTTGATGCACGAACATCGCTTCTACAACCTCTTTCGGACATTTGAATATAGCAATTCTCTGCCAATGAAACCCAAAGCAAGCCCCAAAAACCGACCAGCAAAACTCAATGTAAAAGAACGCGTCGGTAATTTCCACGAGGTTGCCGGCGGATTAACCGGAGAACAAGCCCGGAATGAAGCAAACCGCTGTCTGCGATGCGACATTAAGTGCAAATAGGCGAACAAAAGAGAAAAATTCCGTCCAAACCCAGAAATGAACGACTATGAAAGTGACCATCAACAACCAGGCTATAGAAGCTGAAGAAGGGATTACCATCATGGAGGCTTGCCGGGCAGCCGGTTTTGCCATTCCCTCATTATGCTATCTGAAAGATGTTTCAGCCAATGCGTCGTGTGGCATCTGTGTGGTCGAAGTAAAAGGAGCTCGCTCATTGCTGCGATCGTGTATTACGCAAATAATCGAAGGGATGGAAATCACGACGAATAGCCAACGTGTAATAGATGCCCGACGGATGAATCTGGAACTCTTGCTGGCAAACCATCCGCAAGACTGCCTGATTTGTGATCGCAATGAAAATTGTGAATTGCAGCAATTAACGTTCGATCTGGGCATTCACGACAGACGTTTTATGCGTACACGTCCGGCACCGCTGTCCAAAGACGATTCGTCACTCTCTCTGGTTCGCGACCCGGAAAAGTGCCATTCTTTGCGGAAGATGTGTTCGCTGTTTGCCGGGATATTCAGGAAGTACAGGCTATCGACTTCTCGGGACGGGGATTAAAGAGCAAAATTACCACCTTCATGGATCTGGGGCTGGGACTTGTGGCCTGCACCAACTGCGGACAATGTGCTCTGGTGTGCCCCACCGGTGCCATTACCGAACGGAGCTCTATCAATGCCGTTTGGAATGATCTGCACAACCCGGACAAAATCGTTTTGGTGCAGACGGCGCCTGCCATTCGGGTGGGAATCGGCGAAGCAATGGGAATGCCCTACGGCGCTCTCGTCACGGGACAAATGGTGGCAGGACTACGCCGCCTCGGATTTTCAAAGGTATTCGACACCAATTTTGCCGCCGACCTTACCATTATCGAAGAGGGACACGAACTGATTCAGCGGATCAAAACCGGAGGGGTGTTACCCATGATTACCTCCTGTTCGCCCGGTTGGATCAAATTTATCGAACATTTTTTCCCGAAGTCATTGGCACACCTCTCCACTTGCAAATCGCCGCAACAGATGTTTGGTGCCATTGCAAAGACCTATTATGCAGAAAAAACAGGCATCGACCCGCGCAACATCGTCGTTGTTTCGGTAATGCCCTGCACCGCCAAAAAATTTGAAGCCCGGCGTCCTGAAATGGATAGTGCTTTCCACTATTGGAAATCGAAGCTGCACTTAACCGACGAAGAACATTTCTTTGATGTAGACCATGTGCTAACCACACGGGAGTTGGCTCGAATGTTCAAAGAGAACGGCATTGATTTTGCCCGTTTGCCCGAAGCGAATTTCGACAGTCCATTGGGAGAATCGACCGGCGCTGCCGTCATTTTCGGCACCACCGGCGGCGTGATGGAAGCCGCCTTACGCACCGCCTATGAAGTATTCACAGGCAAAACGTTACCCAATGTGGATTTTACGGAGATACGCGGACTTGCCGGGATTAAAGAAGCTGAGATCGATCTGGATGGCACAAAAATAAAAGTAGCCGTTGCTCACACGTTGAAAAACGCCCGCACGCTGCTCGAACAAGTTGAGAACGGCACCTCACCCTATACCTTTATTGAAGTGATGACCTGTCCGGGCGGATGCCTCGGTGGCGGCGGACAGCCTATTCCCACCAATAGCGAGATCCGCAAGAAACGTGCCGAATCGATTTATTATGAAGATGCCCACAAAAGCATCCGGAAATCGCATGAGAACCCGGAAATTTTGCATCTTTACCACGATTTTCTAATCGACCCGTTAGGAGAGAAATCGCATCGTTTGTTACACACAAAATATGAAAAGCGATCGCTTTGACACGAAAACAAGCGAGCCGCAAAACTCTATTGAATTTTGCGGCTCGCTTGTTTTATCGGTTACAGCAAGGCTGGAGGTTTGGTTCCGGCAACGGTTGCTTCGTGTTCAAGCAACCAGGCTTTACGCCACAATCCGCCGGCATAGCCAACCAATTTATCATCTGCTCCCACCACCCGATGGCAGGGAATAAGTATGGCAATAGGGTTGTGATTATTTGCATTTCCAACGGCACGTTGTCCTTTTGGAGTTCCTACTTGTTCTGCAATATACCCATAACTAACCTTTTGAGCAAACGAAATCTTTTGCAGGGCTCGCCATACCTTTTGTTGGAATTGAGTTCCCGCAAACTGGATCGGCACCGAAAATTCCGTTCTGTTGCCTTCAAAGTATTCGTGCAACTGGTTAATGCAGATCGACACTGGAGTAGTCAGCTCTCCGGCTATGAAATAATCTTCCGTGTCGTCAAATTCGACAACCGTTACTCCAACGGCATTGCCACTTATACGCAACGTACCGACAGGAGAGTTCATTAACCGGATGCAACTATTTTCAGCCATTGAATTGAAGTGGATTACCATTACGAGATTCATCAAAAAACCCCATTATCATACACTAACTTTCCATTTACAAACGTATGAGTTACGCGGGCATGAAATTGCTGACCTTCAAAGGGAGACCAACCACATTTCGAGACAATATTGTCGGGCTCTACCATCCACGGATAGGTAGGATTAACCAGTACCAGATCGGCATAATATCCTTTACGCACAAAACCGCGTTTCTGTATCTTAAATAAGTTGGCCGGAGCATAACACATTTTCTCCAAGACCTTTTCTATCGAAAACTGGCCATTACGAACCAGCTCAAGCATGGCCGGCAACGAGTGTTGCACAAGCGGTATGCCAGATGCTGCCTGCAGGCAGCCACCCTCTTTATCAGTCAACAAATGTGGTGCATGATCGGTTGCAACCGTATCCAGCCTATTGGTGGTAAGTGCCTGAATCAACGCTTTCTTATCCGCTTCCGTCTTTATGGCCGGATTGCACTTTATCCTTGCGCCGTATTTCTCATAATCGCGGCTATCGAACCAGAAATAATGCACACATCCTTCGGCTGTAATCTGTTTCTCGGCCAACGGCTTGCCAGCCTCAAACAACGCCAGTTCATGCGCGGTACTGACATGCGCAATATGCAGACGGGTTTTATATTTCAACGCCATTTCAACAGCCGCCGCCGTCGATTTATAACAGGCCTCACCCGAGCGAATCAAATAGTGGTTGGAAATTGGAATATCGTCGCCAAACTGAGTTTTGTATGTATCGATGTTACGTTGAATAATACTCATATCTTCGCAGTGAGCTGTCAGTAATAACGGCGACTCGGCAAAAAGCCACTGCAGAAACTCTTTATTGTCCACCTGCATATTGCCAGTAGATGCTCCTAAAAACACTTTTACACCGGGTACACGTTTGGGATCTGCATTTTTAATTTGGTCTCTGTTCTCGTTGGTAGCTCCAAGATAGAACGCATAATTGGCAAGCGATTTTTCGGAAGCCAGCCGGTTTTTCTCTTCCCACAAATCCAAAGTGGTAGTTTGCGGAACCGTATTGGGCATATCGATAAAAGAGGTAACTCCACCGGCAACAGCGGCTCTCGACTCCGAATGCAGGTCGGCCTTTTGCGTTAAACCGGGTTCCCGAAAGTGAACATGTGTATCGATCACTCCGGGCAACAGCCACAAATCGGACGCATCGATCACGGTATTGTTTTGCAAAACGGGTTCGGGTACCTCACCCTTAAATATTTCAGCAATCAACTCTCCTTCAATGCGAAGAGATCCCCTGAAAGTATTCTTTTCGGTAAAAATTTTAGCATTATGAACTAAGATTCCTTTTTTACTCATCTCTATATTAAAACGTTGAAAATTATATATTTAATGCAAAATGTGATGCAAATATCATGAAAAAGGCAACCTGTCGGATGCTTTTTCTGTGATAGGAACACCTATGGGGCAAAATTACGAAAAAGTTACTGCGAAAAAACTAAATTAGAATAAAAAATCGAAAGATATTTTTATTCTAATACAGAAAGACACACACATATCCTCACTATTTGATATTTTGTCCAAAAAAATCTCCGGAACGTAATATAAATACGGACAATCAAAGATCATGGGCGCGATATACCACTCCGCAAGCCTGTCGGATGTTGTCCATCATCTCAACCAGAAGTCGCGTATCGTCAGGCGTCCAGATACTGCTTTCAGTTTTACCGGCATTCAGGCAGCGAGCCACCTCCTCCGCCTCGAATTCGTATCCGTTCCCTTTTATGTCAAAAGTAAAAATCTCTTCGTTTCCATCTTTATCCCGTAGCTTCACCCGCCCCGGGCAAAACCACAAATGCTCCAGCGAAATCGAGCCATGCGTACCATGAATTTCGGCCACCACCTCGGGATTAGCCAAAAACGAAGAGTACATCACCGACAGTTTATTTCCGGGATATTTAAAGCTGTAACTGCATTGTGTATCAACCCCCTGTTCGCTCAACGCAGCAAGGGCAGAAACAGCCTCCGGCCGACCCAACAGAAACAATGAAAGAAAAATATTATAAATCCCGATATCAAGGATAGTAGCCGCCACACAAGTCAATATTGTAGTGCCGATGCTCAGGCCCGTTTTCAGAACGNATACAAAAAGTAGCNGTGAGCAGCTGNATTTCGCCAATGGCACCTTGTTCNATCAGTNNCTTCGTTTTGATNATGTGAGGTAAAAACCGGCTCCACATGGCTTCCATCAGAAATAGTTTTTTTTCGCCGGCAAGCCGAAACATGGCATTCGCTTCTTTCAGATTCACTCCCATCGGCTTTTCGCATAACACATGCTTCCCGTGGTTCAGCGCCAGTACGGCATTTTCAAGATGCAAATTGTGCGGAGTGGCAATATACACCACGTCCACATTGGCATCCTCTACCAATTCTTCGTATGAACCATATGCCACTTTCAGTCCATAACTTGCGGCAAAACGCGCGGCCGAGTCCGTCGAGCGCGATCCCACGGCATATAACTGACAATCCCGGGCAACAGCCAGCGCATCGGCAAACTTTTGAGCAATCCAGCCGGTTCCCAAAATACCCCATTTTATCGTTTTTGTTTCCGTCATACAACTATTCGTTATTAATTAGTAGCGTTTTGCTTACGGCTTCAAATTTATGGAATAATCGGAGAATTAACAGCACTATGGGACATTTTTATGGAGGCGGCAGTGAAGATAATTTGATGGCAGGCCGATAATTTGTTTCGGGAGATACCTGAAAATGTGTAATTTTGTAACATTGCAAAAACAGTTTCAACTCAATTTTTTCACAATCCGAATGAGG
>Ga0065701_1000257_pt1 | contig 12475 bp, 9 predicted proteins | sample Biomet1_FD_59088 | JGI IMG/M metagenome (GOLD analysis project Ga0065701, IMG submission 59088) | Microbial communities from bioreactor (seeded with anoxic lake sediment) at LBNL, California, USA - Biofuel metagenome 1 version 3... | ecosystem: Engineered > Bioreactor > Anaerobic > Unclassified ...
GCTCCGGCTTTGGTTTGGATAGAGGGCGACAGCATCCCATTGGAAATAGAATGTCCGGTTAATCTTATTACTTTGGTACGTGGGGCGGGTAATCAAACGTTTATATCGTTATTCAACAGAAGTAATGAGCCAACTAAATGGAAGGTGGAAAAGGCTCCGGAATGGTTAAAGATTAAGGAGATAGATACGAAGCTGAGGTTTGAGAAAAAATTAGTAGTCAGTGCCGACTGGAAACAAATCTCTGATGATTTCCTAGGTATTTGCTTGTTGACTGTAGACGATAAAATGTACCAGTTAAACGTATGTACGCAGAATATAGCTCCCGGCATAATGACTGAGGCAAACGGAATGATTGCTCTTAACGCTGCCGATTATAATACATCTTCAGGCAATACTCAGGTTATTCAGGGATTAGGTCACAGCGCAAAAGCTGTTTCTCTTCCAAAAAACAGTGAAATGACTTATGATATTTACACTACTTCTACCGGAGAAGTATCATTAAAAGTTGCATTAATACCAGGGCATCCGGTAAATGGTGGTGATATNCGTTATGCTGTTTCCATTGACGATGAAAAGCCTCAGGTTGTTTCTTACAAAACCGGATTCCGCACAGAGCCCTGGAAAATTAATGTGCTGAGAAATCAATCGCTGAATACAACTATCCACAAAATAAATACTCCGGGAAAGCACACTATTCGTATTAGTGCACTCGACCCGGAAGTTATTGTTGATCAGCTTATGCTTGATTTTCAAGAAAGGAAGAAAGTTCTATCAGATTCCGGTAAAAGCTATAATGAATAAATAGGAAACAAAAAACAACATAAATAATAATATAATTGTTGCTAAATACCAGTAACGTTTTGTCCAGGCAATATTACAACCAAGGCATATAAGAAACAAAATTATAGCTGCTATTGGAAATAATATTATTTCAGAAGATATCATTAATAGCCACCAATCTCTATCATTGTTAGGAAAAAATTGTTCCATATATAAACACAGGAAAAAAAAGAAGAAAGAAAAAATTAATCCTTCTATAAATAGTATTAACGGATTGCGGCTAAATATTGAATTTTCACATTGATCTTTTCTCAAAAGAGGAAAAATTACAAATACTATAATGGGTATTATATTTATAATGCAGGTAATTATAAAAAAACTTCTTTCTTCCATATAATCATATTCCCAGCGGAATATTGAGTAAATACCAAACAACGAAAAAGGCTGTCCAGGATACCAATATGGCAAGCGAATAGCGCCAGGTATATTTCAGTAAAGAACTGTAATTAGCCAGTTTGTCGTATTGCTGCATATATGCCAGAATTAAAGGCATATAGAACAGGAACGGTGTTATTGCATTAGTGGCACTGTCTCCAATACGGAAAGCACACTGGGTTAAGTCGGGGTTTATACCCATTGCTGCAAACATCGGAACAAATATAAAGGCCATAAAAGTCCACTTTGCCGTTGCGGAAACCATGATGAGGTTTATTATTGTTGTAAACAAGATGAATAGCAGCAAAGTGACAAGGCTATTTGTATGTATTGATGTAAGAAGGTTTGCTCCCATTATAGCCAAACATTTATCCAGACGGGAATATTCAAAGCAAGCAAACATCTGTGCCGCGAAAAAGGCAATAACAAAATACACACCCAGTAACTGCATAGGGTGTGATAGTCCGGTTATAACGTCAGAATCTCTGCGGTAACGTCCGGATGCAAAGCCATAGATGGTTCCCATCAAGCCAAAGCCAAANGAAATAAGGAATAATACTCCAAAAATAAANGGAGAGCGGGTAAGACTACCGGTTATTCCTCTCAAAATTCCCCAGGAAGAGAAGGTTGCTAAAACAATGATCAGCGTATAAATAATTCCGGCTCCAAGTGATATCATTAATGCACGTTGCTCTTTCTTTGTAAGNGATTTATAATTATCATAAAGGGCATGTCCTGTGTATTCGCCTAATGATGGTAAAAGACTCTTTTTAGTAATGAAATAAATTACAGCTGTAACAACAAACGTTGAGACAAACATAAAATAGTAGTTCGATAGTGCACCTATGTTTCCCTGATAAGTAGTCATGTTTGCTGCTGCTTCCTGAGTTATTCGTGCCAGAATAGGATCGAGTGTACTAACAAATAGATTTGCACTAAATCCGCAGGCTACGGAAACGTAGGCGGTTACAATTCCTGCGATGGGATGTAACTTGACCGACTGAAACATTGTGGCTGCAATTGGTATAAGAATAATATATCCTGCATCGCCCACAATATTGGAAATTACTCCAAGTAAAATTACGATTAGAATTACCCCCTGCTGACTGGGGTGCTTCCTAAGACTTCTTCTTATGCAAGCTCCAATAAAACCGGAATGTTCTGCCACACCTACACCAAACATGGCCACCATTACCATGCCCAAAGGAGCAAATCCGGTAAAGTTTGTCACCACATGGCGCAGTAGCCAGCGAACTCCTTCGGCACTAAGCAAACTCTGTGTGCGGATAACTTCACCCGTCTGAGGATTAATCACGCTAAGTCCGTAGATATCAAATATCCACGAAAGCATGACAACTGCTGCGGTGAGCAGTAAAAACATGGTAGCCGGGTGAGGCATTCGCAATTTATTCTTCATCTGCTTCAAGATTATCAAGATCTATGATACGAAGTTCCAGTGCACGAACCACCAGACGAGTGGCATTCACTCCTACCCNTTCACCAGGGCCAAACAAGCGTGTAACCAAGTCGTTTTGTCGTTTCTCCAAAGATTTTACGCCAAAAGGCATACCTTTCAAGTTGGCAATCATNTCTTTGGTATATCCCAAGGCAAGGTGGCGAAGGAAGCGTTCATCATATTCGTCAATATCATAGTCTATTACAGCTTCCTGACGCAANGCATCGTTGGTTACCGGACTTCTTGAAACGATCTACAATCTTTTCCAGTATCGGATAATTGAATACAAGTTTCTTGCCATCCATTACAGCCTGAACATCTGTCTTGGTAAGCAGTTCGCCTGTCTTCAGAATAATTCCGTCTGCTCCTGCATTAAGAACATCCACCCACAGTTTTTCATTGAGCACTTCGCCGGTAAATATCAAAACCCGCACATCTTTGTACTTTTTACGTAGGTTTTTGCAGATATCTACACCAATGGTTGTGGAACCTCCTAACCCAAGATCGAGCAAAACCATGTCGGGCACCTGAACTTCTATCAGTGGCCAGAATTCTTTTTCGGTCATCGCTGTACCAATTACTTCGGCATTGGGTATTTCGTGACGAAATATCTCTTCGGTACCTTTAAGCTCCAGCTTTACATCTTCTACAATGATAACTTTAAATTTCTTATCTTCCATTGTTTCTTTATACTATATTTAATACGTTTATTCTTTATATCTTTTAAAAATGACCTACACTTTATTTTAATAAGGTGTACACCTTATTTTATTTTACTCTACACTATTTTCGGAAAAGTTCTACTGCTTTTCTTTATTTATTCCTTTTGTTTTACCTAAGCTTACTTTACGTTTTGGAATAGTAAAGTAGACGGTAAACCCTCCTTCCGGCGATGGCTCTGCATTAATACGGCAGCCACGTAGACCTGCAAACTCGTCGTGGTCGCGGATTATCTGTTTGCATATCAGATATTCGGTACCTTTAAGTGTACCATCTTCGGAGGCTGTCATACGAGCCAGATCGGGATAGAAAAGCTGATTAAGTTCTTCTACTGTTTTTTTTCTTCTCCTGTCTGTAAACAGGAAGCGAACATATTCGCCATCTGCCTTAGCTTCAAGGATTACTTCTCCTTCTTCAGCAACAGTAAGGCACTCTTCGATTAAGTTCTCTAACAGGAATTTTAATTGAATTACATCTCCGATAACTTTCTCACTACAACCTTCAGCATGGAAAGTTACAGAACTTTGCAGTCGTTTGCTCATTTTCCGGAAATATTTCTGCGCATGCGTTACCAGTTCATCAACCTCTACATTTCCCCGACGGAATGTTACTTCCTCCAACTGCTTTGCAGCGCAAGAACTCAGAATATTGAAAATACCTTTATAGTAATCAATCAGTTCGCTAATAGTCTGAACATTTTCTTTCTCTTCCTCGGGAGTAAACGATTTCTTAGCCAGTTTATCTATTATATTCTTTATCTTGCTAGGATAATAAATTGTTTCGTGTTTTATAGTAGAGAGACAGTTGTCGAGCACCATATTCTGTACATGCAGCAAGCTATCTTCCCACGAAGCCCNGTAAGTATCTTCTTCAGCCGATTCAATATCTCTGTATTTTGTAGCAAGTTTCACAACAGCATTAAATACCACAATTGCCACATAATTGGTTATCAGTTCAATAAGCAANCGNTTNCTTTCGCGCTCTTCNTCGTTTTGTCTNGANAAGGCAAGAACGCCAACACAACGNGATGTCTCTCCTACTTCAACCATCAACGGAAGTGCNTGCACAGTANATATCGTACAGATTATTATCANAAAACGGTACTGACTGNAATTTACCGGCAGCATATTGCTGCGAATCGAAGCAACGNTGCATTACTTCGGTCAGTGTTTCATGCTCTCCCTGAATTTCAACAGAAGTATCATTCCACTCCATNTGATGCGGATAATAAGCAAACTCGAGTTTATGACTATCTTCATTATAAACCCCGATACTCAGCATATCAATGGTNAGCAATTCGTTTATTCCGTCAAAGCAATTATCTACAATGCTACGGGGAATATCGCTAGACGTTAANGTTGANTTCAAGTACTTGCTTATTAATCTCGAGCACTTGTTCNAGGTTCCATCTGTTTATTAATCGTTTACGTATGTAGAGCAGATAGTATCCTATGAAAAAAGACAATAAGAATCAATATAAACAAAATAACAGCCACCACTTTGTTGTTGGTGGAATGTTCCAGATTTCGGCAATATTCCTCGAGCGAATAATCCTCACTTACCAATTTATAAAGCCGTGAATAAGCNGTATTGTTATATTGNTAATTATCCCATTGCTTTAATGCCAGAAATGCTACNGAAGCTTCGTTTCTAATATCCAGAATAACATAATAATCGGTATCGACCAGTCCGTTCCACCAATTAATTTCGGACGAAATGCCATTTCCGGTCAAGGTCATTACATTACGTTTGTTTCGGTTATGTTTTAAATAATGCTTATTTAATCGGGCAATGGCAGAATCGGCATACTGCAATGCAAGCGGATAGTTTTCAATTACATTGCAATAATAAACGGTGTCTGCGTAAAGCGAAGCTTCATTCAGTAGCTTGTCATAGGTTTTATCAGACGTTACTGAAGTAGAATCAGCCGGATGATACTCTTTAGTTACAGGCCTTTCCAGTTTGCTGCAAGAGAAAAGTCCAGTGGTTATAAATAAGCAAAGTAATATACTCAGTGTTTTGCGAATACCTGTAGGCAAGCGGAAATAAAATTTGCTGCCCTTGCCCGGAGTACTTTCAATACTAAACATACAAACCTTGAAAAGATCGTTTGTTTTACGGTATTTTTCAATAATACCTTTGCAGTTCATCAATCCAAATCCGTGACCTTTATTCTTCAGCAGTTCCTCCTTATCGGTAGATTCCATTCCTATCTGACTTGAGTCGTAGACTTTCTCATCCAATATTCGTGCAACATCTTCCTGAGATATTCCCCTGCCGGTATCTGAAACAGAAATTTCCACGTAATCATCTTCAGTTTTCGCACTAACCTGAATAGTTCCGCCTTCTGGAGTATATTTCCGTGCGTTTTCGGTAAGAGTGTTAATCATGAACATTGTCAAGGCCTTGTCTGCTTTGACAATCGCCCTTGTAGGTTCTACTTTGAATGTTTGATGCTTCATTTCAAAGGTTTTTCTGCCTTTAGCCAGTACTTCGAAAAGCTCGTTCAATTCAAAGTTCTCGATATTCAGGTTTAATGAGCCTTGCTTCATCTTGATCCAAAGTGCCAGAATATCATTGTATTCATTAATCTTGGAAACTAATTCGTCAATATACTGATATTTCTCGAGCTTAATAGCTTCGTCTTGTATATAACCTTTGGCGGTAAGCTTATGTACTTCGTTAATGATGCGATCCATAAACGGAGTAATACCATAAACAATAGCCATACAGGACTTCTTAATCAAGTTTTGTCGTTTATTATCAGCAATGTGCTGTTCATACACATAACGTTGTTTCTCTAGCTTAATTCTTTCATCACCCAGCGAAATAAATGTAAGTCCGTTGCCTAGCGTCCAGGCAATATAAGGTGTAATAACATTCATCAGAGCTTTTTCGTCTTTGGTAATTTTGTGACGGGTGTAAAGCTCAATAACTCCAATGGGAGTTTCCTCTTTCGGCAGAAAAAGATTGAATGAAGATTTAATCAAATCGTTTTCAACCAGCTCGTCTTCAATAATATCTTCATCAATAGACGGATATATAAATTCTTCAGACTCCTGATCGTAAATGCCAATGCGTAAGGAATAAGCATGAAAAAGCTTTTTTAAGTCGGCCTGAATGGCTGTACCAACAGCCGAAACTATTTCGTCTGTACTTTCTATATCAATAGGAATAGAAGCTGTTATGCGCTGGCAAACCTCGAGCGTATTTCTTAATCGCTCAGAATGCTTTCTATTACGTGTCTTTGATCGTGAATTCAATACCCAGAATAGGAAAATCAATAAAACGAAACCGCTAAAGACAAATAGAGAAAGGATGTTCAATTGTCTGTCTTCTTTTTCCAGTTCCTGCGAACGGCTTTCCAGCTCTTTATCCTGGCGAGTATAATCAAGAATATCAAGATAAATATTCCGGTTATAATTGGAAGGTACTTTCATTCCTAAGCCGGCATAAGTAACGCTTAACTGTTCGCGGATACGGGCAATCCATTCGGGCACAGTTTTAACGTCATTCTTCGAAATCCAGCTAAGTTCTGTATAAATAGTATCTTGTTCGGAGAAAGGTTTTAGCTGATCCACAGTGCTTTTACCGTTTTTATAGTAAAGCTTATGGTGCTTATTTACGCAATCCAGCGCTTTACTTAAAGTATCCAGCGCCACACTATAACGGCCATGCATATTATAATAGCGTCCAATGGTTACGTATACTCCGGCAATCTGATAAATATCTTTATACTTCTTAAACTTTTCTAGAGCAACCCGTGCCAGGTTTAACGATAAAATGGTATCATTTTCTGCAACTTCATTTTTCGAAAAGTGATAATACGAATTTAAGGTCTGGATAGCTTTGGGGCGCTCATGATAAATCTGATTAAAAATATTTCTGCTTTCAAATAAAGACGAGATTCCCTGCAGACTGTTCGCTTCAAAATAAATATATTGATTGCGACTCATATTCCAGCACTTGAAAAGTTCATCAAATTCTGTTATGTTATTCTGTTCAGCATCTTTCTTTTCAAACAGTTCTGCAGAACCTTTTATATAATCATAGTAGAGAATTTGTGCCGTATCAGANGCCAGGTCTGANTCNTGAACCTGATTAATNGATTGAATAGCTTCGCTTTGCTGTTGCAAATAAAAATAGTAGATNGACGATACAATGAANAATTCAGAACGGGCATAATTCAGACGNTTCTTATCGTGCACATCAACAAATACCGACTGATCCTCATCAATACGTTTCATTCTCCGAACCGCACTGTTTCGACAGTCGTAATATTCCTTATTCATGGATGTCCGTTGGTATATTTTCATTAGTCCTATATCGGCNATAACCAGTTCCAGCTCATTCTGAGTTATTTTATATACTTTTTTATAGTATTTCTCTGCCGCATCAAAATCCATCCGCATGAAAGCGCAAAACCCCAGATTATTGTAAGCCTCTGCTTTACCCTGATCATATTCGTCGGCATAATTAATTGCCAGAAGTGCCTCTTTATATGATGAATCAAGCTGTTTATAACGCAAATCGTAGGAACGTTGGTTAAGAGAATCCAGTAAACGGACTTCTTGTGCAGAAGGTGTTCCCGTGCAAGAATAGAATACTGAAAGTGCCAGTATAGTCGTTAGTAAGTAAAGTATATTGCGGAGTTTATTCATTCATATCCCATATTTATTACAAATATAAATAGTTTTAAAGTAATATTTATCCGATATCTGATTTAATGCTAGTTAAATCTTATGAAACAATTCTCATTCTTATGACTTTTACATCTTAAAAAGCATATACATACCTATATTTCGGTATATAATNAGACNTAAAAATACCATTTGAAAGGGATTGTGCACCATCAACAATCCATCTATCTTTGCAAAAGAATTTTCTTGTATTAGTCATTATTTTATCGTAGCCATAATTTTAAGAATAGTGGGTTCTCTCTCGCCGAAGTGATTCGTTGAGAGAGTTTTTTTTNCTTCAAGAANTATATTTATACAATAATTCATTCATTGAAGTCCCTTCGTTATCAAAAAGAAATGTAACACAATTACAGCAGAAAAAACATCTATTAATAGTATCGGTAAGTTTTTTTTAGTAATTTCGCGGCCGATTTGGTAACCCCGCATTTTAGAGTCTATTTTATACTGATTAAGCTCTAAAACTAATATTTCGNGAGCATTCATTCTTNAGAAAGANNNGAAANTTCNCGATTTATATCTATTACAAAAAGACACCTTAAATTTTATTGTCACGAAATTATAAACAAATTAAGGAAATGGATATTTTTTGGAATACAATTGCTCAGTATAATGCGGGAACCTGGATATATCAGATTTTTATATCAGCTATTGCAATCATACTAACCTATTTCTTATTTAAACATCCTACTCAAATTGTAAAGTCGGCAATGAAACTATTCCTGGCATTTCTAAATGCATGGATTGCAATTGTCTACTACTCTATTTATTGTGAGCCAAGAAGTTATAATAATATGTTTGTTGTATATTGGACAATCATGGCACTTTTCTGGTTGTATGATTTATTTTTTGGTCATACATCCTTTGAACGATCATACAAATACGATAAGCTGGCTATAATACTTTGCATTTTGCCATTTATTTACCCGATAATTTCTTTAATTCGTGGCCTTCACTTTCCAATGATGACTTCGCCTGTTATGCCTTGCTCGGTTGCCATTTTCACTATCGGATTGTTACTTGCTCATTCTAAAAAAATAAATATCTTTTTAGTTATGTTTTTAACTCACTGGGCTTTGATTGGTTTCACAAAAGTATATTTCTTTCAGATACCTGAAGATTTTCTTTTGGCCAGCTCAGCTGTTCCAGCTTTATATCTTTTCTATAAAGAATATATCAATTCGAATCTACATATATCAAGAAAGCCAAAAGCTAAAGTTCTGAATTTGCTATTGATATTGCTGTGCTGTATTATCGGATTATCTTTCACAATTACTTTAATACACGAATTGTGCGAAATACCCCGCATTTGATAGATTGAACATTTATTCGTATTTTATAGTTAATTACATATAAATTAAAGTGCTTAATAATGTGAGGCACTAATTTACTAAATAAACAATAATTTTACCTCATGGACATTCATGCAGAACTTAAAGAGTTATCGAAGTTTTTATCCGACTACTCTACCAGTCTAATGGCTGTAGGCGTACATACGTCGCGTATTGTACGTAACACCTCCCGGATAGCCGAATCTTTTGGCTATTTCGTTGACATGACGATCTTTCAGAAAACCATTATTATGACTTTGAGAGACAAAGACAATTCACATTCTTACAGCACTGTGAATAAAATCAAGCCTATGGCCCTGAATTTTGAATTAAATGCCCGACTCAGTACATTAAGTTGGGAAGCTTATGATGAGCATTTGTCTATGGATGAATTAAAAGCGAGATATCAGGAAATTATCAGTAACCCTCGCATGAGTAAATGGATGGTTCTTTTTCTGGTAGCATGTGCAAATGCATCTTTCTGTCGTCTCTTTACAGGTGATATACAAGCAATGGGTATAGTTTTCGTAGCAACACTGGCAGGTTTCTTTGTTCGTCAGAAATTAACAGAAATGCATCTCAACCATTTATTTGTATTCATTGTTTCTGCGTTTACCGCTTCCATGATAGGTTGTACTGCTGTACTATATAATATAGGAAATACTCCTGATATTGCTCTTGGAACAAGTGTTCTTTATCTTGTACCAGGTGTTCCTCTTATTAATGGTGTTATTGATGTTATTGAAGGCCATGTTTTAGCTGGCGTTTCACGATTAATCAACGCAGCATTGCTTATTATTTGCCTTTCTATAGGTTTGTCGTTAACTTTATTATTGTTAGGAGTAAATGCATTATGATAAATTATGATTTTATTGAAGCCATTATATTTGATGGTTTTTTTGCAGCAATTGCATCAATTGGATTTGCCGTTATCTCTAATCCTCCGCGCAAAGCGATTCTTGTATCTGCATTACTAGCTGCTATTGGACACGGATTACGTTACTGTTTGTTGCACAGCACATCATTGGATATTGCTTCAGCATCATTTATTGCAGCCTTTTCTATTGGTATGCTAAGTATTTTCTTTGCAAAGAAAATACATTGTCCGGCAGAAGTATTCTCTTTCCCTTCTCTTTTACCTATGATCCCAGGAATGTTTGCTTATAAAACAATTCTTGCCTTAGTGAAATTTATTCAATGCAAAGATGATTCAGCATCAGTAGATATAATTGTAGCAATATTCAGAAATGGTTTAACTGCTACTTTTGTTATGTTTGCTTTGGTGGTTGGAGTTGCAGTACCTATGTTTATCTTCCACAAACAATCATTTGCAGTAACACGTATTTTGAAGCTAGTAAAGAAAGATAGATAAAAAAAGCAAGCCATCGGGATTCATTAAATGAATATTCCCGATGGCCAAGCCCCCCTTTAAACAATTTAAACAAAATAAAGATGCCCTTTTAACCAACCATTATTAGGGCATTCTTTTTATAAATCACACAGATTGTAAATCTATCTGTTTTTTATTTGCGAGCTTCTTCAATATATCCGAAAGCTTCTTTACATTTAGCTGTAACCCATGCCCAGTCATTAGCAGCAACTACATCTTTTGGGAAAAGGTTTGAACCCATACCTACACAAGTTACGCCTGCTTTAATCCATGCAGTAAGGTTATCTTTTGTTGGTTCAACACCACCTGTAACCATTAACATAGACCAAGGCATTGGAGCTTTTACATTCTTAACGAATGAAGGACCACCAACGTTACCTGCAGGGAATACTTTGCAAAGATCACATCCTACTTCCTGTGCGAAACCGATTTCTGATACAGAACCACAACCTGGAGTGTAAGGAATTAAACGACGGTTACAAACTTTAGCAATTTCAGGGTTAAACAATGGACCAACAATAAAGTTAGCACCTAATTGAATATACATTGCTGCAGTAGCAGGATCAACAATAGAACCAATTCCCAGAATCATATCAGGACATTCTTTTGCAGCCCATTTTACTAATTCTGCAAATACGTCCTGTGCAAAATCGCCACGGTTAGTGAATTCGAACGCACGAACACCACCTTCATAGCATGCTTTTACAACATTCTTTGCTAATTCAACATCTTTATTATAAAAAACGGGAACCATCCCTGTGCTTGCCATAGCGTTAAGCACTTGTATTTTTGAAAATCTTGCCATTTTACTTTTATATTATAATGTTATTAACGAGAAACACGACCTGAACCGTCACCCTTCATTAAGTTTTCTACTTCAGAAACAGTTACAAGGTTAAAGTCACCATAAATTGTATGTTTCAGACAAGATGCAGCAACTGCGAATTCCAAAGCTTTCTGGTCATCGTTTGGATATGAAATCAAACCGTAAACAAGACCACCCATAAATGAGTCACCGCCACCTACACGGTCTACAATGTGAGTAATATCATATCTCTTTGATTGTTTCAATGATCCATCAGAGTAAAGAACACCACCCCATGTATTGTGATTAGCGTTGATAGAACCACGAAGAGTAACGATTACTTTCTTAGCACGTGGAAATTTAGCCATCATCTGAGTACATACTGATTCAAATTCGGCAGCATTAACTTCTCCGTGAGTTGCAGCTACATCAAATCCTTCTGGTTTAACACCAAATACTTTTTCGCAATCTTCTTCGTTACCAAGAATTACATCACAACCTTCAACTAATGCAGGCATAACTTCTGCAGCTGTTTTACCATACTTCCAAAGATTTTTGCGGTAGTTAAGGTCAGTAGAAACAGTTACACCCATTTCATTAGCAACTTTTATAGCTTCAAGACAAGCATCAGCAGCCCCTTGTGATAAAGCTGGAGTAATACCAGTCCAGTGGAACCATTGAGCATCTTTGAATACTTCTTTCCAGTTAATCATACCTGGCTGAATAGTTGATATTGAAGAGTTTGCACGGTCATANACTACTTTTGAAGCACGAGCAACAGCACCTGTTTCAAGGAAATAAATACCTACACGATCACCACCGAAGATAATTTCTTTAGTTCCAACGTTGTGAGAACGTAAG
>Ga0065701_1040551_pt1 | contig 12407 bp, 9 predicted proteins | sample Biomet1_FD_59088 | JGI IMG/M metagenome (GOLD analysis project Ga0065701, IMG submission 59088) | Microbial communities from bioreactor (seeded with anoxic lake sediment) at LBNL, California, USA - Biofuel metagenome 1 version 3... | ecosystem: Engineered > Bioreactor > Anaerobic > Unclassified ...
AATCCGGTCCCCCTCGGGATAGACCGCTGTCCAGACAGCTCCGTAACCCAAAGCATGGGCTGCAAGAAGGATATTCTCCGACGCAGCGGAACAGTCCATCACCCAGAACCGTTCCGACACCTGGCCTTCTTTCTCCGGGATGCCGCAGACAATAATTGCTGCCCCGGCGCTTGCAAGCATTTTCGCGTATGGGAGGCTCCGGCACAACAGATCGAGGAGGCTCCGCTCGGTGATGACCAGGAAAGCCCAGGGCCGGGTATTCACCGCAGACGGGGCAGCCATGCCCGCCCGGACGATAGCTTCAAGATCCTCCCTGGATACCGGATCGCCGGTAAACTTACGGACGCTGTGACGGGTAAGGATCATGTCGATTAGGGTGTTCATTCGGCTTCCTGTTTTCTGAGGTTTGTGCCCTACTATAGCTTCATGCCACGAGGGCGTCAATCTGACTGCAGGACTCCTGCACCGGCTTTGTTACGGCAGTGCACCGCTTCTTTCACGGAGAACGAGGCTGGAAACCGTTATGCTCAAGCAATTCAGGAACAGCTTCTCCGTATCAGACGGCGCAGCACAGCCGGTTGACCCTCATTCCCGAGGCTTTTATGCAGTCATAGGTTCTCCCCATCTCCAGTATTGCTTCACACACGCTTGCTTCGGGAAAGTTTTCGCCTGCGGTAGTTCCGAGCGCATACCTGTACTGGACAACGGCGGCCGACCCTTCCCTGATTACTGAAAGGGATCCGATCATGATTTTGGAATTGATTTCATTGACTACATTCAGGAGTTTCTGTTCCGCAGGAGCACCGTGGCAGTCAAATCTGATTCGCGTCTCAAAAACGAGATATTTGGTATTCTTTCCGAACAGCTGCTCGATTCTCAGGAAAGCAAAATGACCATCCTCCGTCATCTCCTGCGGCTCCCACATGTCGTCAATCGTTGGCAGGGCAACAAGAAGATAGGGATCGGCTTCCTTCGTCATTATTTTAGCGGGGGCATCGATTATCAGCAAAAAGTCCATCAAATTCTTGAACTCGGCAATGCGATCTGCTTCTGAAATCATTGGCATGGCAAACTCCTTCCTCTCGGTCTCCACAGCTGAAGCCTGGAGGCCGCAAGCAACTCCGCGCCGCTCCAGTATAGCATACCTTTCAACTGCCCTGAAAAACAAAAGGCGAAAGACTTCAAGTCCGGCAAGGAAGGATGACGTGCCGGTAAAACTCCGGCAAAAACGTCCGTTATCTCCCGGCGGTTTCCAGGCAGAAATCGAGCAGGGAGAACATCTTTTTTCGCCACACGCTTGCCGGAATCAACCGGTACTGTTCCAGAAGAAGGCGCATCCTTTCCGAAACCGGCCTGTTACGGACATGCCCCGGCCCGAAAGAGACTGATCCATTTCCGGAATTCAGCACGATGAACCGGTTTTTCATTCCAAGGTACTTTCGGTTTTCCTTTGTTTCGATGGATTCATGAAGATATATACCACCGCGGTCTGAGCAGATGAACCAGCAGCACCTCGACTGCGCGCCTTTTATCTGACCGGAAACGAAATGACGGTTAATGTGCCCTGCCATCTCCTGAAACGGAATCTCGCTGGTATGCAGGATGACCAGAACGGAGAGCCCGGGCGCGGCAAAGGGGTGAAAAAAACTCCGTTTCCGGTCGATGACCTTGACCCTCAGTTCATACTGCCGGTTATCAATCAGGGATTCAGCATCAAAATACTGTTTTAGGGCATCTTCCAGGGGCATCGGCATACGTTTTCCTTTGAAGCATGAGACACCGGTTCTCATTCCCTTCGGTTTTCTGTTCAGGAATGATATTCTGGCCGCTAGATAACGAACCGGCCGACAGTTTCGGAAACGGCACTGATGCTCTTTCCGTTCGCATCCGTGGCATTGTCGAAATTGCTGCAAAGCTCCTGCATCTTGTCTGTCTGACTGCGCGTATTCTCTACCCGCGCAAGGATCTCGTATGCGGCCTTTTTCAATTCCTCCACACCGAGAGAAACCGACGCGGAATCCTTCTTGATCAAGCCGCTCTCGGTCATGACAGACTGGAAACAGTTTTTTATCACGTTGGTGGATTCCAGAATCTCGCTGGAACCGATCTGCTGCTCTTTCATCGCTTCCCGCAATTCGGCCACCATCGTATTGATGACGCCTATCTTCAGGTTTATGCCGGTAAAACTCTCCATCGAGGAATCCGAAGCCGCCACGATGCTCTCGATCAGCTTGTGAATCCCGTCGAGCAGTTTTTTTATCGAAGCGGACTGGTCCATGGAAGTTGCCGCGAGTTTTCTGATCTCGTCGGCAACAACGGCGAACCCTTTCCCCGCCTCTCCGGCATGGGCAGCTTCGATAGCGGCATTCATGGCCAGCAGGTTGGTCTGGTCTGCAATGGTCTGGATAAGGAGGTTTGCCTCGGATAGTCCTTCCGAGTGCTTGAGAATCTCCGCGATCTTGCCCGCCACGTTTTCCTGGATCTGTTTTCCCTGTTCGGAATCCTCGACGAGCGAGCCATACTGTCCGGAAATTTTCTCTATCGTATTGTTGACGGAATCGATGTTTGCGGACATTTCCTCGATAGCCGCGAAGGATTGCGCAAGCATGTTTGCTTCGGTGGCTATCTGGCTATCGAGGGACCGGATGTTCTCTTCGAGCGAAGAAATGCCGAGTACGGCATCGTTGGTCATCGTCTCCTGCCGGAGTGCGAGATCACGGATCACGTCAACTTCCGATACCAGCACGGAGACCGCCGTTACCGTCCGGTTTGAATCGTTTTTCAGGGACGAACCCGTTTCGGAGAGGGTGTCTACCGCCGTGCGCACCGAAGATACGATCTGTCTCAGTTTGTGCAGGAAACTGTTGAATCCGCCGGCAAGGACCGACACCTCGTTCTCACCGTCAACTGGAATGCGCACGGTCAGGTTTCCGGTTCCCCTCGCAAGTTCCTGCATGGGTCCATTCATTTGATTGATCGGGTCGAATACATACCGCGAGACGAACCAGACGATAAGAAGTCCGAGGGCCAGATAGAGAATGGCGAAGCTTATCTGTTTTACGGTGAACGAAACAATCTCCGCATGGAGTTCGGTAGCATCCAGATCGCAACCGACAATGCCGATTACCGTACCGGAGGCATCCTTTATCGGGACATACACCGAGACCGTCCAGCCCCACTCCTCCTGGTAATCAAGTCCGGAGAAAAACTCCGTTCCCTTGTCGAAGACATCCATAAAGCCGCTGCCGTAATCGCTGACATCCTCTTCGTCGCCCAGGGCAGAAAAATTCTCCGTATCATCCGGGGTACTGCTCCCGTCTATGACATAGATAAACCGGCCATCTGCCGTTCGCGCCATGGTATACAGAAAGCGGCAGTTGAATTCGTTCTTTTGCGCCAGCATCTCTGCCTGGATTTGCTGATAATAGGGATCCTCGGCATTGAGTGTCTCTACAAGCCTCCCGAACTGTTCAGAATCGATCCGCGAGGCGACATTCCGGGCCAGCGGGATGCCGTTCTTGATGAATATCTCGGTAGCAGACTTCACGATGGTTGAAACCGAGAGCCAGATGGTCCCCGTACACATACACAGGATAAAAACGGAGAACAGCACGACAAAGCGGAATTTCAAGGTTTTGTAGAAAGGGATCATCCCCGACTCCTTTTATATTACTCACTAGTATAAATGGAGATACTGCACATTGCCTATACTTTGCCCTTTTTAAAACATATATCAACCTCGAAAGGACCGTTCGGGCTCGAAAAGGGAATTCCGATAACCGGCATGGTTTTTGGCCAGGCAATATGATGATTTTCCCCAAGTACGACCACCGGCGGAGAGATGTCGATTGAAACCTGGTCTATGGTACTGGATGCGTTGCCGGCAATGATGTTTGTCATCTCTCCGATCATCCCGTAGACCGTTTCCTGGCGTTCTTCTTCGTCCGCTGTTACTATCCCCGACTTTTCGAGCATCCGGTCCGCCAGGACCCGGGGCAGCCGGAAACTGATAATCCCCTGATAATCGCCGGTAATACCGAGTATCCCGGATATTTCCCAGCGGTGTTTCTGTTCGTTCCCGAGCAGATACGGAGTTCCTGCCTGGGCCTGAATCCCGAACATGTTCTCGAAAAGGTTGACAGTTGCCGAAAGGAATGGATTGATGATGGTTACGTCCATACGGGCTCCCTTACCGTACAGTATACTACACCCGGAAAACCTGCGCCTTTTTTTTCCGGAGATCACCCTGATACAGGAACAGAAAACGTACCGGACCTTCACCGGGGAAGGAAAATTCGTCATATTCGGACAGGGAATACATCGTCCGCCGGGAACCTCCTGGCCCGTCAAACAGTCCTCGCTCCATAAGGGCACGGTCATGGAGGTCTTTCGAATAATGCCTCTCGTACCAGGACGGGAAAGCGCCGGGTTTGCCCTGAAGAAGGAAATCAAACCGGAGCCGCTCGAGCTCGGGACGGCCGGAAAGGAAGGCCGCAAGGCAGGCGAAACTGTCTGACGGCCGTCTCGGAAGGAACAGATCCCCGTCAGGATAGTAGTTTCGAACGAATCCCGCCAGCTGCAGGAACAGATCGAAGGGGCGCACGACCGAAGGAGGGGCCACCAGGGCTTCGATGGTATTCCTGGCAAGACCCGAATTGTACCAGGCTTCAAGAACCTGTTCCACGTCCTTGAGGACGAGAAGGTCGCGGTAGCTGAGGCAGGGAGAGGACAGCACCTCATAGGGGGGAACCGCTGTCCACCGGTACTCTGGCGACTGGCTGGCAATGGTATGCATCGGGGAACCTTCCAGAACCTTAAGGAATCCCAGCTGAAGCATGTCCGCCTTCAGGGCGAAGGCGAAATCGAAGGACCTTGAAAAGCTCTGGATATCGTCAGCCGGAAGCCCCGCAATCAGGTCGACATGCGTATGAATGGAACGGGGAATGCGCCCGATCTTTTCGGCCAGAATCCCGGGATGGGCAGGACGTCCTACCTGCAGCAGCGTTTCTGGATTGATGCTCTGTATTCCGATCTCGAGCTGGATCGAACCCTCGGGCATCGTGTTCAGAACGGAGAAAGCCTCTTCATCGAGATATTCAGCGGCTATCTCGAAATGGAAGAGGCTTTTTCCGTTGTACCGGTCCCTGATAAACCGCCAGATGGCAAGATACCGCGCAGGATCAAGGTTGAAGGTACGGTCGACAAATTTGACCAGAGGGAACCCCCTGTCCAAGAAGGTAGCAACCTCTGCAAGAACGCGGTCAAGCGGATACAGACGTACACCCTTATCGACCGACGACAGACAATAGGCACAGGAAAATGGACAGCCCCGGCTCGACTCATAATATACAATGCGGTTCTCCGGATCGAAATCCATCATCTCGGGTGCATAGGGGAAGGGTATTGCATCCAGATCGGAAATCGGAGGTCTCGGCAGAAAACGGCTTTTTGCGGGAGTGCTCCCGGGCTTATCTTGTTTACGGACAAGTATACCAGGAATTCCGTTCGGCAAGGCTCCCGAATCAAGGGCTGAAATAAGGTCAGCAAAAGACTCTTCCCCTTCCCCGATCACCAGAAGATCCGCACAGGGGCAATCAACGAAAGTCCTGTCGGGAGACCAGGAAACCTCGGGGCCACCAAGTCCAATCAGAAGGCCGGGTAAAAGCAGACGCAGATCTGCAATTACCTTGAAGGTGATTTCACGGTTCCACAGGTATGTGGAGAAAAAAACGGCATCCGGTTCCGACTCAACAATACCGCGGACTATTGAACCTACGGTATTGTTGATATTCCATTCGGCGATCCTGATCAGGGTGCGTCCTTCACGGACTGCTGGAGAATGGAAATCGGCATACGCACGGAGAAGCCGTATGGCGAGATTAGTCTGTATGAATTTGGCGTTTATTCCGACCAGAAGGACTTTCACGGTGCAGATATTAGCACAGGCAGGGCGGGAAACAACAGGCCGGGACATAAAAAAACCTTTCCGGGAAGCCCAGGTACACTACGGCACAAAAACAAGCTTCCTGCCGTTGCTTCCTTCCGGATCTGGCGGAGTTCGGTAGCTGTTTCTTGCATAGGACCTGGGCTATCCGGAAAGGTCCGGAAAAGCGCAAAGCCTTTCATGATACTAGCGGAGAGAGAGGGGTTCGAACCCTCGGTACTCTTTCGAGCACACACGCTTTCCAAGCGTGTACCTTCGACCACTCGGACATCTCTCCAAAAAACAAACGCGAAACCGGAGAGAGGGGGATTCGAACCCCCGATACCTTTCGGTATAACGGTTTTCGAGACCGCCCGATTCAGCCGCTCTCGCATCTCTCCAAAACAGAGCGTTACCTCTGCATTCAAAAAAAGGCTGTCTGCTGACAGCCTGTATGAGACTAAGTGGGTTCGAACCACCGGCCTTCAGATCCGCAATCTGACGCTCTATCCAGCTGAGCTATAGTCTCAAGTACGGAGCAGGGGGGATTCGAACCCCCGATACCCTTTTGGGGTATAACTCCTTAGCAGGGAGCCCGATTCGGCCTCTCTCGCACCGCTCCAAGGAATCTTCAGGAACAATTCTTCACAGGGCGTTACCTGTTCTGGTGTCCGTAACCGGAGCAGGGGGGATTCGAACCCCCGGTACCTTTCGGCACAACGGTTTTCAAGACCGCCTCCTTAAACCGCTCGGACACCGCTCCTAAAAAGATGCTATTCAAATTACTTGAAACGGCCTGTTCTGTCAAGGGGTATACACTGACAGAGTCCCAGACGCGTCCAGCTGAAGCAGTTCAGGAGATTCGCCCCTTCATGTGACGCGAAAAGATGGCTTCAACATCAGTTCTGGGCTTCACTCCGAACGCAGGGACGGCACTTCCCGGTTCGATGACCCGATACAGGTGTTCGGGACTGTTCAGGTAGGCATAGCTGTTCTTGTCATTTATCCACCAATCCAGCACTTCAAGAACAGCCAGTGTATATTCAATCAACAACGCATTCGTCCGTATCCTGGAATGCTTTCCCCCGCAGATGGTGTCAAGGCGGACTGAAACCGGATTCGCGATATCGAACTTGTAGGGTGCCCAGGGATTCTGGACCCCGGGAACCGATCCTTCCGGATTCAGTTCGCTGCCCACGGGCGCCGACCTGATGGAATCATGGTAGCGGCCCAGAACCCGCCGGAGGTGCGAAACCCTTACAAAGAACGGGGCCATGCGGTCTTCCTTTGAAGTCCTGACGGAACCATACATCTTGATGTCGAACCAGGGCAGAAACATGTTCTTGATCAGGGAATACATGTTTGACAGCAGTTTTCGTCCATACGGGGTCTTGTAGTACTCGGGCTGGGTATAGATCTGGTGGGTATAGGCTTTCAGGTCCGCACTGAAAACCTTGTCAAACACCGTCTCCTGGTACAGGATCCAGTCCTCGAGTATCCGGTTAATATCCTCGATATCGTCCCGCGCCGAAAGGGCGGGCAGCGGCTCAAATTTTATCAGGCGCAAACCCTGGAACAATTTCTCCAGGATTACGAACAAGGTCATGGTCTGCTGGAGTGGATTCTCGGGTGCAAGCTGGCCGAACGCATCCTGAAACTCCAGGACGGACATGAAATAGGGACAGAAATCGGGCATGGTTTCCAGCCGGTCCCAGCCGGCTTCGGGGAAAAGCCGCTCAAGGATTTCAAGGCCCGGTTTCACTCGGGATGGAAGCTCCGGAATCGACGAAACCTCCGGAACAGGCGCATGCACATCCGCAACCGCGGGGAGCGGCTCGGGCTGGGTTTCCGGTGAATCCTCCCGACGGATCAGCACTTCTCCCGGAAGCACCTGAAGCCATGCAAGAACCCGGGAGCCGTTGGCATAAAAAAGCTGCTGTTCGGAGAGCAGGACAGGAGAGCACATCCTCAACACAAGCGGATACAATCCGGGCATCACCTTGCTGTACAGAAAAAGCCATTCGCCGATTGCCGAAGACGCATAGCTTTTCAGACCCTCAGGCTCAGCGATGGAAATATCCTTCGCCACAAAGGAATATACGGCGCGGTATTTCTTCGCAACCCAGGGAGCTCCAAGGTAATACACCCTGATCAGGGACCTGAAGAGCAGCCGGACAAAAGGAACGAGATCGGCGACGGAGACTTCATGCGCATTTTTCTGCAGGTCGGAAAGGATCTGGCTCAGCCCTCTGACATCGATGGACAGCGCAACCGAAACCAGGGCTCCTGCCTGTGGGTCATGAACGGCCAGCCGGGCCTTCAAGTCGCTGATGGTGTCGCAGAAAAGCATTTTTTTTGTCGATGCCACGCAGTTCTGTACATGCCCGAGAAAATCATTCAGGGTATACAGGACAAAATCCGGATTGACCCGATCAGTCCTGTCATAATGAAGAAAGTTCGACGGAAGCTTGATCCGGTACTGCTTGTCAGCCATCAGCTGATTCATGGCCAGCAGTTCTTTGTCCTGTATCTGCGGCAAACCGCTGTTTGCGGGTGTCTCTGTTAGCTGCATAGAAAACCTCAGATTCTCAATAGGATTTTTTTTGCAATTCCGGGATATCCCTTCAAGACCAGCCGCTCGCCCTCGCCGGTAAGCAGGACGCCGTCAAAGGTTCCGTATACGGTATGATAGTCGGTCCGGACCACAAAGGCGCTCATCCTGCGGGCGCTGTCCGAAAGGGGTGTAAACACCAGGTCAACCATGCTGCTGGTATCCTGTATGACCCACTCCCCGCCCACCCCGTACGGACGGGTAATCAGGACAGGAGGCAGTGGGCAGACGCGACCGTCTACCAGCAGGATATTGTCGTTATACCGGCTGTCGTCATGAGAGACACGATCACCGAGCTGGAAGGAAACGATCCTGCCGTCCAGACGACCGAGGCCGATCAGCCTGCTGGTCTTGGTCCGCAACGAGTAGTAAGCTTTCCTTACGTCCAGAAATCCGACACCGGTCTCCTCTTGGATCTGATGATCATCAAATCCGGTACTGATCCATCCATGCAGTGGACCGGTAAGCTGGTATGAAGCCATGCACCGTCGTTTGACGCCATAGGGAACCAGCGAAGACACATCGGCAGAACCGGGAAGGGACAGATCCATCTCCAGACGACCCTCGCAGGGAGGCCGGGAATCCGAACCGATAAAATCAAAATCCGCATGCACGATTTTTTTCTGGAGCCGTGAATGAATCCTGACGAACCGTCCAGGATGCCGGCAGGCCGTAACGCTGTTGGCAAAATTCCGGGGAATCTTGAGCTCTCCGGGAAAAAGAATCCGGCGGTATGCGATCCGGTGCTTGGTCTTGCGGTTCCAGAGGGTTGTTTCCATGAAAGCCATGTATCCGGCATCAAACAGCTCTATCTCGCCGATATTGTTCCCGTCGCAAAAAAGGAACCGCATGGCTCCCAGTATACGTACATCGGAAAATACAACCGGCATCGGAATGTTTCCGAAGGGCCTCTTCATTCCACGAATATCAAAATGACCGAAAGGTCCATTGTACGTTCCGAACTCGGGCTTTCCGTTCTTTACCGGAAAATCCGGCGCGGGCTTTAGTTCACGTGTATACAAAAAGCACCTCGGAAAATGATTATAACACTGATTCTGCTTGCAGAACAGCTCCAATCGGTCTATCATTTTTTAAATGAGCATTTCCATCTATTCATTGGGCGCAGCAGAAGAGGTTACCGGTTCAAAACATGTAATCGAAGTAGACGGCCGTGCCGTCCTGATCGATTGCGGCGCATTCCAGGGCCGCCGGGCAGAAGCCGACCGCAAGAACCGTGCATTCGACGTACCGGCAGACAAGCTGGATGCTGTCATCCTGACACATGCGCATTTTGATCATTGCGGACTCCTCCCCATGCTCGGAATAAACGGGTATAAGGGAAATATCTATGCGACCCCGGCGACGCGCGACCTTGCAAACATCATCATGATGGATTCCGCCCGCATACAGGCTCGAGATGCCGAATATCTCGCCAAACAAGCAAACAAGCGTGGCGAATCCTTCAACTGGCAGCCATTGTTCGATGAACAGGATGTCATCAATACCGCAAACCAATTCGTGACCCTTTCATACAACCGGCCTTCCTGGATAACACCGAATATCAAGCTCGAGTTTTTCGACGCAGGACATATTCTCGGTTCTGCCATGGCCGTGCTCGAGGTCAAGGACAGCGAGGGGAAAACACTCAGGATTGCCTATACAGGAGACCTGGGCCGCAAGGGCAAGGCCATCATCAGGGATCCGGACACCCTTCCTCCCGTGGACTATATGCTCCTTGAAAGCACATACGGAGACCGCCGCCACGAAAGCACCGACGACGCCCTTGCCATGCTTGCCTCGGTAGCGCAAAAAGCCATCAAGATGAACGGCAAGATTATCATCCCGGCCTTTGCGATCGAACGTACCCAGGAGCTGGTGTATTACTTCCATACGCTTGTCGACAAGAAAATCATCCCGGAGCTGCCTATCTATGTCGATTCACCCATGGCCGTCAATGCGACCAGTATCTTCCAGATACATCCGGAATGCTATGACCTCGATACCCATGAAGCATTCATAAAGCACCACAAGAACCCATTCGGCTTCAATTCGCTCAGATTCGTTACTAGCGTTGACGAATCAAAGTCTCTCAACAAGATGGATGGACCGATGATCATCATCAGTGCGGACGGCATGTGCGAAGCCGGACGCATTACCCATCACCTGGCAAAAAACATCGATGATGCACGAAACCAGATACTCCTTGTCGGATATATGGCAGAGCATACACTTGGCAGGCGTCTGCAGAACCGGGAACTTGAGGTAAAGATCCTGGGAGAATGGCATTCAGTCCGCGCGGAAATCACCCAGATCAACGCCTTCAGCGCACATGCAGACTACGAAGAAGCAACAAGCTGGCTGAAATCAATGGACACCTCCTCGCTCAAGAAGATATTCATGGTCCATGGAGAGCCGGAGGTACAGGTTGTCTTCAAGGATCACCTCGAGGAAAACGGGTTCCCGAACATCCAGATCGTCAAGTACGGGGAGACATACGAACTATGAGAATCACTACCGGATTTCACGCCGTAGAGGAAGAATTGCGATCTATCGAGACAGAGGCAAGGAAAAAGGGCGCAGGAAAGGCCACTGCACCGGCAGGCATCAGGCTTGTCTATGCCAAGCCCGGACCCCGTGTAAAGAAAATCCTTGCCAGTGCCGCCGATCTCGGTATTCCGGCAAGCGAATCAGCAATGGAAGACTTGGACCGGATGGTTCAGGGTCTTCCTCCGACAGCCCGCGACCATAGAGGACTTCTTATGGTCATGGAAAATGCCGATCAGGCAGCTCCGCTCAGAATGGATGAATGCGTCAAGGATCTGGCAGCCAGAGACTCTGCTCTGGTACTGATCTTGGACTCGATCACAGACCCGCACAACGTCGGAGCGATAATCCGCAGCGCCGACCAGTTCGGCGTCGACCTGGTGGTCCTCCCGGAACACCGCGGGGCTACCGATTTCGAAGTCATCGCGCGAACCAGTGCGGGAGCCGCATCATGGGTCAATATTGTCCTTGTACCGAATCTCGTCCGGGCGGTTGAACAGCTCAAGGAAGCCGGATTCTGGATTTATGGGGCGGATGCCGGAGGAAAACCGGCCCCCGAGCTGAAAATTACGGGAAAATCAGCTCTAGTCATGGGCAGCGAAGGAACCGGGATTGCCAGACTGCTCAAATCGAAGTGCGACGAGATCGTTTCGATCCCGACATCGGGAAAACTGGACAGCCTGAACGTCTCCGTTGCTGCAGGAATTCTCCTGTACGAGATTCGCCGCAACTGACTAAACGGGAATGCCCTGCAACCTTTTACATCGTATCGAGTCTAAACCGGTAAGTACGATTTAAAGGATCAGTCATGACCAAATTACCGAAACCTTACCGCCTTGGCGAAGAGATAGCGAACGCGATAACCCACGGGATAGGAATCCTGTTCTCGATTACTGGTCTTGTCGTCATGGTTGCAAAGGCACAGCTGCAAGCACCCGCCGCGCAACGAGGCTACTATGTTGCCTCGTTCTGCATTTTCGGTTTTTCGATGGTCTTCCTCTATTCGGTAAGCACCCTGTATCATTCACTCTTGAAAACCAGGGCCTATCCGGTCTTCGAAAGGCTTGACCATGCAGGAATTTATCTCCTCATTGCCGGAACATACACTGCATACTGCCTGACAGCCCTTCGCGGCCCCGCCGGCTGGTTCATTCTCGGGTTGATCTGGACCCTCGCAGCTGCAGGAATAGCCCTCTATGCGATTTTCGGTAACAGGCTCAGGATCTTTTCCGTTTTTACGTACATAATTATGGGCTGGATAATCGTCCTCGCGTCGCACCAGCTTAAGTCAGCTGTATCAAGCCAGTGCTGGACGCTGCTTCTCGCCGG
>Ga0065701_1012789_pt1 | contig 12406 bp, 11 predicted proteins | sample Biomet1_FD_59088 | JGI IMG/M metagenome (GOLD analysis project Ga0065701, IMG submission 59088) | Microbial communities from bioreactor (seeded with anoxic lake sediment) at LBNL, California, USA - Biofuel metagenome 1 version 3... | ecosystem: Engineered > Bioreactor > Anaerobic > Unclassified ...
GAACTCAACCCATAAACTCCATCATTACCAATGCGCATATTTCCCTAAAAATCCGATCCTGCAAAGCCAATTCGCCCCGAATTGACTTAGCAAAATAGAAACCAAGAAATACCCACAAAGATCAGATTATTTCTTTTCTTAGTAGTTCATTCTAGCATATCTAGTTCTCAGACAAATCGGCTTTCCTCTCGAAGATGATCCAATCGGGATTTGGCAGGGATATCTCAAAAGAAGAGTCGAAAATTGAGTCAAATCGCATCAAAAGAACATCACATAACTTGTAAGAGATTGGGTTGTCTCTTTCAAACGACTAGAAAAACCGAGGTCTCAAGTTATCGGTACTTTCAGTTATATTTGGTGACGTTATTGAAGGCGCTTCACTTATGGTCATTTTTGTTTTTTCTACCCATTTTGAGCAAGAAAAAAGCCTTGATATTTTCTATCAAAGCTTTAAGAACAAAATGGCTGTGATGAACATCTTCGATATGAAGGAAAATGGCTAAACTTCGAAACAATGCGGAATGGAGTCTATCGGGTAACGAAGCAACACCCTTTTTCGCAGTTTGCTTTCTATTGAATCGAGGAAAAAAGGTTCAGGGCACATCATCAATATCAAATCCGCCTACTTCAATAAAGCTTCGAATCAGTTTATCAAGCTCAATATTGGTTTTTGGAATTGAAAAAGGTTTTCCGAATTTTTTCTGGAGTTTTTCTCTGAGGATTTGTTTATCCACCAAGCTCTTTAACAGAGTCAAGCGGCCGAACGAATCGAGATCGCTTTTTTCGGCTTCATCAACAAACTTCCGCAAATTATCCTCACTGATGCCCAAGAAATCGGACATCTTTTTTATGTTAGTATTGCGGATCTTGGCAAGGTATTCTCCGAGATAATCTTTAATCGTTTTGCTGGGGTCAACTACCAAAATGCCAGTATAGATGTCTTGAATGATGATACTCGCCTGCTTCTGTTCATCTTGCGTCAGCGTAGAAAAGCTTTTATGAAGCTCATCGAGCGCGGCGTCCTGGTCGGCTTTGTTCGCTTGATGGATCGCCACCAGGAACTTCATGAATTTGGATTCCATGAAGGCGGCATCGATCAAACCGGTGGGGATCTCCGTAATAGAGGTATCGATGTCATAAGGCGGATCTTCCGGACCGGGGGTAGCCCCGCTCTTAAGCTCTTTGTATCTTTGCAAGAGGGCCAGGTGCTCCTCTTTGCCAAAAGAGAGAGCCACTGAAGTTTCGGCGGCGCCTTCGTGTTTGAAAGAGTAGGTCTTCTTGTCCCAGTCAAGGCCTTGGATCTTGGCCGTGGCAACGAGACAGTTGAAGATCCGGAACTTCTTGGAGAACATGGCTTTGTCGGCCGCGCTTTCGGGCAGGCGATCGAAGTCTTTGATGCCGTTGGAATCGAAGATCTCTTTGATCTCGGAGAAAAGGTCGTAGAGTTTGCCGAGGTTCTTCTCAAGCTTGTCCACGAACACCCCATAGGGCTTGTCCCAGGAATAGATGCTCAGAGCCCGGTTCATCCATAGTTCCATCGTGTGGGGTCTCCGGAACATCTTGATGATGCCGTGAGGCTTCTCTTGCTTATTGAAAAGCCTGTTGGTGCGAGAGAAAGCTTGAATGATGTATTCGTCGCGGAGCATTTTGTCCAGATAAAGGCTGTTGACCCACTTGCTGTCAAAACCCGTCAGAAGCTGATCGACGACGATGACGAGGTCGAGCCTTTGCTCTGAGGAGCCATCAATCCCTTCGTACGGCCTCTTGTGGGCGAGCCTCAGGCAAACGTCCCGTTTGAAGATGTCAGCGGTTGGAATGGTATAATGCTTCAGGTACTTGCCGTTGTAATCATTCAAGATCTCGACCAGACCGTCCTCTTTGTAAGTCGCACCGCCGTTGTTATCGATGTTCGGGTCGAAAACCGCGGTGACGTTGAGAGAAGGACGCCCCTCTTTGCCCATCATCGCCTTGAAAAGCTGGTAGTATTCGATGGCCTCGTTGATCGAAGAGGTGGCCAAAATCGCGTGGAATCTGTCGAGGGAAAGAGTCTCCCAGTCCTCGAGGATGCTTTGGACCACCGCTTTCTTGTGCTTTTGGGTCGGCTCGGTGTATTGGCTATCGGGGATTTCGTCCTCGATTCCGTCAGGGATGTATTTGTCGCCATCGAAATGACCCGTCATCTTCACCTCGTTCATGAAATGGAGATAGACAGCCTTCTTTGCGGGATCCCCCAGCGCTTCGGCGACCGTAGCGGCCTTCGCCTTGGCTAAGGCGACCGCGGATTGGACGTTATGATCCGAAAAGGTGTAAACCCCGGCGGGATCGAATCCAAGAACGTTGCCATCGCGGATGCCGTCTGCGATCGTGTAGCGATGCAATTCGTCGCCGAAGACCTCGCTCGTCGTCGTCCCCTTGTGCTTGTTCTCGTTTTGGATCGGGGTCCCCGAGAAGCCGAAGAAGAGAGCCCCGGAGAAGGATTTCTTGATGTCGGTCATCATGTCGCCGAAGGTTGACCGATGGCACTCATCGACGACGATGACGACCCGCTTCTTCGCGATTTTGTCGAGGTCTCGCGGTCCAATGAAGCCGGACTGCGAAATGATCGCCAGTTTCTGAATCGAGGTGACGATCAGGGTGTCATCGGGACTGGTGCTCAAGAGTTTCCCGAGGAGAACGAAAGAAGACTCCGTCCCGGTAACGGTCTCGTTGTCATCGGCGAAATTCTTGTAATCGTCTAGCGATTGCGTCCCAAGTTCGATCCGGTCCATAAGGAAGACGACTTTGTCGGCGTCATTGCTGGCAGCGATCAGTTGGGCGGCTTTGAAGGAGGTCAAAGTCTTCCCTGACCCCGTGGTGTGCCAAATGTAGCCACCTTTGTTGTCGTGGGAGTCCCAGACAGTCGAAGCCACCTTCTTGGCGATCTCCTTTACGGCGTCTATTTGATAGCTTCTGAGAACCTTGAGCTTCCCGTCAGTCCCGTCAGCGACCGAATAGAAGCCAATCATCTGATGAGCCATCGGGATTGAGAGGAGCTGCTCGCAGATGTCCTCCCAGTCGTTCACCTGCTCATTGTTGAAATCGGCCCAATGGAACATGAATTCGTGCAAAAATTGCCCATCATAGCCGGGATTGGCAAAATAGATGGTTTCATCCGGGGTCATCACCACGAAGATCTGCACCAGAGAATAGACGCCGGTGAAAACCCGTTCGTGGGTGTATTTCTCAATTTGATTGATGCCTTGCGAAAGAAAGTCTTTGTCTTTCTTGATCTCGACATGGATCACGGGCATCCCGTTGATGAGGAGCGTGAAGTCGCCCCTTCTTTCATTGAGAAGCGGGTGATGCTTCGCAAAAACGGGCTGCTCGGAGATCTGATAGGTCGATTGCCCCCCGGCAATCTCGCTCCGGTTGTAGATCTTCAGAGAGATTTCTTTGCCGAAATGAAGGGTATCTTTGGGGTTATCACGGGTTATTTGAATTGATTTCCCGTTGATGAATCCATGAATCTTGTCCGGGGTTTTCAAGCGGGAAAGCTGACCCAAAATATTGTCCATCTCGCCCTTGGTGAGGGGTTGCCCATTAAGAGAGTCCCGACCTTTGTTGTTCTGGAACAAGATATTCGCCCAGTTTTCGAGAATCTGCTGCTCAGTTTGGTATTTCAAAAGATCGGGTGACCACCCTTTGTGCGGAGCGAGCCTGTTAACCACGGCGTGCTCGAAGTTCAATTCATTCACGAAAGCCGACATAGATTTCCTCCTAAGTGTTAGCAAAACATCTTTTGAAGAAGAGCCTTCTTCATGTTCTTTAGCATTTCAAGTTCCCGTTGATGAAGGGCGACATGGCCATCGAGTTTCATGAAGAATTCTCCGATTTTTCTTTGTTCTGCTAGTTTGGGCATGGCAACAGGAAAATCAACCAGTATGGTTTGATTCAGGTGTTTGATAGTCCCACCGGTCGCTTTTTGAGCAACATAGTCCATTAGAAATGGGGATTTTAGATATTGAAATAAGTACTTTTCATCAACGTCATTATTGGAGATCACAACGTTAAACACGCCCGCATTAAGAGTTGCCGGTTTGTCTAAACCTTCGACGTAAGCAACCTTTCCTAGCGTACCGTCTTTCGTAATCAGAATTGATTTGTTCTTGACTTGAATGTTACGGTCTTGATCATAGCGTTCCTTAGCTACATAGTGGCAAGAATCCAATAGTATTTTTCCGTCACTGAAATCTGTGCCTGTGATCAGGTAATAATCTCCACTGTCGAGAAACTCAGACGTACGTAAATTTTGCCACCCGATTCTGGCGTGCATAGAACAAATTGAAGAAAGTTTACGTTGTTCCCAAGCGTCGGTGAAACCGGCAAAACGAATCAAAGGGCGATTCTTGCCTTGAGTGGGGAACATTTTTTGAAGCGTAGACTTTTTGAGTTTCTTTAAGGCGTCCAGTTCCCGTTGATGAAGGTCGATAGACTGATCAATCTCAGTGAAGAATGAACTTACCTTTAGTTGTTCATGGTCGTTTGGAACTTTCAAAAGCGCATCGTAGATATCGATGGAATTTATCGAGTCAAAAGTAGATCCGGAAGATAGCTTTTTCCAGAATCCGGTCTGGTTCATTCTAATGAGGTTTTGATATATGAAATCATTGGCCCGTATGCCGGACACACCACGCCCTAAAACAACAGCGTAATCGGTCTTACCGACTTCTCCAACGGGTGCCCTAACGCTTAGGATTATGTCGCCAGGCTTTGCCGTTTTTGTGGCTTGAGTCGTCCATACCCTTGGACAAACGCGATGGTCTTCCATGTCGGCGTTCCCTTGGACCAAAATATAGTCTTCCGGATTATCGGTGTAGTTCTTCCCATCGGGGGATTGACCCATGGTGATGGAAGCCACCTCACCAAATGTACGCTGTTCCCAAGCGTCGGTGAAACCGGTAAACCTAAGTTTTGGTTCTTTCATCGACTCAGTCATGGTTTCCGCCTTTAAGGAGTTTCTTGAATTCCTTCAGTCCTTCTTCGTCAAATGGATCGCCTTTTAATTCATCGAGCATGCTCGAAAGAGACGCCTCGGAATCAACGATATCCTTGCTGAGTTGGACTAATGTCGTCGAATATTTGTCAGCTAGTGTTGCAACGTTTTTGGTCAGCTCAGTAAGCAACGTTTCCGGTAGCGAGAGGATTCCATCCATAATCGGGCAGAACAATTTCTTTTCGAGAAGCGAGAGGCCGAAGGCTTTGTCGAGGCCTTCAATAAGGGATTTGGTTTCCGCTCCCAGCTTCGACTGTTTGTCCTTCAGGGATTTCTTAAGCCCTTTTTCCTTTTCGATAAGGTCGTCGACGGACAAAAGGATCCTCTCCAGCGAATCCGATTCGTATTTTTCTTCGCTCTTCCGAAGAGGCTTGGCGAATTCCTTAACTTCTTTGGGGACGAAAGAGTCGCCGTCCTCGGAAATAAAGGGCCGGTCTTTGTCCTCCTCAGAAAGATTCCCAAGGAGTTCTTCGTACTGCGAGGAAATGTCCGAAAGTTCTTCTTCGAGATCGGCAATCGCCTTTAATTCTTCGCCCTGGCATTCCTTTTGGACAAGATCAAAGGGAAGAATGTGGCCAAGCCACCCCTCCTGAACTTCGACCTCTTTGCCGTCCTTCTTCTTGATGACCATCTTGGGATCCACGACATTAAGCGCGGTAATCCCTTCGGTTTGGATGATTTCAAGATCCTGAGCGATGATCTTGTAGCAATCGTCAAGGATCTGATACGCCTTATATTTGTCGACGATCGGAAAAGCGGACAGGCGATTGAAGATGCCTTCGGCAATAGCGTCCTCGGCTTTGTAGATTTGGATGTTTCCGATCCCGTCGATAAGATTGGATCTTAAGAAATCCGGAAAATCCGAAAAGGCCTTTTTAAAGGATTCGAGGAAACTGGCGCATTCGGCGTTGTTTCTTATGGTCTCAGCAACGTCTTTCGAGATGAGTTCCGAATAGGGCTTATCGGCATCGGGCTTGAAAAGCTGAGCCTTCAGACTCGGGAATAAGGCGAGGCAAGAGCCGAGGTTCTGGATCTCGCTATTGGGGATCCCGCCGAACATCATCGCATAGATGTCGTAGGGCTCCTCGCGCTCGCTGGAGTCAACGTATCTCGGGATGTTGAGGTTGTAGCCGTTGGCCCGAATTTCTTCCTTGCTGACGAGCCGGGAGAAACCCTCGAATTTGGGGTCGTTCTTCCGCTCGATGACGGCGTCCATGATCCGATGGATATCCGAAGCCTGGAGCTTATTGTTTTTGCCTTCTTTCAGGAAGTGCTTGGAGGCATCGATGAAGAGGACATCGCTGGCATCGCGTTTCTGCTTCAGGACCATGATGATCGTCGGGATGCCGGTGCCAAAGAAAATATTGGCTGGCAAACCGATGATGGTTTCGATATGGTCGTTTTCGATGAGACGGGTCCGGATTTTCTCTTCCTCGCCGCCGCGGAACAAGACGCCGTGGGGAAGAACGATGTTCATGATGCCGTTGGGTTTGACGTGATAAAGATCATGGAGCAAGAAGGCATAATCAGCCTTGGATTTCGGCGCATAGCCGTAATTGTCGAACCGGACGTCGCCTTTGTGGGAATCTGGATCCCAGTTCTGAGAATAGGGCGGGTTGGACACCACCGCGTCCACATACAAGGGAGCGTAGGCGTTGTTCTCGTCAAAGAACGGCCAATCCTTGTCCAAAGTATCTCCGCAGCGGGTAATGATGTTGCTCGGCAGGATACCGCGCATGACCAGGTTCATGCGGGTGAGGTTGTAGGTCGCCTCTTTCAATTCTTGGGCGTAGTACTTGATGTGATCCGAATTGTCCATCCTTTGACCGGCGGCTCTGCCGATGTTGATCAAGAGGGAACCCGAACCAGAGGTTGGGTCGTAAATCTCGATCTCGCTCCGATCTCGCAAATGCCAGGAGACGATCTGGCTCATCAGAGTGGAAACTTCGTGCGGGGTGTAGAACTCTCCGGCCTTTTTTCCAGCGTTTGCGGCGAAGTTTGAAATCAGGTACTCGTATATGAAACCCAGGACGTCGTAATCTTGCTTGCCGTCCATCGGGATGTCTTTGATCAGGTCGATCAATCCGCGGATTGCCTTGGTCCTCGCGCCGCTGTTCTCGCCGAGCTTGTCCAACCCCGTCTGCAAGGTTTTGAAAACGTCCTTGAAGACTTTTTGATAGGCGGGCGCGATCAAGGCGTCGAAAGCCGAAAGAGCAGTCGTGACGTCCGACACGTCAAAAGCGCTTTTCCTCGCGAGCCAAGTCGAAAAGAGATTGTCGAAAGAGATGAAATAGCCAATATTGTTCTGAACGTATTTGACGGTGTCGGAGTCGTTTTCGCTTAAATCTTTTAGATCGTTTTCGGTCCATTCGTCAGCAAGAAGATAGGACACCTCTTTTTCGCTCAAAAATTTGTAGAANATAANNCCAAGAATGTAATCCTTGTATTCGCTTGCCTCGATTTTGCTGCGCATCTTGTTCGCGCTTGCCCAAATACGGCTGGCCAATTGCTGTTTGTTCATGCTCTACCCCCAAGGTTCAGTTAGATCCAATTGTTAAATAAGACGATTATTCCGCATTTGTCACGGGGAATCGGCCTCATTTCCTTTTTGCGAAGAGTCCTTGATTTCTTTGTTTAGATTGTATAACTAATGAGGCTAAATTTCTCTTATTTTTGTTTTTGTTTTCCAACCAAATCAAAACAATTGATCATCGTAGAAACGGGCGAAATCGGTTGGCGTGAATGCCATTAAATTCCAGAATCAGGAAAGGAAACCGTGTGCGAATGCAACACCCGTTTCCAGGGATGGCGGAATTCCGATAGGTTTGAGAGGACAAAAATAGATTGTCTATTGTACTGGTTAGATGCGAAGGAACGCGCGGCCTTGAAACAAACGATTCAAAAGCCAGAATATCATCGACAAGAAAAAGAAAAATGGTCCAAAGCCTCTAATCGGTATCGGACCATTGCAAGACAACTGGCGGGGGCGGAAGGAATCGAACCCTCGTCAAAGGTCTTGGAGACCTCGTTTCAGCCGTTGACCAACGCCCCTAGAGGCGTGGAAATAAAGTCTCGAACATTTTGCTGATAAGGACATGTCAACCTGAACGTCGGAGTTCCTTGAAATGTTTAATTACGACTGATGCGGCTTTGTTAGCGAAATCTTTGAGAAAACATCCAGATGATTTTCTCTAGGCAGGGGTCTTTCCAAAAGCCACCGTCTTTATGAGATTTTCACTGAAACATCCGATATCCGGTGTTGAACAAAGCCGATTTTTCCATTGTTTTGAAATTCCCAAACCTGCCGCCAAAGACGAGACGACACAATCCTTGTTTGAAGTTTCTTTCCCGATTTATGCGATGACCCTAAACGGTTCGCAAGAAAACTTTTTTTCTATGGGGGAGGGATGGTAGCATTGAACCATGGCGGAAAATAATTCCAATGAGGCTTTCGTCCTTTTGGATACTTGTACCATCTCCAACATTCTAAACGGAAAAATAGGTACAACCGAAACATCGGCAATCACGACATGCAACTCCTTGAGGACTTGCATGGCCATTTCGGATCTTTCAATTGCTGAACTTGTTCAAGGAACCCGCACAATCGGGGAATACGAGTTGTTAAAGGAAAAGCTCGAAAGACTCGACTTCGTTTCTTGCGGATTGGTTGAGTCCCTAAGAACTCTGGTTTCCGTCGAAACGATGAACGGAGTGACAAATCAAAATGATTTGGAAAAATATCATTGCGCCCTCGCCAAAGAAACCATCAACGTAACTATGGGTTTTTTTAAAACGATTGTCATTTCTTATTGCCTGCTCTTTTATTTCCTGATTGACAGTTTGGATCCAAAAGGAGGGTTCGGCGCAGCCAATGCATTCCTTTGCATCATCCAAAGAAACAAAGAGAAACTCGACATGTTGATTGAATGCTATTTCCCCAAAAAAGCCGAAACAGACAAAGATATCCCGTACGAATTCGCAATGCTGTTAGCCAATCTCGCCTTTCCGATAACAATCCGAGACTTTGAAAAGAGCGCTTTTTTCCATGAAGCATGTCGAGCATCCGTCCCAAGAACGCTCTCAAAGATGACAAGTCTCTATATTTCCTCCCTTAATTCTTCGGGAAAAATGGACGATTATGAAAAAAAGGCTGTGTTGAAGGGAAATGAGGCTTTTCTTATGCTTTGGCTAAGAAGGAATAACCCTATGAAATCAACGAATGTTGAAATTGCGTTTGATGCCGCTCTTTTTGGGGTCATCAACTGCGGATTCACTTGTGGAAAATTCCACAGAAATGACCTTGTAGACATATACAACATCGGCCTTCTTGGCCAAACAAAAACAGATTTTCAGTATTTTACCAATGATAAGAAATGGCGAAGGTTCTTGGAAACGGAAAGAAAAGTAAACAACTCTTTTTTCTTTCGACACTCTTTCATGTTTAAAACAAATTAGTGCGATATTCCTCGTTTTTTTATGTTTGAAACGGAACTTATTGATGCTGTCCCGAATTATTCGGACCGTATTATCATCCTTTAACTCATCCCCCTTAAGGCCAAGCAGGATCCTGGACTAAGAAAAAACGACAGAACGTTTTCCGAATCAAGGTCAATGACGGATTCATTAACCACAATCGATGCAGCGTTTTTATTGAGTGAGTCTTCTTTTCTTATGAGACGAAACTAAAGTGTAAAAGACGCAAGAGAACGGAATAACCGCTCTTCTATGAATAAGGATTTTATCCATCATGGAAACCTTTCCTACACCATCGTTTCCAATAGGAATGAAAGGTTTACAACGAAATAGGATGAAGTTTTTCTTTGATTGCTTTATCAACCGTTTCAACGCCTTTCTCAGAGAAGCTCCGGGAAAAAGCGGATAAAGCCAATGAGCTCGGACCAAGTTTTGGAACATCCTCGGATTCATTGTTTTTTTGGGGAAAAAGGATGCTCTATTGTGTATTCAAATGGGTTATCTTCTCTTCTTTCTTACGAATGGCTTCCCACACTTTGTCTTCGTTAGATAAGCGCGTTTTGTATTCATCACTTTCGAGGTAGGATTCATCCAATTTTATCTTGCACTTCGGGGCAAAATACTCTCCGTATCCCTTTAGCCATGGCGTGTAGTCGGATGTGCCGGCGCAATAAATGTAGTTATGGGCGCCTCCGCGTTTTCTTCCGAATCTCAGTCTTAGTTCCCTCAAAGCAAGTTTTTTAAAGCCACTTTCCAAGAAAATAAAGTTTTCGCCGCCGGGAAACGCCTTTGAATCGTACGCGATGGCATCAAATCTTTCTTGAAATATATCAGTCATTAAAGATGACTCGTGATTGTCTAAATGCTCGCCTTTATCTATTTTTTCTATTACTTCCTGAATGCCACATTTTCTTCCATCCACGATAATGAGGTACTCGTCATTTCCTAAGCACGGAATAAAACTTGAAGCGTCGTCGTATGCCCAAAAAGTCAAAATATCACACCCCGACCCATGTTTCTTGATCTCCGCTCTAGCGGTTGCCGGGCTATCTGCCCAATACGTTATTTTTTGATTAGGGAACAAGCACGAGTACCTTCCGGTGCATAACCTTAGATTCCCGTTGAATAGTTTGCTGGCGGTCTTCCCGTAAAAATCGTCTTTAAACCCAACGCATCGAAAGAAATCAAATTCTTTCGTGATGTAGATAGGAAGCTTTTTGTGTTTAAAAGTTGGCTGGTCATAATCTTGCGCTTGAAACACTTTTGACCAAGCCATTTTTATTCAGCCTTCCATCCATTCTCAATAACAAAATTCTCATAAGTCATCTTAAAAGCTTTAAAACAACTGTCCAATGGCAGTTTGCTGAATTCACCCTCGCTTATTACTTTGCAATAGGAGCAGCACAAGAAGTCATAAAGTTTGAAGCAAGTCAATGAAGCCCTTCTGCCATATCCTCTCATTAATTCCCAGCCGTCTTTGCTCATTTGGAAAACGGAAATGCTTCCATGCGAAAAGGCATTAAGTGTTTCCTCTATGTCGACCAGAAACTCGTCCAATCTAGCGATTTCGAGCAGTTGTTTACGGCCGTATTTCTGGCCCTTCGTGAAGGAAGAGATCCAGCCATAGTCAAAATAGTCGTTCTTTCCGTTTCTCGGTACTCCCCTATTACTAAGAAAGTCTCTTTTGAGAGCGTCGTCTTTTATATTGACGTATTCCGTCTTTTCCTTAATCAGATCCAAATACTTGTCAGCGGCGCCATCAACAGTGGACAAGACGAAAACGGCAGCAACCTGTTCAAGGCCTACTCTCAACAGGGCGAACGCTTGTGACCAAGCATTTTTTCTCATCAGCAAACAATAGGAAAAAAGAGTCAAAAACGAATCGGCAACGAGGTTAAAAATAGGTTTGTGGTCGAGGCCTATTTTGTGACCAACGTAGTATTGAAAAACATAATTCGGCATCTGATGAGAGGACTCGGTGATTATGTCCATCATCTCGTTGATTTGGAGAAGTGTTTTGTTTTGCTTGTTCATCTTACCAAGGCATAGGATTCTCAAAGCATCCCATGGCTTTCTTAACTAAAGTGGCCTTTTCAGCAGTATCTGGTGAGTTATTGATAAAATCAAAATACGCGAATTCAGGGAGAAAGAATCCACATTTTTCAACGCAAATTTCTTCATAAGATCTTTCGGCTCTGGTTCCTTTTTTGAATGAAACTCTGCATCACTTCCTTTCTTGTGTTGTTTAAAAAGGATGTTGGCGTATCTCAAAAAGATAAGACCTAAAATAGGCTGGCCGTATTTATTAGCAGCAATATGCGCAGCACTTCTAAGTATGTCTGCGGAGTGCCACAAATCGTCTTTTAGTTTTTTAAGTTCTTTGTCGATCATACTAATCCACATCGATATTGTTCTTCTTGCAGAAATCTCTAATCATTCGTTTTGATTTGAAAGTTGGCTCATGATGTCCTTTTTCCCATCTGTTAATCGTGGCAAAAGAAACGCCCATCTTCTCGGCGAGGTCAACCTGCGAAAGCAAAAGCTCCTCACGAATCCTTTTGATCAAGTGGGAATATTCATTCATATCCACAGAAAATTATAACAAGACACTAACTTTCTTTCTAGGAAAGTTGGCTTAATTTCGGGAAAAGTTTTAAAGATAGGGGAAAAATTAAAAAGAACGACGAAAAAATTGAACCTGCATTTTCGATATAAAGTCAAAAATGTCGAAAAACTCCAAAAATGATTAAAAAATGGCCATTTTCATACGAAAAAAGGTCCGACACATGGATCGAACCTTATTCTGTTACTTGGCAGGGGCGGAAGGAATCGAACCCTCGTCAAAGGTTTTGGAGACCTCTGTTCTGCCGTTGAACCACGCCCCTAGAGGCGTGGTAATTA
>Ga0065701_1013077_pt1 | contig 12402 bp, 11 predicted proteins | sample Biomet1_FD_59088 | JGI IMG/M metagenome (GOLD analysis project Ga0065701, IMG submission 59088) | Microbial communities from bioreactor (seeded with anoxic lake sediment) at LBNL, California, USA - Biofuel metagenome 1 version 3... | ecosystem: Engineered > Bioreactor > Anaerobic > Unclassified ...
TATCCTTGGTTCTGTTTTAATTTTGTATTCATGTCTATTACAGCTTGTGGAATAGGGAACAGATATGTGAATTTGCTATCTTCATTATCCACTTGTTTACGTTGGTCGTAAGCCTTTTGGAAGATTCCAAACCTAATCATGTCATTACGTCGCCAGCCTTCCCACATAAGTTCAAGTAGTCTTTCGTCAAGGATATTTTGCAGCGTAGCCTTTCTTTCGTTCATTCCTACACGATTGCGTATCATATTGAGTTCTTGTGTGCCGTCTTCACCGTTGCGCACTTTTGCTTCAGCTATCATAAGCAATACATCAGAATATCTGAATAGCACAATGTCATTGTCTTGTAGCTTTCCGTCAGCATGTGCTGTACGGTCTATTTCATATTTAGACATTCTTGCTCCACCTGTCTTTTCATATTTACTTCCAGTAAGATCTGGTGAAACTTCAAGTGGTCTATAAATCAAAGGTTCACCATTGTTGAGATAAACAATCTTTCCGTCAACTCTCAGTGTATCACTGTAGAAGTTTATACTATATCTGCTGTCAATAGAATCTGTGCCATATCCGTATGTCTTAACAGTTGATAGGGTAGCACAGCTTCCGTTTTCTGCATCCATACCTATCGCATTTCCATGATTGTAGTGTCTGCTACGGAAGAGATACCAGAATTGGTTGCTATATAATGTCTTATCCATAGGTATGGTAAATATGTTCTCACTTGAAGTCTCATTGTGTACGGCAAAGTTGTCGGCATAGTTCTTTTCAAGAGAATATCCATCTTTGGCAATCATGTCGCAATAATATATGCATGCTTCCCATGCATTAAGCTTTTTCCCGTCAATATTAAAGGTATGTTCGCCAGTACCAAGATAAATTTCATTATTAAGCATCATCTTGGCTAGTATGAAATAAGCCACAGGACGTGTGAATTTACCGTAATATTTTCCTTGAATGTTACTGTGTTCGTCAGGAAGATATGTTGCAGCCTCTTGCAGTTGAGATATGATCGTACTTGCTACTTCCTGACGTGTTGATTGTGTCATATCATCAAGTGTAGCCCCGTCTTTCATAGAAAGCGGTACGTTTCCAAACATATCCATTATATAGAAGTAGAACATAGCCCGTAAGCCTTTTACTTCAGCAGTGTATTCATTATATTCAGAGTCGTTAAGAAGATCTCTGTTGTATTCAATCTCTGCTAAAGAATGGTTGCATAGTCCAACTACCTTATAAAGATAGTTCCAGGTGTCTAGTAGTGCCTTGTCAGTGGATGTCCATTTGTGCATATATAAGTCTTGCCAGAAACCGCCATCATACCAGTCTCCTCCTCTTGTCGGCAGAATAGCTTCGTCTGTGGTAAATGTGTTGTAGTCATAAACACCACGATAAGTGCCTTGAATGCCTTGACTGTTACTGTTTCCACCAATATAATTATATAGGTTTCCTACTGAGTTTATATATAAATTCGTCGACGAATCGTAAGCTTTGTATTCGAGCAGTCTGTCTTTGGGACTCTCATCAAGACAAGACGACAGGAATGTTGTCGATAATGTCATTCCGGCAATACCGATAATCGTCATTATTATATGATATGTTTTTTTCATGTGATCTAGAATTGAATACTTATTCCTATAGAGTATGAACGATATGATGGGTATGACCGTTTGTCGTCAATGCCTAGTGTTCCGTCAACTACATAACTGTTTATCATTGGTGTGAGTCCACTGTATCCTGTTATGGTAGCTAAATTATTGACAGAGCATGAAAGACGTAGTGAACTGATATATTTATTTTTTACAGGTATGTTCCAACCTATTGTCAGGTAGTCAAAGTTCAGGTAGTCTCCTTTTTCCAACCAATAGTCTGTTGCTGTCTGGTCTTTGATGTTTTGCTTGGGTGCTTTTGCCATTACATTATAGTCGGGAAAGCTAGACATATTCATATACGTTAGACTTGTTCCGTTGTATATCTTGTGACCGAAAGCTCCGTTTATCTGCAATGATACATCAAATTCTTTGTATCTGAAGCTGATGTTTGAGCCTAGTATCCATTTAGGTGTGGCTTGTCCTGCAATATATCTGTCGCCTCCGTCTTCAATATTTATCTTTCCATTATGGTCAAGGTCAGCAATTGCATAACTGTAACTGCCGTCACTGTTTTTTGTTAGTCCTGTACAGTGGGGCAGATAGAAAACTCCAAGTGGTTGACCTATTATTTGGTATACGATGTTGTTGTTGCCACCATGGAATCCAGCACCGTTAAGTGAACCTATACTTGTTATCTGTGAAGCTGAAAGTTGTGTGCCGTTATAGTTCCCCGACAATGAAAGTAGTTTGTTCTTTTGGAATGCTACGTTCATGTTAATGTTTAATTCCATGTCTTTCTTTGATATAGGAGTAACACCTAAACCTAGTTCAAAACCACTGTTGCTCATTTCTCCTAGATTGGCAAGTAACTTATTATATGTGAATGGTGGAACAGGTACATCATATTGGTATAGCATGTCTCGTGTCTTACTATAATAGTATTCTGCTGTAAGTATCACTCTGTTCTTCCAAAAACTTATATCCGTACCAATATTGAATGTGCTTCGTGTTTCCCATTTTAAATCAGGATTAGCATTGCGGAATTGTCCCATTGTTATAGTTGGTGAACCGTTATAAGATATTACACCTGTAGGCTGAACTAAATTTATTGAGTTGTATGGATCAATACCTCCTAGGTTTCCAGAGAGTCCATATCCCATTCTTATTTTGAAGATGTTTACCAATTTGCGTAAACTTTTAAAGAAAGGTTCGGCAGCAACGTCCCATGTTCCTGATATTGATGGAAATATGCCCCATTTGTTGTTGTCTCCAAACATACTACTTCCATCTGCTCTCATGTTGCCAGCAACGGTGTATCTATTCAGAAGTGTATAAGATACGCTACCCATCGCTGAAGTTAGTGACGATTCTGTGTAGTCAGATCCTGTACCTCCGTATGGTCTTGTAGAGGCGGCAGCAAGATTGTCATATCCTAATTCATTTGTTGTGAAACCTTTTACAAGAGTCCAGAAGCCGCTATGTTTGCTCTTTTGATATTCTGTCATTGCCGTTGCTTCTATAGCGTGTATACCCCATGAGTGCTTCCATTCAAGAGTTGCATTGCCAAGCATATCTTCAGTCTTATGTTCTCCACGGTAAGCCTGCCCCTGCGCCCAAACCCATGTAGGGCAGAATACTGCATTTTCAAGAGAGTTATAGCTATAACTGCCGAATAGTTTTAAATGTAGTTCTTTTTCTAGTGTAAAGTCCAGTCCCAAATGAGTATTGAAGTTAAGGTTCTTATCATCGTTCTTCTCTTTTAGTAATGCTCCCGGAGGATTTATCTGACTAGCCGTTGAGTTTTTATCCCAACCGCCAGATGCATTCATTCCTTCTGGAAATGTTGGATTTTGTGTAGCTGCACTGTAGAACAGTTTTTGTTCATCAAATATATAGTTGTTCTTTTGTGAAGCTCCAAATACACCAAAATCAATAGAAAGAAGATTATCGAATGCCTTTTGTGATAGGTCAAACTTAGCAGTGAAGTTTTGGTATTCATTAACCTTAACAATCGTTTTGTGGTCCATAACTCCTATTGACGCACGATAGTTACTACTTTCAGAACCTCCGCTGAAAGCTATATGATGATTTTGTACAATTCCTGTTCTTGTTACTGCATCCTGGAAATCAGTGTTGTATCCACCGTCATTGTAATCAAGTCCCAATGTCTTTGCCGTTGATATATATCCGTTACGTTGCAACATGTCTATGGTCTTGTATTTAGACTCAAAGCCAATATTACCATCATAACTAATATGAAACATACTTCCATGACCTTTTTTGGTCGTAACCTGTATCACACCTGATGCACCTCTCGAACCGTATTTCGCTGTTTCTGCGGCATTCTTCAGAATAGTAAAGCTCTCTATATCTGCCGGATATATAGATGAAAGGGTAGAAAGGTCGCTGTAAACGCCATCAATAATAACAAGCGGATCGTTTCCACCCGTAAGAGAAGTCGTACCTCTTACTCGCACACTACTCAACTGTGCCATTCGGTTTTCGCCAGAAGTCACATTCACACCTGCAGCTTGTCCGCTTAATGCGTTGAGTGAGTTTATCACAAGTCCCTTGTTCATTCTGTCTTCAGTAACAATATCTGCCGATCCCTGTTTACGTTCTGGTATCAGTCGCGTTATTTCCAAAGAGTCATTTGTTGAAAGACTGTGTTTTTCCTGAGCCTGCATTGTGAAATTTGGCATTATCAGCAAGGGTATTATGAGTTTCCAGTTATACATATTGTGTGGTTTTAAGGGCGCAAAAACATTAAACTATATTGCAAATATAGCTAAAAATAATGTTTGAAGCAATAAAAGTATTATATATTTTTTAGTTTTATTAGCTACCAGTCGTTAATCACATAGCCTTATAGCCATAGTGATTATATATAAATAGTATTTTGTGAGAAGCCAAAATAGTCTATTCTGTAGTCTTAATATAAATAGAAAAACATCTGACTCTTATTTATTTGTGATTCGTTTTTTGTAAGTGTTTCATTTTATGTCCTCCCCAAGCAGTATCATTCAAATATTTAAAGCCGAGTTTGCTATATAGTTGTTCTGCTTTTGGATTACCACAATCCACGAGTAATCCTGTTGATGGGATGTTTAGACTTTTTGCTTTTTCGCAAGTAGCTTTCAATAGGGCAGAAGCAATCCCCATATTGCGGTATCTTTCGTCAACAGCCAAGCTGTCTATATAAAGCTCACCTTTCTCCGTTTCGTCGTCAATTCCTGAATAGTCAATGCCGAATTCTTTTATTGCCTCTTCTATAAAAGCCCTTCTCTGTCTATGTAGATCTGCTCCATCATAGCTTACACATAAACCAATAACAGCTTCTGAATCTTCATCCAAAGCTACTAATGTGTTCTTATATGAATATTGTGAGTCCTCTCTTGCCACAAGTCTTGTCATCATATTGTGAAAATCCTCAAGCGTATGTGTGCTACCTGCAAAGTTTTTGCAACATTCATGGTTCATTGCCAACATTATGTATCTTGCTATTTTGTCAGCTTGTTGTTTTACAGCATTTGTTATTTTAATCATGTAAAGTCTTTTTACGTTATATTACAAAAATAGCAATATAAAGATTAAGAAACAAATTAATTAATGATTTTTAGTTAATGGCAGTACCTATCTCAGGCACTGCCATTTCGCTATTTAAACAATACAATATTCTCTTTTCAAAAGAGATTTAAATGGAATATCTTATTTAAATGTCTTTATATCAATATTAGCTTTGCCGTCTTTAAACTTCGTTACTGCAATAGATTTAATATCAGTTGGCTTTAAAATATCATTAATATCCTGACCTTCTGGTAGTTCCTTACCGTCTATTAGGTATTTGCAGTTTTTCTTTTCTGGAAATGTTACTGGGTTTACTTTGCCTACGGGTACAGGAAGGGTAAACATGGTCTTGACTGCCTTACCTTTGTTAGTGCCAGGTTCCCAGTTGGGCATATTGTTCACAGCTTGCAAAGCCTCGTTGTCCAATTCTGAATCTAAGCTATGTACAACATGAGCACCATAAATTGCGCCGTCTTTGTTAACAGTGAATGCAACAACAGTAACACCCGACTTTGTGGAATTTTCTGGATTCTTTATGTTCTTGGTAAAGTATTCCGATAGCTTATCACTACCACCTGGAAAACTTGGCATCTTGTCTACGAGATCATAAACTTTATCTTCACCGTTTGAGTCACTGTTGTCCTTCTTTAAAGTAATTTTCATTCCGTTTATAGCATCTCCTGCACGGAATGTCATATCAGCAAAGCCTACATATTGTACATCAATTGTGTTGTCATCAGAGACCTCATTTAAAGAAAAGTTTCCTTTAGTATCACATACAGAACCTTTCTTAATACCATTTATTATAACAAGTGCACCAGGTACCGGTTTTCCATTTTCATCAACAACAGTTCCTTTTATATTGATAATCTTTGCATCTCGGGCTTGATTATCAACAGCATTATTAACTAAGTCTGCTACAGTTGAAGCCTTGCTTTCGGTAACTCCTGACTCAAGTAATCCTTTTGTTGCATTTGATATTTTTGCAATCTCAGGAATTTTCTCGCTTAGAGAACGAGCTACCGTGTCAATGTTGCTTACAAAAAGTAATGCGGCAGCAAGTGGCGCAAAAAGCAGATACTTAGTCTTTACTATTTCCTTAGTCCTACGTTTGTTCATCATTTTAATTCTTTTTTTAAGAGGTAAAACATTAAAGTTATTGGCAATATTCGTTTTTGACGAATGATATGCCAAACCAAGTAAGTGATACTGATAGGCTTTTGCGCGCGTTGCCTTCAGCCAAAACACTTTCATCGGCTAAAAATTCCAAATTAATACGTACATCACGTTTCATTAACCATGCAAAAGGATTAAACCAGCAGAATATGCAAAACAGTTCCGACATTATGCTGTCAAAAGAGTGCCACTGATTTACGTGTGTGCGTTCATGTATTATTATTTCATTAAGTTCATCATCACATAGTCTTTCTGTATTTACAAATATCCATTTGAAGAAAGAAAATGGTCCGTCTTTACTTTTCAGTATGTGCAGCATCGTGCCATTGATGCTTTATTTTTTTATGTTTGTATGCCATATATACGATAGTTCCAAGCTGTGAAATAAAGTTTAGCAACATGATNGTTACCACGGCTATATAAACATATAGTATAATGTCTTTCCATGTTATTGATGGAGCATTGGCATATGTCATCATTGTTGGTAATATACTTGTGGCATAACTGTTTGCCATACTAACTGTGGTATCGGAGTCTTTAATCCAGTATTCAATGTTAAGTAATGGTATAGTTAATGATATAAGATATATTGTCCACAGAGTGGCACGTCGCAATGCAAAGAATGTGTCTCTGCTTGTCATAAGCCTATAGAATCCATATAACAGAATCAGAGCGATATTTACTTTTAATAGGTATATAGCCATATTCTATTCTCCTTTCTCTATTTCCTTAATTATATCTTTCAGTTCATCTTCTGATATCTTTTCTTCTTTAGCAAAAAAAGAAACCATTTCTTTAAATGAATTTTTAAAATAGTCATGTACAAAGCCATTCATGAATCGGCGTTTATATTCACCTTCATCAATGGAAGGAGTGTAAAGATATCCTTTACCGTCACGCTCAGATTTTACAAAGTTCTTTCTTTTCAAGTTGTTCACAATAGAAGCAACAGTCGTGTAGGGTGGTTTCGGTTCTGGAATTTCATCCACTACTTGTTTTACAGCGCAGCGGCCCAACTTCCAAACATATCTCATTACTTCTTCTTCTTGCTTTGTTAGTTTTTCCATTATATTATATGCTTTTATTATCAATGTCGCAAATCTACGAAACTTTCGTAATAAAAGCAATAGTATATGCGTTAAAGTGTGTAAATATTGGTGTTTTTAACATTTTACGAATGTTTCGTAGAAATATACCTATTATAAAAAGAAGAAAATTTATGATAGGATAGTAAAAAATGTTTGTGACAAAATTTTCATCAACCGACAACTAATTAGGGAAGGTGACAACCATATTGGAATGAATGACAACTAATCCGGCAAGATAAGACAACTTATTTAAGAACAAATGTACATCTTTTCGGGTTAGAGGCAACGCACTACCAGAAAAAGTTTTTTCAATGTCACTAATGTCACTTTGTCACAAACCCTTTGTTTATAAGGGATAAGCGAGTGACATTAAGTGACATTATTAGTCTAAAAGTGACATTAAACTCTAGATTATGCCTATATTTGGCGTTTTTTCTATAAATATGATTTGGGTAATATGTGCCTTTTATACTTCTCAATGCTAACTTGAAATAGGCTTTAGCCTGAATAGGTTTACATTTGTTCTTAAATAAGTTGTCTTATCTTACCAGATAGGTTGTCATTCATCCCAATAAATTTAAAGATACATTTTTAAACGATAGTAATTGATTGTAAATCTGTCATATAAAATGGATACGCATGAGAGAAAAAGAGTTTGAAAATTATAGATATGGTTACAGCTTTAGTAAATAAACAATTACCTAAATTATCACAATTATTGGGTAATTCGATTACCCATGTACGTGTGTAATCCGATTACCCACGATGGGTAATCGGATTACCTAACGTGAACAACTCGATTACCTACGTTGGGTAATTGGATTACCCAACATGAAAAAGAGCATTGTTCAGCGTATGTAAACAAATTATTCTTAATGATGCTTATACCATAATAAACATATAGTGAAATATATATGCCTAGTCTTGGATAAAAAAGTACCAATAATGGAATCGCATTTTTGGTGAAAATTCGCCAAAAATAGGTATGATTTAGAGTTTAATGTCACTTTTAGACTAATAATGTCACTTAATGTCACTCGCTCATCCCTTATAAACAAAGGGTTTGTGACAAAGTGACATTAGTGACATTGAAAAAACTTTTTCTAGTAGAGGCGGAAATCAGCCCTCTTACAAATTATATCGCTAAAACGTTTAAGTTATATTGATAAAATAACGAAAATGTTATTTATTTTTCTTGTAATATTCAAGACCTAGCTTTACATTTTTCTTCAGTGCTTCCGAAGAATAGGTTGCACCGCTTACTCCGTCAACATTCATCTTGACAGCCTTTGAAACAGTCTGACCATTAAACTGATCTAGCAAAGTCTTTGCTTTAGCAAAGAATTGAGGAGTTTCATGATTTGGCATAGCCTCAATCTTAACAACCTTATTCTTACGAATGAAAATCTTAATAGGAGTGTTACCTCTGAATCCCTTGATGTTCTTACCTAATTGCTGGGTATTTACAATTACGGTATCATTCTCACGTGAAATTACATTGTCATTAGGCATGGCACTTACCATTACCACTATCATTGCACAAGCAGACAAAGCTGTTACAATTGCATTGAATCTTTTATTCATATTATAATAATCCTAATTTAAAATTGATAAAACTTTTATTTACCTTAATACCTGAGTGATTTTGCAAAAGTAAAAAATATAATCGACATGTTAATAGCAATGTGTTCTATTTTTATGTTATTTTTTGATTTACATAAAAGAAAACGGCGCATGAAGATGATGTTCATGCGCCGCTGTGTATATAAAAAGTGTGGTTTTATACTAGTGTTGCGACAATTTCCTCGCGAGTGCCAGGTAGCATGTCAATAACAGGAATCTCAGGCATAGTATAACATCCTGGCTGCAAACGGAAACTAGCACGAGCTACGTTTACAAGGACCTGTGCTGTAAGAGCTGGGTTGTTGATGTTCATGTTAAACTCAAAACGCTGATTCTGTGTTTTTCCAGAAACGCCTTTGCGTACCAAGTTTACACCATGTCCCATATCACGTACATCATCAACAGACGCAACTGCGAATACATGAGTTTCATCGTGTGCGAAATATGGATCAGCCTTTATAGCTGCTGTTACGTCTTCCAACTTAGCTCCGTCTTCCAACTCAACGTATACCATACGGCGATGAATACCTTCACCAAGAGGAATAGTTACAGAAAGAGCATTCTTTACTCCTTCTTTACTACGTACACATACTGAATGTCCCATGGACATACCCGGACCGAAGTTGGTATAGCTAAGTCCCTTTGGTAGCAAGACTTTCCATGAGTACACGTACGATAGAATCTGATCCTGGATCCCAACCTGCAGAAATAACACTTACAGTGTTAGTCTTCTTGTTGTTCTCCATCTGCTTTGTGCGATAGTCAAGGATACTAGTATGGATATCAAAACTGTCTACAGTGTTAATTCCTAAAGCTGTTATTTTCTCAGCATATTCGAGGGCAACTGCGTGTAGGAGTTGCAAGGATTGCAACATCAACGTTTTTCAATTTTGTAATATCGTCTACAACTTCGTAATCAGTAAGTTCAACAGGTTTAGCCTGATTGGCGTTACGACGTACGATACCTGCGATTTCAAAATCAGGAGCTGCTTCAAGTGCCTCTACAGTGAAGTGTCCAATATTGCCGTAACCAACTACGGCTGCTCTAATCTTCTTCATGTTCTTTATTGTTGTTAAGTTTTACTTAAAATTATAACCTATTGGCAAAATTACATTATTCTGCTGAAAAATAATATATTTTGGTGGATTTTTTATCTTAAATTCTACAAAAAGTTATGAATCATAATAGTAATCTCTCTCTTTCTATATTGATGTTAATTCTTTATGCGTAAAATATTTTATGCTTTAACATATAGCTACTCTTATTCACTGACTATACAATAATCATGTGCGCGTGTGCGTTATTATTAAGTATAAATAAAATATAACATAACATGATAGAATATATAAAAGGCGAGTTGACAGAACTTACTCCAGCATTGGCTGTGGTAGAGGCTGCGGGAGTAGGGTATGCTCTGAATATATCACTTACCACATATAGTGCCATTCAGGGTAAAAAAGCGATAAAACTGTATGTGCATGAATCTCTTGTAACAGGAGGACGTGATGATAATTTTACGCTATTCGGCTTTGTTAATAAGCAGGAACGTTCACTTTATAGACTTCTCATCACTGTGTCAGGAGTTGGTGCCAATACTGCAAGAATGATGTTATCGTCAATGAGTCCATCTGAACTTTGTAATGCTATTGCCAACGGTGATGATAAGATGATAAAGACAGTGAAGGGAATAGGACTGAAGACAGCACAGCGCATAATCATTGACTTGCGAGACAAGATTGTAGCAAGTGGTATTGCTGACGAATTGCACGTGAGTCGCAATGCTGGAGGAATGAATATGAATAATGGTATAAAGGATGAGGCTGTTGCAGCATTAACAATGCTTGGATTCTCGCCGGCACCTTCTGCTAAAGTTGTTGTAGGGATTATGACAGAACATCCTGACTGGGCTGTGGAAGATGTTGTAAAGGAAGGATTGAAGAGAATAAAATAGACTGTTTACTATTTATTTCAGTGTGGATGATATTCTTTGTTAATGAAAACAAGACATGGATTTTTTTGTATGATTGTAGTTATGCTTGCGCTTTTTGGCGTAAGCTATTCAATCGCCATGCCTTATATTCAGGACGACACAAAGAAACAAAATAATTTAGCAGACACTACTAAAAACACCAGATTGTCAGGCGTTGATGATGACTCTGTCAAGACTGGTAGAAAAGCCTTGTGGAGGGTGCAGCGCACTCTGCCAATTACATGGCATGACCTTGATAGCAGTAGTCTTGACTTGAAGACACCCTTTAACCTAAGACAAAACATACAGTATAACGATACGCTTGACGAATACGTTTTTGGTAAGAAAATGGGAGGAACTTACCTCAGTGCTCCAGTAATGATGACGAGAAGTGAATACAATGACTGGAGCGAAAAACAAGAGATGCATGCATTCTTCCGAAAGAAGAATAATGAGATATATAAGGCTAAAGGGAAGGATCAGTTTGATTTTAGTGACATGCACTTCGACTTGGGACCTGCAGAAAAAATTTTCGGAGCTGGAGGGGTGAGGATTAAGACACAAGGAACAGCAGAACTGAGATTCGGAGCTACAAAGAAGAAGGTTGATAACCCTGCCCTTACAATAAACAGAAGGAACACAACAACGATGAACTTCGACGAGAAGATTAATCTGAATGTGAATGGAAAGGTTGGTGACAAGGTGAACCTGAACCTGAACTATAATACTGATGCTACTTTTAATTACGATGCTCAAAATCTTAAGCTTAAATATGAGGGAAAGGAAGATGAGATAGTTAAACTTGTTGAGGCAGGCAACGTGTCGTTTCCTTCTAATTCTTCGCTTGTGAGTGGGGCAACATCATTGTTCGGAGTAAGAACTGATCTGCAATTTGGTAAACTGAAGATGCAGCTTGTCGCATCACAGAAAAAAAGTTCCTCAAAAAGCGTATCAAGTAAGGGTGGGGTACAACTCACGCCTTTTGATATAGATGTATCCAACTATGAAGAAAACCGTCACTTCTTTCTTTCTCAGTATTTCAGAAAGAAGTATGCTTCGGGGATGAAGACCCTACCTAATCTGACAACAGGAGTAAATATCAACCGTGTGGAGATATGGGTTACAAATAAGACTGGAGCGACAAGCAACACTCGAAATATTGTGGCATTGACCGATCTTGGTGAGAACATAAGTGTTTCAAATAAATCATTGTGGAATACGACAGGAAAGAATGTTCCTGCAAACGATGCCAATACCGAATACTCTACATTGGTAAGCTCTTTGGTTTCGGCGAGAGATATTGACCAGACATCAACAGTGCTTGATGCTGGAGGACTTGTAGGAGGTACGGATTATGAGAAACTGGAGAATGCACGACTGTTGAGTTCTTCA
>Ga0065701_1000108_pt1 | contig 12394 bp, 7 predicted proteins | sample Biomet1_FD_59088 | JGI IMG/M metagenome (GOLD analysis project Ga0065701, IMG submission 59088) | Microbial communities from bioreactor (seeded with anoxic lake sediment) at LBNL, California, USA - Biofuel metagenome 1 version 3... | ecosystem: Engineered > Bioreactor > Anaerobic > Unclassified ...
AGTGACTCAGGTTCGTCAGGAAGCAACAACTACAAGTAATGTGGTAACTTATCAGGTAGTAGTTAATGCTCCTAATCCTGATTTAAAACTTAAACCGGGACTTACAGCCAACATTACAATTTACACACTCGAGAAGAAGGGGGTATTAAGCGTGCCATCAAAAGCTTTGCGCTTTACTCCAGAAGGAGCATTAATAGGTGCCGAGGACAAAGTTGTAAAAGCGAAAGAAACCAAGGAAGATGAAACGCATAAATTTCTATGGAAACGGGAAGGTAAAACATTCACTGCCATACCTGTAGTAACAGGAATCACTAACGGTTCTCTGACAGAAATCATATCAGGTATTACTACCGGACAAGAGATTATTGTTGACGCAACAGCAGGGCAAATGCCCGGACAAGCTGCACAGGCTTCTCAGGGAGAAGAAAAAAAGGACACTGAAAGTTCTCCATTCATGCCACAACGTCCGGGAGCAAATAAAAAGAAATAATTATGAACAATAAACCTATAATAGAACTAACCAACATCAAGAGACAATTCATCGTCGGAGAGGAAACGGTACATGCCCTACGGGGTGTATCGTTCTCCATCAAAGAAGGAGAATTCGTCACTATCATGGGAACAAGCGGCTCGGGAAAGTCTACACTTCTTAACCTACTGGGCTGTCTGGACACTCCTACTTCGGGGGAATATCTTCTGGATGGAGTCAAAGTACGGGAAATGGGAAAAGCAGAACGAGCTGTACTGCGTAACCGAAAAATAGGTTTTGTATTTCAAAGCTATAACCTGCTACCCAAAACAACTGCTATAGAAAACGTTGAGTTGCCTTTGATGTATAACATAAACGTATCAGCAACCCAACGGAAAGAAAAAGCTATGCAGTCACTGATAAAAGTAGGACTAGGCGACCGTTTAATGCACAAAAGCAATCAAATGTCCGGCGGGCAGATGCAGAGAGTAGCAATAGCCCGTGCATTGGTAAATGATCCGGTAATAATCCTGGCTGATGAAGCTACGGGTAACCTTGATACCCGAACATCATATGAAATATTGGTACTTTTCCAGAAACTGCACGCAGCAGGACGAACAATTATTTTTGTTACTCACAATCCTGAAATCGCTCAATTTTGCAGCCGCAACATTGTTTTAAGAGACGGTCACATTGTTGAAGATAAAATTAACGAAAAAGTTTTTTCTGCCAAAGAAGCACTAGATGCTTTGCCCATTGAAAAAGAATAGAAAATGAACGGAACAAATTTATTTAAAATAGCACTTAGAGCACTGGGGAATAATAAGTTCAGAACTTTCCTCACCATGCTGGGTATTATTATTGGTGTGGCATCAGTCATTACCATGCTTGCCATTGGACAAGGTTCTAAAAGAAGTATTCAGAGCCAGATTTCCGAGATGGGAAGTAACATAATAATGATTCATCCGGGAAACATGGAGCGTGGAGGAGTACGCCAAGGAGCCGATGACATGCAAACACTNAAACTGGAAGATTATAAGTCTTTGCGCGACAACTGTAAATACCTGGCAGCTGTATCTCCAGTAGTTAATAGTAGCGGACAGCTGATATACGGAGCAAATAACTATCCAAGCTCTATTTACGGAGTTTCACCGGAATATCTAAGTATCCGCCAGTTATCTGTGGAGAATGGCGATACATTTACCGATCAGGATGTAATTGCTTCGGCAAAAGTCTGTCTGATTGGCAAAACAATTGTCGACAATATTTTTACCGGAGGAGAAGATCCAATAGGAAAAATAATTCGTTTCAATAAAATTCCGTTCAAAGTGATCGGAGTACTAAAAAGTAAAGGATACAACAGTATGGGTCAGGATCAAGATGCCATTGTACTGTCTCCATANACTACTATACAAAAAAGGATATTAGCTATTACTCACATACAAGAATTATATTGTTCGGCTCTGACCGAAGACATGACAGACAATGCTACAAATGAAATTACAACACAGCTACGCCACAATCACAAACTCAAAGATGCAGATCAGGACGATTTTGACGTCCGCAGTCAGAAGGAACTCAGCACTATGCTGAGTTCCACAACTGACCTCATGACAATTCTGCTTGCTTGTATTGCCGGTATCTCATTAGTAGTTGGCGGTATTGGGATTATGAATATCATGTATGTCAGTGTAACAGAGCGTACCCGTGAAATCGGTCTGCGAATGAGCGTTGGTGCAAGAGGAATAGATATCCTAAGTCAGTTCCTTATTGAAGCTATTCTGATTAGCATCACCGGTGGTATTATCGGTGTAATAATGGGTGTAGGAGCTTCATTTGGAGTTAAGCTGATTGCAAAATGGCCTATCTATATTCAACCATGGAGTGTATTCCTATCCTTTGGAGTATGTACCATCACAGGTATCTTCTTTGGCTGGTATCCAGCGAAAGAAAGCTGCCGATCTGGACCCTATTGAAGCAATACGATACGAATAATTCTGATAACAAGCTAAAAAAGAACTTCATTTTATTATATTTGCACAATTATGAAGCAGTATATAAATAATCATAAACCCCTGGAATTNTTTATCCATATATTGGGTTGGGGACTGTTATTTGGTTTTCCCTTTTTCTTTATGAACAGACAAGAGGGAAATACCATAAACCTTGTGGAGTACCTTCGCCATTCAGCAGTGCCCTTCTCATTCTTTGTGGTATTCTATACTAATTATCTTTACCTCATTCCTAAATTCTTTTTCCGCCAGCAGGTAAGACGTTATGTAATAATCAATATCATTCTGGTGGCAATTATGGGGCTTGCATTACATTACTGGCAGCAAATGATTCTTCCTCCTATTCCGGAGCCTCATCCTTTCCCACATATGGGGAAAAAAGGAATGGACTTTTTCCACCCCAGAAAGTTTAAATCCAGTTGGGTATTCTTTCTTCGTGATGTATTCTCGCTAATAATTACTGTGATACTGAGTGTAGCTATCAAAATGAGTTATCGCTGGACAGAGATGGAGACTTCCCGACAAGAAGCGGAAAAGATTAAGGCTGAGGCAGAAACCAGTAAAACCGAGGCTGAACTGAGAAATTTAAAAAATCAGCTTAATCCGCATTTTCTGCTCAATACTCTGAATAATATTTATGCATTGATAGCGTTTTCTCCCGAGAAAGCTCAGCAGGCAGTACACGATTTAAGTAAGTTACTGCGATATGTGTTGTATGACAACAATCAAACCTATGTGTTGCTGAAAAAAGAGGTGGAGTTTATGCAAAACTACATCGAACTGATGAAAATCCGTCTCTCGGACAATGTCAAGGTAGATGTAAAATTCAACATTCTTCCTAATGCTGATACAAAAGTGGCTCCTTTACTTTTCATATCACTTATTGAAAATGCATTCAAGCACGGAATAAGTTACAGTACCTCTTCTTTTATCGACATCCGCCTCGACGAACACGAAGACGCTACTATCGAATGNAAAATTGANAATAGTTATTTCCCAAAAAACGAGCATGATAAAAGNGGATCAGGCATTGGACTNGANTCTCTCCAAAAGCGGCTTGAANTACTTTACCCCAATCATTTTACNTGGCAAAAAGAAATAAAAGACAATATCTATACCTCTACATTGATAATAAACAATAATGGTATAACAAATTAATAAAACAAAGCTATGACTCTGAACTGCTGTATTATTGATGATGAACCACTGGCACTTGATCTATTGGAAAGCTATGTGCTCAAGACACCTTTTCTTCATTTGACTGGAAAATATCTTGGTGCGCTGCAAGCAATGAATGAGCTTCAGACTAACGATATTGATTTAATCTTTCTTGATATCCAAATGCCCGGACTTAATGGACTGGACTTTTCGAGAATGATTGGTGAAAAAACGCGCATTATTTTTACTACAGCTTTTAATCAGTATGCTCTGGATAGTTACAAGGTTAATGCGCTTGACTATCTACTCAAACCTATCAGCTATCCGGATTTTGTGCAGGCAGCCAGTAAAGCATTACGCTGGTTTGAGATGGTCCGCCGTCCGTCAATTCCTGTTACTCCAATGGAACCTGTAGCTCCACTCATACCTGAAGCCACTCCTGTAAAAGAAGAAATAGATAGTATCTTTGTAAAAAGCGATTATAAGCTGATTCAAATTAAGTTAGCCAATATTCTTTATATTGAAGGACTGAAAGATTATATAAAAATCTATACTGAAGATGAGCCAAAGCCACTTCTCTCACTGATGAGTATGAAGTCTATGGAAGAACTTCTTCCCTCTGGACGTTTCATGCGGGTACACCGCTCTTATATTGTTCAAGTTGAAAAGATAAAAGTGATTGACCGCAACCGNATAGTTTTTGGCAAAGCATATATTCCCATTAGTGATTCTTACAAGAAAGAGTTTGCAGCATTTCTTAGCAACCGATCATTATAGATACAAAACGTCTTATATTTTAACCAATAACTCCATCTATTTGTACAAAATTTCATTCTTTCCAGTTATATAAAGATTTATATTTACTCCCGCTAAAAAAGCTGAATCTTTTATATAACTAATACACATNAAAAAGAAACTATTTGTCCTATTATTGTTTATTGCAATAATGGGAATATCTTTTCAGTCCATGGCACAACCAAAATATAATCTTGATCAAATGAAGCGAGAAAAATTAGGGCGAGGTGTAGTGGCTGTTCGTAAGAATAACGAAAATAAACAAAGTTCCTATTTCAAAAAGGACTTATTACGTAGATACTTTATCCACAACCAGCACATGTTCTTACACAGTAAAACAATCAATTAATAATACCGAAACGTCTTCTCCCTGCATTCCATATACACTGCCTGCAAGTGCACCAACTAGATATATCAATATCCCACTTGACGTACCTGCAGGAGGAATAACTCCCGACAATGTTGTTTATGCCTACTCCCCTAATAATGTCAGTATTGGAGTACAGCAGGAGAAAGTTCAGTCTGCTTATCAGCAAGTGAATACGCTTCCAACAACAGTACTAAAGCTAACCCCTGCCTCGTGGCCGATATACTTGGAGATTGGAGAGAAGAGTTACTACTAAGAACGCAAGATAACAAATCATNAAGGCTAAATGTATTCACCGATGAAACGGATTATCGCTTCCACACGTTTCTGGAAGATCCTGTTTACCGCATAAGTGTTGCTACACAAAACGTGGCATATAACCNGNCTACTCAACCGGGATTCTATTTTGGACCAGATTTAGGAAAATGTTTTTCAGAAAAAACTTTAGTATCTGATCAGGAAAGTTGACTAACTCTTGATGCCAGAATGAACTATGATAGTTATCAATGGCTTGCAGATGGGAAAATAATAGGTAACACCAGGTCAATTACTCTCACAACAAACAAACTTCCATTGAATACAAAGACCAATATTAAACTAGTCGTAACCTTCTGAGGGTATGAATTTAAGGATTCCTTGGATGTTACATTAACAAAAACGTCTGTTGCTATTCCTGTACCTTCACTCACAAAAGGTATTTATTTAATAAGAATCAATATGGGAGAACNAACCATAATAAGAAAAGTATCAATATAAAATATCTATATAATGATTACCTCCACCGAATAGTTTNGCACTTTTGCTGTAATCTGAGCAAAGACTTTAAAAAGAACCATTCGGTAGAGGTTTCATACAATAATATTTATTTCAAAAANAAAAAATTACTGAGTCAAATTTTATTTATCAAGAAGGCTAATAATTACTAACTCAAACACCAGGTTATCAAATATNATTTCATATTATTTCTGATAAACTACAAAATTCTATTTTTACATTATTTTTTTGTAAACTCAAAAAATATATCAAATATTTCTTTAACTTTGGCAAAAATATTATAATACTAATTTAATTTATTGCTAATTATTAACCATTTAATAATCAGCTAATAAAAACGAATATATTAATTGCATCTTTATTGCNATTTTATTGATGAAAGCTACAAATATTTATTTATGTTTTGCATCAACAGAAAGAACTTTAAGCACTGACCTATCTCATTCACTCATTTATGAACGCTTATGGTAACAACTGATAAACTGTAAAAAGTTGCTTTTTATTTAAATTCTGTATATGTTAAAATAAAAACAAAATATGAATATGAGAAAATTTATTCAAGTCCTGTTAATCAGCCTTTTTTTCTGCATTTCAAAAGCTGAAGGTTCTTCAAAGGACAACTATATTCTAATTATTAACTCATACAATGAAGGTAATACATGGGCCGAAAACATACAGAACATTATTGCTGAATCAATTTATGATCTAAAAAATATTCCCATAAATATCGAATACCTGAACAATTGCGAGTTTACATCATTGAAGGAGGCTAATGAAACAATGAATAATCTATACCTGAATTATAATAATGCAAAACCTAAAGCCATAGTTATAATAGGAGAAGCCGGATGGATTGTTTATCGTAGCACTCTACCTGAGTCATGGAAAAAAATTCCTATAGTACTTACTTCCGTTAAGTACTATACCGTTTCATTNAATGATCTTGTTTCAGACAAGGAAATCAATCCCAAAAAGCTGATTTCCTATAAGGAATCTATNAAAGGATTTAATGTAACAGGTGTATTTCATCCTCTTTACATAAAGGAAACAATACAATTAATGAAAAAGCTTATGCCTCAAATGACAAAAATTGCTTTCATCTCTGACAAACGGTATGCCAGTGTCTATAGTAGATTTATTTTTAATTACATAAGAAAAAAGAATTTCCCTGAATTGAAAGAAATATCCTTAAACCAGAATAATATTAAAAGTGAAGCTATGCTAGATTCCATATCCAACATGGACAAATATACTGGCATACTGTATTATGGATGGTACACTGATGGATATACAACAATAAAAGCTTTGTCTACCAATAGAATGCAAAGCATTATAAGCAGTTTTACCAAAACGCCTGTATTTAGTCTATTAGACTGCAACATATACTATGGTTCATTGGCTGGAGGCTTCTTTTCAAGCAGTTCCAGTTATGGAACAAAAGCAGCCGAGGCACTACAATTGATTCTTTCCGGGAAAAAAGCCAGTGATATTCCTTTTCAACATGTAAGCAGCCCCTCCAATCATTTAAATTATGAATATTTAATTCGAAGTGGAATCGATAAAGACTTATTACCCAAAGAAGCTGTTTATTATCAAAAGCCCCCCAGTTTCTTTGAGCAGAACAAAATAGCTATTATATCTTTAGTTTGTTTCATTCTGGTATGTTTCACCGTTTTTCTATCAAGAATATGGGTTTTAAACAGAACAAAAAAAATAAAAGAAAGAGAGATAGTACTACTCTCCAAATACAAAGAGCTCTTCACACATCTTCCGTTATCGTATATAAAAATAAAGTTACTTTATAATGAAAACGGAGATGTGAATGATTATACTATAACAGAACTAAATCAGTCATTTGAAAAAGAATTTGGAATAAAAAGGAACAAGATTATTGGTAAAGCAGCCAGCATAACTAATCTTCCATTCTCNTCAAAAAAATGCAGTTTCTTACAAAATGTAACTAAACAAAAGAAACGCTATACAACAGAATTCTGCTATAGAGAAGCAAATAANAGATATAATATACTATTATATCCTACAATTGATAAAGAGTTTCTTGATGTATTCTTTATTGACAAGACAGAAGAATATAAAGCTCTTCAAGAGACAAAACAAATAGCTATTATGCGAGACAGCATCATTAAGATTATTCCAAACATGATCTTAGTATTCAATACATCGCTGGATATTATTAAGGTAAATAAAAAAGTTGAAAATTTCTTTGGCCTCAACTACAATGAAATTGTTGGAAAAAACATTAAAGATTTCTTTGGAGAAAAATACATCCAGCTACTTCAAAAGAATATATGCCTTACACAAAGTAGTGAAAAATATACAAAGTTTATCACTAAGAGAAATGTAAATAACTCACTCCATTATTTTGAATCAAAGCTGTTGCCTCTCTATGAAGATATGTACATCTGTATTATTGGGAATATAACTGAAAGAATGAATGAGAAAGCAATACAGGACGAATTAAGATCGTCCTTAGAGACCATTCTTGATAATATTCCAATATCACTCTATTTAAAAGAGATAGGAAAAGATATTAGATATAAATATTGGAATAAAAAAGCAGAAGAACTCACAGGGCTAAAAGCAAAGGATATCATTGGAAAAACAGACCTGGAAGTCTTCGGAGAAGAGAAAGCTAAAAAAACTGAAAGACTTTATAATTTATTGATTAANAATGGAGGGACTCTCAATTTTGAGGAAGAAGTTACATATCAGGATAACAATCCGTACACTACAAGTGTAATAAAAAACATAATAAAGAGAGAAAATAAGCCCTCTTATTTATTAACTGCAACATGGGATATTACGAAATTAAAAACAATTCAGCATCAACTTGAAACAAATAACTATCAACTTGCCTTAGCACTAGACGCTGGAGAAATAATTCCATGGACATGGCATTACGCATCTAAAGATATATTTTATGTTCACTATAATGCTCTAAATGGAAATATTAATCTGGAGAAAAATGACATGGCAAAATCATTGCATGAACTTTCTCCTATGGTTCATCCTGATGACTTAGAACGTGTAATAAAAGAATGCTATGATCTATACAATGGCAAAAAAGACAAATTGAGTATTGACATTCGGATTAATTATCATAGGACTGATTATGACTGGTATTCAATGAAGGCTTTAGTCAGTGAACGCGATAGAAATGGAAAAGCTATTACCATAACAGGAGCCACTACTAATATTACAAAAAGGAAAGAAACAGAGAAGGAATTATCCGAAGCAAAAGAGAAGGCTGAAGAATCTAATCGTTTAAAATCTGCTTTTCTGGCAAATATGAGCCATGAAATACGTACACCTCTCAATGCAATAGTTGGATTCTCAAAAATTCTAGCATCAACAGAATTAAGCAAAGAAGAAAAGAAACAGTTTGCTGACATTATTGAAAGTAATAACAACATGTTATTACAACTCATAAATGACATNCTTGATTTGTCTAAAATAGAGGCTGGCACATTAGAGTTTGTATACTCTAATGTTGATATAAATACTCTACTTCACGAAATTGAACAATCATCAAGGCTAAAGGTCGATCAAAATGCTGTTGAAATATTATTCGATAAAAAACTTCCTGAATGTGTTATTCATACAGAAAAGCACCGTTTCTCNGAGGTTATATCTAACTTCATATCAAATGCGGTTAAATTTACTCAGCAAGGATCCATTAAGTTTGGTTATTTGCCAAAAGGTGATCAGTTATATTTCTATGTANAAGATACCGGGCGCGGTATCCCTAAGAATAAACTAAATTCTGTGTTTGATCGCTTTGTTAAACTAGACTCTTTTACGCAGGGAACAGGACTCGGGTTATCAATATGTGAAACTATTGTTTATAGGTTAGGTGGACAAATTGGTGTAGAATCAGAAGAAGGTGCTGGTTCCAAATTCTGGTTTACAATTCCATATATTCCAACTACTATTGAAGAACAATCACTGATAGATATAATAGAGACTAAACCTTTAGAAATAGATCATGAAGTTACAATTCTTGTGGCTGAAGATGACGAAAGTAATTATAAACTTGTTGAAATATTACTGGGTAAAGAGTTTCAGCTTATACACGCATGGAATGGAGAAGAAGCCATTGAATTATTCAAAAAGCACAAACCNAATTTGATACTCATGGATATTAANATGCCTACTATGAATGGGTTTGAAGCAGCAAAGATAATCAGAGGTATTTCTAAAGATATACCTATCATAGCGGTTACAGCATTCGCTTTTGAACAAAGTGAATTAAAAACAGCTGAATATGGTTTTAATTCATTCCTTGCAAAACCTATTAATAAAGTTATGCTAATGAATAAGGTTCATAATATTCTTCAGAAAACATAAAAAAAGAAACCTGATATTGGGTTCTGAGCTTATAGCACAGCGTGAACTTAAAAATTCAGATAAGCATCTTATGAATCAGTAAAAAGAGAAAAAGGATTAAACCTTCACCCGTTTTATTTTGTTATTAACCAAAACATAGATAAACATGAAGAAATACACTATTGCTTTTTTTGATACTAAGTCTTATGACGAAGAATCATTCAACCTAGCTAACGAAAAGTTCAATTTCGAGATAAAATACTTCAAGGGCCATCTCAACAAGAACAATGTTATCCTTACCAAGGACACCGATGCTGTATGCATCTTTGTAAATGACACAGCCGATGCTGAGATTATTGATGCAATGACTCAGTACGGGGTAAAGCTACTTGCTTTACGGTGTGCTGGGTTTAATAATGTTGACCTTGTCGCTGCACAAGATAAAATGACTGTGGTGCGCGTACCTGCTTACTCTCCTTATGCAGTGGCAGAGCATACTGTTGCACTTATGCTGGCACTCAACAGGAAAACCCACCGGGCATACCTGCGCACACGTGACGGCAACTTCACCTTGAACGGATTGCTGGGTTTTGATATGCACGGAAAGACTGCAGGCATTATTGGAACAGGGAAAATAGCAAAAATACTAATCCATATACTCAAAGGCTTCGGCATGAATATTCTTGCTTATGATCTCTATCCTGATTATAACTTTGCCCGGGAAAATCAGATTGTGTACACCTCTTTGGATGAACTATATCACAATGCCGATATTATCTCTCTGCACTGTCCGCTTACTGCCGAAACAAAATACCTCATCAATGATTACTCTATCAGCAAAATGAAAGATGGCGTGATGATTATTAATACCGGACGCGGACAACTAATTCACACCAACGCTTTGATAGAAGGTTTAAAAAACAAGAAAATAGGTGCTGCCGGACTGGATGTGTACGAAGAAGAAGGCGATTATTTCTATGAAGATAAATCAGACAAGATCATTGACGATGATGTGCTGGCCCGATTGCTATCCTTCAACAATGTGATTGTGACCTCCCATCAGGCATTCTTTACACAGGAGGCATTAGGCAATATTGCTCATACCACCCTTCAGAATATAAAAGATTTTATTGAAGGGAAGCAACTGGAAAACGAAGTGAAAATAAAATAAAATAAATCCCGATGCCTATTCAATCCGGCACTGGGATTTATTTTGAATAAAGAGCTGAATAACCTTAGCTAAAAGAATATCCGTAATACAAAATGGACTAGAGAATGAAATAATAATTAAATAAAAGAAGTTAATAGAAGGAACATAATAAAGTGAACCCTGTTATATTTGCAGTCAATCGTAGAATGTAATGAGACAAATCAAACATATATTCATCTATACGCTGGTATTTGCGTTTATCTATATAGGCGCAGGCGTACCACTTACAAGCTATTGCTGTCAGCAAAAGCAAGAGATGAAAATGTCTTGTTGCAAAGATCACAGCTGTAGCAAAGGTCACAATTGTCACAAAACCACGATTCTTAAGGTCGATAATTTTGAGAAGGCTTCAGCCTCTATCTCTGTTAACCCTATACTGAATCTGGTTGCTGATGTTTTCTCCCCTTATTCTTATCAACCATCTCAAACTGAGATTACATTAAGAGGCAACCACGGCTATCCGCCAGGTCCCGACTCTTCGCGGCATTATCTCAGTCTCTTTTGTGTATTATTGATTTAATAAATGGCTTCGTGCTGTCATGGTTTATGTGGCAGTGAAGTGTTTATTGTATTAAATCAAAATCAGATACACAGAAATAATGAAAAAATATATCGCATTACTCTTGGTCGCCATGGCCACGAGCAGTTATGCGCAACAGTCTGTTACAGGAATTGTCTCCGATACTGAAGGAGAACATGTAATTGGAGCCACTATTGCGTGGCAAAACTCTACCATCGGAACAACAACCGATGTGAACGGCAAATTTGAAATAAAACCTTTTAAAGGTAGTAAAGAACTTATAGTTAGCTTTATTGGCTATGAATCTGTTACACTGGCCATCACTTCAAAAACAGCATTTCCGATTGAGGTAAAGCTCAAACCGGGTATTGAGTTAAAAGAGGTTCAGGTTACTGGAAGGAAACTGGGGCTTATACAATCAAGAGCAGGTATTCTGAATTCACAAACCATCACCTCTACCGAGCTACTTCGTGCTGCTTGCTGTAATCTGGGCGAGAGCTTTGAAACAAATCCTTCGGTAGACGTGTCTTACAGTGACGCGGCAACAGGAGCGAAACAGATAAAGCTCCTTGGGCTGTCGGGTACTTATGTACAGATGCTGACAGAGAATATACCTAACTTCCGTGGAGCTGCATCGCCTTACGGACTGGGATACATTCCCGGACCGTGGATGCAGAGCATTCAGGTATCCAAAGGAACCAGTTCTGTAAAGAACGGATACGAAGCAATTACAGGACAGATTAAT
>Ga0065701_1000514_pt1 | contig 12389 bp, 9 predicted proteins | sample Biomet1_FD_59088 | JGI IMG/M metagenome (GOLD analysis project Ga0065701, IMG submission 59088) | Microbial communities from bioreactor (seeded with anoxic lake sediment) at LBNL, California, USA - Biofuel metagenome 1 version 3... | ecosystem: Engineered > Bioreactor > Anaerobic > Unclassified ...
CATTGCAACGGAAATTGGGAAGATGCCTTTTTTATTACTTTGTCACGCAACTTTGGATTTGGACTAAATGGAGATGCTTTTGAGAGATGGGCAAGCATGATCCCTTTCAGGGCAGTAGACAAACATCGTGATAGCTTGTTTAAAGTGGAAGCAATCTTTTTCGGACAGGCTGGATTATTGGAAGAGTCTTTGGATGATCCCTATTACTTACGTTTGCAAAAAGAATTTGCTTATCTGAAGCATCTTTTCCAATTGCCTGTGATGGATGCTTCACTTTGGCGTTTTTTGCGTTCGCGTCCTGGAAATTTCCCTCACATACGAATTGCTCAATTAGCCTCCCTTTATTCACGGGAATGGGGTGTCCTTTCAAAGCTCATGGAAGCAGAATCTGTTAAAAATATAATTGAAATATTGCAAACATCCACTTCCGATTACTGGGAGGAACATTATCAGTTTTATAATACTTCACCACGCAGAACTAAGAATCTAAGCGGGTCTTCTTTTAATCTTCTGATTATTAATACCATTGTTCCGTTTCTTTATGCTTATGGCAGGCATAAGGCTGATGAAGTTCTTTGTCAGCGGGCAAATAATTTGTTAGAGGAACTAAAAGCAGAAGATAATTATGTAACCCGAATGTGGAATGGAGTGGGACTGCCTGTAAATAATGCTGCTGATTCTCAGGCACTACTGGAACTTAAAAAGGAGTATTGTGATAAGAAAAAATGCCTCTATTGCCGCATAGGATTTGAATATCTGAAGCAGCCGAAATAATTTATCTCTTTTCGTTTGTCATATCAATTCTTCCTATATCTTTGTAGCTAAAATTATAAATATAATATAGCTCATACGAAGATGAAAAAGAACAGTTTGATAATCTGCCTATTATTTCTTTCTTTGTTTACAAATGCCTTTCCTGCAAATACAGTGTCCGGAGAGGAAGATTTTAGTACTTTCTTGAAAAAATTTACATCCAGTGCATCTTTTCAGTATTCCCGAATTAAGTTCCCGTTGAAAACAGACATAGTTCTTTCAATCGGAGATGGTGAAAATGAAAAAAGTTTTCCTTTTACAAAAAGAGAATGGCCTCTTTTGGACGATGAAGTATTTGTTGAGGAGCGCAATGAGGTAGAAGGAGAGGGCGTATATGTTTCTAAGTTCAAGGTAAAGGAGTCTGCTCATATGGAATTTGAAGCTGGTTATGAAGAATCGGAATTGGATCTTCGTGTTAGTTTTGATCTAATAAACGGCAAGTGGTTTCTTACCGATTGCTACACTGGATGGTATAATTTCAATGTGCTTGCCAGCGAATTAAATAAGACAGTGCTTGAGGTACAGGTTGAAAATAAAGATTTTGTAAAACAACATCCCTAAAAGATTAATTTAGATTTAGGCTTATTATTTATTGCTTTCCAATATTTATATTGTATTTTTGTGTGAATTTAGAAAATAATTTTAAATGCAACAGCTTAATATAAAAAAAATAGAAACAGAAGATGTTTCGGTTGACGGTCTGTCTGCCTTGATGGATCAGAAAAAGATTGAATTTAATGTGATAGGATGCGTCAACTGGAACAATTACTCCTATAAACCGGAAGTGAAATTCCGTGTTGCGCACTCGGACAATGCTATATTGATAAATTATCAGGTTGAAGAAGATTCGGTCCGTGCTGCTTATGGAGAAGATAATGGTAACGTGTGGACAGATTCGTGTGTTGAGTTTTTTGTTATTCCGGCAAATGATGGGATATATTACAACATAGAGTCTAGTTGCATAGGTACTGTGCTTTTGGCAGCCGGAGAAAACAGGCATGCTCGTGAACGAGCATCTTCTGAGGTATTAGCNGGAATNCAGCGCTGGGCGAGCTTGGGGCGAGAGTCTTTTGAAGAACGTACAGGTAAGTGCTCATGGGAACTTTCATTGATAATACCATATACTGCCTTTTTTAAACATTCTATTAAGTCTCTTGATGGAGTTTCAATCAAAGGTAATTTTTACAAATGTGGTGATCAGTTAAAAACTCCTCATTTTCTTTCATGGAACCCAATAGAGACTGTGAAACCGGNNTTTCATCGCTCTGAATTTTTTGGAGAACTATACTTTGTAGTAGTGTTTTTGGTCATTAGCAGAGAGATAACACTCTGCAATTTTGTATATTTTATGCCAAAGTATGCTATTAAGTTGTAGATAACATTTATTTTTGCAACATGGTAAGTTTGAGAAATCATAGATTAAAGCATACTTTTTTAAGTGCTTTGGGTGCTGGTGTTTTAACACTGGCAATGTATTCGTGTGCAAATATGGGAAATCCAAAAGGTGGTCCAATTGATGAAACCCCTCCTAAATTTGTTGGGAGCACGCCTGGTATAGGAGCTTTGAATAACAATAAGCAAAAAATAGTTCTTGAATTTGATGAATTTATTAAGATAGAGAAGGCCTCTGAGAAAGTGATAGTTTCTCCTCCACAAGTGCAGGCTCCCGAGATTAAACAGAGTGGCAAGAAGGTNACGGTTAANCTTCTTGATTCTTTGAAATCNAATAGGACTTATACCATTGACTTCTCTGATGCCATTGTTGATAANAACGAAGGGAATCCATTAGGTAATTTTACATATACTTTCTCTACCGGAATGGCAATAGATACACTGGAAGTTTCCGGNTATGTACTTGATGCCTCTAACCTGGAACCGGTAAAAGGAATATTGGTGGGACTTCATTCCAACTTAGCAGATTCTGCTTTTACTAAGTTACCTTTTGACAGAGTTTCACGTACTGACAGTCGCGGACACTTTATCATTAGGGGTATTGCTTCAGGTACATATCGTATATATGGATTACAAGATGCCAATCAGAACTTTGCTTTCGATCAGAAAAGTGAAGTGGTAGCAGTTTCCANTACTCCGATATCCCCGCATTTTGAGTTCCGTACAAAACAAGATACTATCTGGAAAGATTCTATAAAGGTGGATACAATCAAAACAAGGCAATATACTCACTATTTGCCAGACAATATTGTGCTTCGCTCTTTCAAAGAGAATGCAAAATCTCAGTATTTAATAAAAAGCGAAAGGCTTACGCCTCATAAGTTTTCTTTTTATTTTGCGGCTCCGGCAAGTGGATTACCCAAGATTAAAGGGCTGAACTTTGATGAAAAGAACGCTTTNATTATTGAAAAGTCATTAAAGAACGATTCCATCAACTACTGGATAAAAGACTCGTTAGTTTATAAAAAGGATACGTTGAATATGACATTGGGTTATCTTTATACAGATACTCTGGGTAAGCTGGTTCCCAAGACAGATACTCTTAATTTGGCTGTGAAGAAAGTCAAGGGTGCAACAGTGGCTCCTAAAAAGAAAAAAGCGGGTGAACCAGAACCAACAAAGTTCCTTCAGATGAAGTCCTCGGCTTCTTCAACGATGGATGTATATAGTAACATAAGACTTGAGTTTGAAGAACCANTAGCTCGCTACGATAGCACTGCCATCCATCTTAAACAAAAGGTTGATTCATTATGGAAAGATGCTTCATTTATCTTCAGGCAAGATACGCTTCATCCCCTAAAGTATGAACTTCTGGCCGATTGGGAGCCAGGGAAAGAATATACGTTTAGTGTTGACTCTACCGCTTTCCATGGGCTTTATGGGTTGTCTACAAATAAGCTGGAGTCAAAGTTTAAAGTCCGTTCCCTTGATGAATATGCTACNTTATACATGAATGTATCAGGTGTAGATTCCACTGCTTTTGCCGAATTACTCGATGCACAGGATAAAGTTGTCAGAAGAGTAAAGTTGGTTGATCATAAAGCAAGCTTTTATTTTCTGAATCCCGGNAAATATTATGTTCGGTTAATCAATGATACAAATGGTAACGGAGTTTGGGATACCGGAGATTTTCAGAAAGGGATTCAGCCTGAAGAAGTTTTTTATTACCAACAAGAGCTAGAACTTAAGGCCCTTTGGGATGTTGAACAAGACTGGAATGTTCGGGCCGTATCTTTAGAAAAACAGAAACTGGATATACTTAAAAAACAAAAGCCAGATGAAGATAAGAAGAAAAAGAAGAACCAGAATAGTAATACTAATTCAAGTACTAGGAAAAACTATTAAGTCTCGTTGCATTACGTTTTTACTTTTGTTGATGTTCATCAGCATTAGTCCTTCTGCTCATTCCCAATGTGAGGCAAATAATGATGCCTTTCAGTCGGGTGAACATGTTATGTATGATCTTTATTTTAACTGGAAATTTATTTGGACCAAAGCCGGACTGGCCAGCCTCACTACTAATGCCATGCATTATGGTGTAAAGCCTGCATATCGGATAAATTTGCTGGCTTTTGGCAGTAAGACTGCCGACTTCTTTTTTAAGATGAGAGATACNTTGACTTGCATTGTTGGTGACCATATGCAGCCGTATTATTTCCGAAAAGGAGCTGAAGAAGGAGGTAAGTATACAGTAGANGAGGTTTTCTTCTCATATAAAAATGGAGTTAGCTATGCAAAGCAGAAGCGAATCAAAAATAACGGAAATCCTAAACTTTCATCTGCAGAGGATAGCCGTTGCATGTATGATATGCTCAGCATTCTGGCTCAGGCACGTTCGTTTGACCCTACTGACTATAAGGTGGGGCAACACATTAAATTTCAAATGGCTACTGGCTTAAAGATTGAAGAGCAGACACTTATATATAGGGGAAAGCAGATCACGGAAGTTCAGAATGATGCAAAATATCGGACCTTGGTCTTCTCTTTAGTGGAATATAAAAAAGGAAAAGAGAAGGAGGTGATAACCTTCTATATTACTGATGACAAGAATCATTTGCCTGTACGTCTTGATTTGTTTCTGAATTTTGGCTCAGCAAAGGCTTTTCTTAAAAGTGTAAAGAACAATAAGCACCCGNTGACATCTATCGTTACAGGTTAAAGGGAAGCTTGTTATCTTTGCGGTACATTGTAGCTTCAAGGTCGGCAATCAGTTCTCCTTTCTGGTTCGTAATGTCTACATGATAGTGGCCAGTGCGCTTATGTAAGAACCTTTCAGTGGCTTCAGCAAAAAGAGTGTCTCCGGGACCACTTGTACGAAAGAAATTGATAGATGAAGTAAGAGACAAGGCTAAGTTCCCATGAGAATTAGCAGCTGCAGCTAAAGCCAAATCTGCTAATGTAAAGATGGCTCCGCCTTGCGTTGTATTTCCTGCATTCAGGTGTTGTTCGAGTAATAGGCATCATCACTTTCCCGTATCCGGGTTTAATTTCCATAAGTGTGATTCCTGCCTGTGCAGCAAAACGGTCGTCTTTAAAGAAATCTTCTGCAGTCATTGTAGATTGTTTATATAGAAAGAGTGAAAAACGTATTCTACATTTTCCACTCTTCATTGCTTTTATTAATATCATTTATTGAGTTTCCACTCAAAGCCTTCTTTGGTATCTTTAATCTCAAATCCTAAAGCTGTAAGCTCATTACGAATTTTATCTGCAGTAGCCCAATCTTTATTTGCTTTAGCCTGAATACGTAGCTCAAGTAACATATCTACTACTTTGTTGTAAGTCTCAGCATTACTTTGAGCAGCCCCGGCTTCTTCTTTCAGTCCAAGGATATCAAACATAAATAGATGGAATACACCTTTCAGCTCTTCCAGATCTTCTGCCGAGATGGTATTGTTTCCGGCCAGAATATTATTAATGATCTTAGTTGCGTCGAACAAATGAGAGATTACAATCGGTGAGTTCAAATCATCATTCATCGCTTCGTAACATTTTGCACGAAGAGACTTAACATCAACTGTTGAAGCAGCAGATGGAGTAATCTTGCTCAGGTTAGCTACAGCTTCCATTAAACGTTGAAGTCCCTTTTCTGAAGCTACAAGTGCTTCGCTGCTGAAGTCCACAGTGCTGCGGTAATGAGCCTGAAGAATAAAGAAGCGGATAGTCATGGCGCTGAATGGCTGCGTAAGCAGTGGGTGAGAGCCATTGAAGAACTCTTCCAATGTNATAAAGTTTCCCAAAGACTTACCCATCTTTGTACCGTTGATGGTAATCATATTGTTGTGCATCCAGTAGTGAACCGTCTCTTTGCCCAGAGCAGCAACCGATTGTGCAATTTCACATTCATGATGAGGGAACAGCAAATCCATACCTCCACCGTGAATATCAAATTCTTCGCCCAGGTATTTTGTTCCCATAGCCGAGCATTCCAGATGCCAGCCNGGGAAACCTTCNCTCCATTCAGAGTGCCAGTGCATGATATGTTCCGGAGATGCCTTTTTCCATAAAGCAAAATCGGCAGAGTTACGTTTCTCGCTCTGTCCGTCAAGGTCACGTGTTGTGCTAAGCAATTCTTCTACATTTCTTCCCGAAAGCTTTCCGTAACGATGATCCTTGCTATACTTTTCAATATCAAAGTATACTGAACCTTCACTTTCGTATGCGTAGCCAGCTTTTAATATCTTGCGAACAAATTCCATCTGTTCAATGATGTGTCCTGAAGCCTGAGGCTCAATACTTGGAGGAAGAACATTTAGTGCTTCCATAGCATGATGGTAACGAGTCAGATAATACTGAACAACTTCCATAGGTTCCAGTTGTTCCAAACGGGCTTTTTTTGCAATCTTATCTTCTCCTTCGTCGGCATCATGTTCCAAATGGCCCACGTCGGTAATATTACGAACGTAACGCACTTTGTAACCTAAATGCTTGAGGTAACGGAATAATAAATCAAAAGTGATGGCAGGTCGTGCATGGCCTAAATGTGCATCACCATATACTGTTGGTCCGCAAACATACATTCCTACATGAGGCTCGTTCAGAGGAACAAAAAGCTCCTTTTTTCTATTTAATGTGTTGTAAATCGTTAGTTTATGTTCCATAACTCATTATATTTTGAAAATACAAAGGTACAATAAATTATCTACAGCTCATTCTATTTGATTACGTAATTTGGGGATTTTATTTTCACTTTTGATGAATTTAAGGACTTTTTGAAAAGAAATTGTTCATGTCTGACCTTTTTTTTATTAAATCCTTATGTGTAATTGAAAAGATGGGTTAATTTTGCAATCTGATTTAGTTTAAAACATGGCAGACGATTCTTTATTTCTATTAGACATAGACAGCGTGCTTCGAACGAAAGCTCCGGGAAAATTCAAATATATTCCGAAGTTTTTTATTTCTTATCTGAAGAAAATTGCTCATCAGGAAGAACTGAATGTATTCCTGAAAAGTTCCAAAGATAAGGTTGGAGTTGNTTTTCTGGAGGCTTCGATGGATTTTCTGGATGCAAAAATAGAAGTAAGAGGAGCCGAAAATTTTCCTGAAGGAGGATTTTGCACTTTCGTCTCCAATCATCCGCTGGGTGGGCTTGACGGAGTGGCTGTAGGTTATGTGCTTGGAAAGCATTACAACGGAAAGATTAAGTATCTGGTAAATGATCTCCTGATGAATCTTCGTAATCTTGCTCCGCTTTGCATTCCGGTAAATAAAACAGGATCGCAGGCAAAGAACTTTCCGGCTATGGTTGAAGCGGGATTTAAATCAGATAATCACCTGTTAATGTTTCCTGCCGGAATGTGTTCCCGCTGTCACAACGGTGTGATCAGAGATCTTAACTGGAAAAAAACATTCATTGTTAAGAGTGTGCAGACACAACGGGATATTGTTCCTATGTATTTTGAAGGGCAAAATTCTCGTTTTTTCTACAATCTGGCTAACATTAGAAAGTTTTTAGGAATTAAGATAAACATTGAAATGCTCTATCTGGTAAATGAGATGTTTAAAAATAGGCATAAAACATTTACGCTGACAATAGGAAAACCAATTCCCTGGCAAACTTTTGATAAAACAAAGTCGCCGGCAGAGTGGGCTGATTATGTGAAAGAAATTGTTTATAAGCTGAATACGCAAAAAGTACAAAACACAAAATAATGGAAGATATAATAAAGCCAATTAGTAAAGAGATTCTGAAAGCGGAACTGACTGATGATAAGCGCTTAAGGATGACTAATAAAAGTAATAATTATATTTATATCATTACACATCAGGATTCTCCTAATGTAATGCTTGAAATAGGACGCTTACGGGAGATTGCTTTCCGTGCAGCGGGAGGAGGTTCCGGCTTGTCGACTGACCTCGATGAATATGATACAATGGAGAATCCGTATAAGCAATTAATCGTTTGGAATCCTGAGGCTGAAGAGATACTTGGAGGCTACCGCTATATACTTGGAACAGATGTTAACTTCGATGAAAAGGGACATCCTATATTGGCAACATCTCATATGTTTGATTTCTCGGAAAAGTTCATTAAAGAATATCTTCCTACAACCATTGAACTGGGACGCTCGTTTGTTACACTCGAGTATCAGTCTACCAGAGCCGGTTCAAAAGGCTTGTTTGCCTTAGACAACTTATGGGATGGGCTTGGAGCTTTAACGGTAATAATGCCAACAGTAAAGTTCTTTTTTGGAAAGGTAACCATGTATCCTAGCTTCCATCGTCAGGGACGGGATATGATTCTTTACTTCCTTAAAAAACACTTTGGAGATAAGGACAACCTGATAACTCCGATGAAACCCCTGAAACTGGAATCTGACGAGGATGAACTTGCTGCAATCTTCGACAAAGATACTTTCAAAGAAGACTATAAGACTTTGAACACCGAGGTTCGCAAGTTGGGATATAACATTCCTCCGCTGGTGAATGCCTACATGGGCCTTTCTCCCACAATGAAAATGTTTGGAACAGCCATCAATTATGGCTTTGGTGATGTAGAGGAAACCGGTATCCTGATTGCTGTGGATGAGATTCTGGAAGATAAACGTATTCGTCATATTGATTCTTTTGCTAAAAAGGATCCCCGAAATTGCGTGATTACCTCTGGTGCAAATAAGATTATTTTTAAAGCAGACTAATTTCCGCTAAAAAACATAACGAANAAAAGGAGAGGGAAACCTTTCCTTTNNTTATNCCCTTGTACAAAAGAAAACAATCTTTTGTACAGAACAATGTATTCTTTTGTACAGAAGAATNNATTGTTTTGTACAAGATAAAATAAAAGTATAAAGTCTTATTATTATTCCCTGGAATTAGCCTGATAAAATACCCNGTAGACAAACAGTTTCACCTGTTCTTTGTTATAATGTGTTCGTGATTCTTCGTCTTTTCGTCTCTGTTTCTGACTAAACAACAGCCTTTGATCGCTTTTTTGATGAGATTTTAGTGATAATCAATAGGTTCCCTCGTTAATAATTAGTGTCTTTGCATGATTAGATGATAATTTTACGTATTTTTGCGCGATTATTTTAAGGATATAAAAGGATGAAGCAACAACACAAAGTGCCCTTTGGGATTATGGGCATATTTATGGCTATCGGGATAGTTTACGGAGATATTGGTACATCTCCTTTGTATGTAATGAAAGCTATCATTAATGGAGCGCCTGCCGGATTACGCTCAAGCCCGGATTATATTATCGGGGCTATTTCATGTATAATCTGGACTCTGACACTGCAAACTACAGTAAAGTATGTAATTGTGACTCTTCGTGCCGATAACAAGGGTGAAGGAGGTATTTTGTCACTGTTTGCCTTAATACGTAAGAAGTATAGATGGACATACGTTATTGCTACTATCGGAGCAGCCACGTTACTGGCCGATGGCGTTATTACTCCNGCCATTACAGTGCTTTCCGCTATTGAAGGATTGAATGTACTGGTACCTGCCATTCCGGCCATTCCAGTTGCATTGGCCATTATTGTAGCTATCTTTCTCATTCAGCCTTTAGGAACGGCACGTCTGGGAAAACCCTTTGGAAGAATAATGTTTCTGTGGTTTGCAATGATTGGTATTTTAGGATTCCTCGCCTTTGTTCATTATCCAATGGTNATAAAAGCGTTTAACCCTGTTTATGCCATTAAAGTATTGGTTACTTCTCCTNACGCCTTTATTATTTTAGGAGCAGTNTTCCTTTGTACAACTGGTGCGGAAGCACTTTANTCAGACCTCGGACACTGTGGATTGCATAACATTCGTGTATCCTGGGTGTACGTAAAGGCAACATTGATTTTAAACTATCTGGGACAGGGTGCATGGATCATTGCCCATCCGGCTCAGGTTGTAACAGATATTAATCCTTTCTTTGCTATTATGCCAGGTTGGTTCTCATTCATTGGTGTTGCAATGGCTACATTGGCTGCAATTATTGCCAGTCAGGCATTAATTAGCGGTTCATTCACAATTATCAGTGAAGCTATTTCGCTGGATTTGTGGCCAAACATTAAAATTAAATACCCTACTGAAATCAAAGGGCAGATGTTTATCCCTCAGGTAAACTATGTGCTTATGATTTTATGCTCACTTATTGTATTAGCATTTGGTTCATCATCCAACATGGAAGCCGCTTATGGTCTTTCCATCACTATTACAATGTTGATGACCACTCTGTTGCTCTTTATGTATTTCCAGTTCAAGAATGTNCCANTGTTTGTNAGTATTCCNTTAACTTCNTTCTTTATNACGATAGAGAGCAGTTTCTTTATTGCAAACATGTTCAAGTTTGCTCATGGCGGTTGGGCAACCATACTTATAGCCGGCTTCATTTTTGGNGTAATGTATGTTTGGTATAATGGCCGACGTATTAAGAATCACTGCTCTACTTACGAACCCATTTCCCCAATTATTGATTGTCTTCAGGAAATCAGCGTGGATGAGTCAATTCCAAAATTTGCCACCCATCTGGTTTATGTAACCCGAGCTAAATATCCTACTGATATGGAAAGTAAAATTTACTATTCACTCGTCAATAAACAACCTAAACGGGCTGACACCTATTGGTTTGTTTATCTTCACCGCAGTGATGAACCATATCATTTTAAATATGATGTAACAACCTATGTTCCCCAGAAAATGTTCAGACTTGATATCTATTCAGGGTTTAAGCAAGGTGCGCACATGGATAAGTTTGTTCACCTTATTTGCAAAGAGATGGAAGAGAGCGGACAGGTTGACTTATTAAGCCGTTATCCGTCTTTGAGGGAAAGAAATATTGAAGGAGATTTCAGGTTTGTTGTTGTAGAAAGAATTGCCCGTAATCTGGCTATCTCTCCAATAAAGAAATCGCTTTTGCTAATATATTATTTGATAAAGAAGTGCTCTACTTCCGATACCCAGATTCTGGATCTGGACCCATCTGTTGTAACACTGGAATACGTTCCTTTAAAATCTGCACAAGGACTATAATAGGGAAGAAGTTATTCAAAATATATAATCCAGCTTTTGATAGCTGTTCAAAGAGGATGTCTGAAAAGGCATCCTCTTTGTGTTAGTGGCATTTATACCGCTGGCAAACTGTTCCCTTTTATTTTCCGGTAAAGATCCAGTGCATAAACATCTGTCATGCCCGAAATATAATCAAGTACTGCTTGTATCTTGCCGTAAAGAGTAGGTGCATTTACATTATACTGGCTCGACATNCGGTTAATCAATAGCTGNGAATAAGCCTTTTCCGGTGANCTTACCGCGTCAATCAATAAATCAATCAAAGTGCTTATCACATGGAANCCGGCCAGTTCAATATCCAGAACATCTCCCGAATGGTAGATCTTTTTTAGTGAGATAGCTTCACAATGCTTATANGCCTCTCTTGGCAGTTCGGAAATATTCTTTATCAGACTCTTTTCAAAAGTCCCAGCCAGAATTGCCTCTTCATTTTCAATGAATACACGAGTACATTCTTTGATCAGCAGACCAATTACCGACGACCGGAGATAAGCAATCTGTTCATTGGTGTCGCTCACAATCTTCATTGTCTCATAGATATGAGCCCGGCGGCTTTCTCCAAAATACCCAATAAGTAATTCCTTTGTTTCCTCGGTAGTTAGTATTTTTAATTTGTGAGCATCTTCAATGTCCATCATCTGGTAGCAGATGTCGTCTGCTGCCTCTACCAGATAAACCAACGGATGACGGGCAAACTGAAGAGGATTCTCACTCATGCAAATCATTCCAAGCTCAGTGGCTATTCGTTTGAAATCTTCTTCTTCGGTAATGAAGAAACCGAATTTGGATTTCTTTCCGGCTAAAAGCGATGAAAAGGGGTATTTTACAATAGAAGCCAACGTTGAATAGGTCATGGCAAATCCACCTTTCCGTCTTCCTTCAAACTGATGAGTCAGCAGCCGGAAAGCATTTGCATTTCCTTCAAAGTGAATAATATCCTCCCATTCATTGACCTCCAGCTTGTCTTTCAAATTTATCCCGTTTCCTTCAGAAAAGTACGTTGAAATGGCCTTTTCTCCTGAATGTCCAAAGGGAGGATTGCCAAGATCGTGTGCCATACAGGCAGCCGAAACAATGGCCCCAATTTCAGAAAGAAAAGAATTCTGCAGCTCCGGATG
>Ga0065701_1000087_pt1 | contig 12374 bp, 7 predicted proteins | sample Biomet1_FD_59088 | JGI IMG/M metagenome (GOLD analysis project Ga0065701, IMG submission 59088) | Microbial communities from bioreactor (seeded with anoxic lake sediment) at LBNL, California, USA - Biofuel metagenome 1 version 3... | ecosystem: Engineered > Bioreactor > Anaerobic > Unclassified ...
TTAACTTTTTTTTTGATTTTTGTTGTCTGTCTAGTAAAAATGCCTTCCGCTAATGAAAAACACACTATTTATACTATTATTTTACATTAGTACTTTATGTTCTGCTCAGACATATAAATATATCGGTGTGGAAGATGGGCTAAGTAACAGGCGTGTTTACAGCATCAACAAAGACAAGAAAGGATATATGTGGTTCGTAACACAGGAAGGTATAGATAGATATGATGGAACATTCTTCAAACATTACAACCTGATAGCCGGAAACGAAAGAATCGACTCTTTTACTGAAATGAACAATCTTGCTATGGACAAAGAAAGAGTTCTTTGGGAAGTAACAAAAAACGGATTGATCTTTAAATATAATATTGATAAAGACTATTTTCAGCTAGTTTTACAATTAAAAAAGAAAGACTTAATTAGTTATACCTATATCGATGATAATAATAACATCTGGTTATGTACCACTCATAGCCAATACTTATTTAATATAGATACTCAGAAACTAATTCACCTAATAAATAACAATAAACACACTATTAATGATATAGTACAAATAAACAGCAATACCTACTATATTGGAACCGATAAAGGAGTATATGAGGCTAAGCTAATAAATAATACTTTATTAAAAGTCCCTCAAAAGGAATTAGACAGCTTATTTATTCAGGCCAATAAACTTTATTATCAAAAAGATAAAAAGAAGTTATTTATCGCAAGTTTCAAAAAAGGAATCTATGTATTCAATAACAGCAAACAATCTTTGAAATTAGTTCAAACCGATCTTAATGATATCAGTATTAACTGTATTAAGGAACTAAATGAAAATGAAATTCTGATTGCTACTGACGGAGCTGGTGTTTATAAAATGAACACAGACAATTATCTTTCATCTCCTTATATTGTAGCAGATTATAGTAAGCCTAATACTATGAACGGTAACACTATAAATGATATATACGTTGATAATGAACAACGTATCTGGCTGGCAAACTACCCTATTGGAATAACCGTCCGCTATAACCGGTTTCCTAAATATCTATGGTTTAAGCATGCAATTGGAAATAAGAATTCTTTGGCTAACGACCAGGTAAATTCTATCATTGAAGATAAAGATGGTGATTTATGGTTTGCAACCAACAATGGAATTAGTATTTACTATTCCAAGACAAGTAAATGGGCCCATATACTTAATGATTCGGATAATCGTTCGCTCAACAAACATCATATTTATACTACTATTTGTGAAGTATCTCCCGGAATTATATGGGCTGGAGGATATACTTCAGACATTTATATTATCAACAAACATAGTCTGAGAGTAAGTCTGTTCACTCCTTCAACGTATGGAGATAAAGATTTTCAGCCAGATAAACACATTAATTCTATTATAAAAGACAGTTATGGACATATTTGGCTAGGCGGTTATTATAGTCTGAAGTGCATTGATTTAAAGAATAAAAAGATTCGCAAATATCCCTCAATAAATTCAGTAAACATACTTTTAGAAAAAGATACTAATCAAATATGGGTGGGATGTTCTAACTGGCTAATCTTGCTAAATAAAGAAAATGGTAAATTCAAACGAATAGAGTTACCTAAAAAAGCATATATATATACCCTTCATCAAGAAAAAAATGGTTTACTGTATATTGGGACCTGTGATTCCGGAATGTTAGCATACAATTACAAAACTAATTCATTTATCAGTTATAATAGGGAAAACAATGCACTTATGTCGGATAATGTTTACACAATATTATCCAACCAAAAAGGAACTCTATTCCTAAGTACCGAAAACAGCTTGGTACGCTTTAATATTTCAAAAAGGAACTTCAAGAGCTGGACAAAAGGACAAGGATTGGTTTTAAAGCATTTTAATCCATCATCGGGCACATATAGACAAAATGGGACCTTTGTTTTTGGAAGTTCTGAAGGAGCAATAGAATTTAACGAAGCAACCAAACTGCCTCAGAATTATTCTTCAAAGTTAGTATTCAGTAACTTTACTCTTTTTTATAAAACAGTATCCGTCAATGATCCTAATTCTCCTTTAAAGCAAAATATTGATGAAGCAAAAAGAATAGATTTGAAATATGACCAAAACATCTTTTCAATATTCTTAGCTTCAATTAATTACGATTACCCTTCTAATATTCTATACTCGTGGTATTTGGAAGAATTTTATGATAAATGGAGTAAACCTACTTATGACAATGTAATTCGTTATACAAATCTTAGCTCCGGGAAATATAAACTTCGCGTACGCTCTATTTCAGAAGACAACTTGCATGTAATAGATGAAAAAAGTATTGAGATAGTAATTCGCCCTCCATTTTGGAGATCAATATGGGCTATATTACTGTACATAATCATTCTGGGCCTGATAGTATGGGATTTTATGCAACATTACAATACGAATAAAGAGCAAAAGGCATCTACTGATAAGATTCGTTTCTTTATTAACACTGCACATGACATCCGTACTCCACTCTCTTTAATAAAAGCCCCACTAGATGATCTGGTTGAAAAAGAAGAACTGTCATCCGAAGGAAAGATCAAACTAGACACAGCTGTAAGAAATACAAATTCTCTATATCAGCTAATAACAAATCTGATTAATTTTGAGAAAGCAGAAATATACTCGTCAAGAATGCATGTAAATGAATATGAGATATTCACATTCTTAGATGAGATTATTAAAACTTTCCAGCCATACGTAGATTCAAAACATATAGAGCTTACATACGAAAGTAACTTCCGTTTCTTAAATGTATGGTTTGATAAAGAAAAGATGGAATCTATTGTTAGAAACTTACTATCAAATGCAATTAAATATACACCCAATAACGGGAAAATAAAAGTAATAGCTTTCAGTAATCCTGATTACTGGGGATTTGAAATCAGTGATAGCGGAATAGGCATACCAGAAGATGAACAAAAAAAACTATTTAAGTTATTTGTTCGTGGTAGTAATGCTATAAATTCAAAGNTCACAGGTAGCGGAATTGGATTACTAATGGTTCGGAAANTAGTGCAGCTNCATAAAGGAACCATCAGTCTGAAAAGCAAAATAAACAANGGNTCTACATTCAGANTATCTTTTCCACAGGGGCATAAACACTTTAAAAAGCACCATTTGGAATGGAATCACGAATCAATATCCGATTCTGANACTTTATTCACAAGTGTCAAAACAAAGGCCGGAGANGTTTTACCTCCATCCATACCTCTTAACAGCATNGATTCTCCTTCACANAGAATCTTGATTGTNGAAGANAATGANGATATGAGAAATTATTTGCAACATACTCTTGCNGACNTATATTATACTTTTGTGGCCAGTGACGGACAAATTGGATGGGATATTGTACAGAATATTAAACCCGATCTGGTTATTTCAGATATAATGATGCCAAACATGAACGGTGACGAATTATGTTCAAGAATAAAGAGTGATATAAACACATCACATATCCCAGTCATTCTGCTAACAGCACTCAATGATAAGGACAATATTATCAGAGGATTGAAATATGGTGCAGACGAATATATCACTAAGCCTTTTGATATATCGATATTAAAAGCTACAATCATAAATATTCTGACTAATCGCGAAGTGCTAAAGAATAGCTTTTCTAAATTAGAACTAAAAAATACGGATGAATCAATCAACTATGCTTCAGAACTAGACCGTGAGTTTATGGACAAAGTGAAAGATATTATTGAAAAGAATTTATCGGACTCAAACTTTAATGTAGATGTATTATGCAGCGCTCTAAATATGAGTCGTTCTAGTTTTTACAATAAAATTAAAGCTTTAACAGATCAGGCTCCAGCTGACTTTATAAGGTTAATACGGCTTACTCGTGCTGCGAAACTGCTTAGAAGCAAGAAGTTAAATATTACAGAAGTTGCAGATATAACTGGTTTCAGCGATGCCAAATATTTCAGGGAAGTATTTAAAAAGCATTATAAAATGAACCCAAGTAAATACATGAACGAAGAGCAAATATAGAAACGCCATAAAAAATGGGATTGTTCCGCATTTGAACAACCCCATTTTTCGATATTCCGTTTATAGCAAGTTATATCATAAAAACTTCTCAGAGTTTTATCTTTTTGCTTTTCATTTTTGATTCATTGTGCAACCTGTCGAGTGCAGTTACCACATAACGATACTTCACCTTACCTGTATCATAAGGCAGCTTATAATAACAAGCTCTTGTTACAGCAACAATCTTTGAAGGATCATTCAGGTTTACTTTTTCCTTATTTTCAAAACGATATACACAATAGTTAAATGCTTTATCCATTTCATCCTTCGCTTTTGGCTCTTTCCACATCAATATATAGCCATCCTCAGTCCAAATTGCTTTTAAACCTCCTATACTCTTGGGTGCCTTATCGTCCATAAAGGTAAATACAGGAGGAAGCGCCGGATAACATTGATAAGTATTAGCTAAAGCAGTCAACGAATTACCAGGATTACCAAGCAAGGCTTTTCCACTCCAGAAACAATTACCCATCACATTAGGAGTTGTACGTGATAGTTGCATTTTTCTTGGTAGCTGATTTATATCCGGCTTATTAAGGTCTGCATATTTAGCAGTACGTTCTATATCCTGTCCAATAAAGAAAGGACGATCGTAAGAATAAGTAGCCCACCAATTCACTAAAGTTTCATGATCAGCTGCTTTATTTCCTATTTCCCAATATATTTGTGGAATATTATAGTCTACCCAACCATTACGAATCCACAGAAGCACATCAGCATACAGTTCATCATAGTTCTGCAAACCATTAGTCTCACTACCTATACCATCCAGCGTATTCTTTTTATTGCGATAAATACCAAAAGGAGAAACACCAAATTTAACCCATGGTTTTGTTTCACGTATAGTCTCATGTAATTCTCTTATCAGGCAACTAACATTATTTCTACGCCAGTTATCTTTCTGACCTTCAAAACCTCCTGGAACACCATAAGTCTGAAAAGCTTCTTCGTCAGGAAATTCTTTTCCAGCAATAGGATAAGGATAGAAATAATCGTCCATGTGAATAGCGTCAACGTCATAACGAGACACAATATCTTTCATCACTTTATTAATAAATTCACGAGATTGAGGTAATCCTGGGTTAAAGAAACGTTGATTGCCATATACAACAAACCATTCCGGATGTTGATAGTAAATATGTGTTGGTGCCAACTTTGAACTAATATTCAATTGCACTCGGTAAGGATTAACCCACGCATGAAACTCCATTCCTCTCTTATGACATTCATCAATAACAAAGGCCATTGGATCAAAATCATCGGATGGTGCTACACCTTGAGTCCCTGTAAAGAAACGACTCCAAGGTTCTAATTTGGAAGGATAAAACGCATCCGCTTCGGGACGAACCTGAAACAATACTGCATTGATCCCTGCCTTTTGAAAAGTGTTTAGCTGACTAATCAGGTAGGTTTTAAATTCGTTTGTTGATTTTCCGGTATAATCTCCGTTGATAGTGTGTAACCATACTCCTCGAAATTCACGTTTCGGCAAATTGTGTGCAATAGTGTAGAGCGAACAGCAAACCATCAGAAAGGTTGCCAAAAAAGTCTTTATCTTCATTCTTAAGTTTTGTTATGTTATACATATACAAAGATATGTAATATTTTGTATTTATCAAGTTGACAAATCCTTAATAAAATAATGATTCATATAAGCATTCCTTTGCACTATGCCGTTTTTTATTTACTTTTGCAGATTCTTTCAAAACAGCTTATGTCTCAAGAAAAATATATATCTGTAAAAGGTGCACGCGTCAATAATCTAAAGAATATTGATGTAGATATTCCTCGCAATAAATTAGTTGTAATCACAGGATTATCAGGTTCAGGAAAGTCTTCACTAGCTTTCGATACGCTTTATGCGGAAGGGCAAAGAAGATATGTGGAAAGTCTCAACAGCTATGCACGTCAGTTTTTGGGAAGAATGACAAAACCCGAATGCGATTTCATAAAAGGTATTCCTCCCGCCATCGCTATTGAGCAAAAAGTAAACAGCCGTAATCCTCGTTCTACTGTTGGTACTTCAACTGAAATATATGAATATCTGCGTTTACTTTATGCCCGCATAGGAAAAACTTATTCACCAACATCCGGTACTCTTGTAAAAAAGCATCAGGTTGAAGACATTATCAGTTGTATGCTTTCGTATCCGGAAGGAACACGTTACGTTATTCTCACTCCTATCCTTTTACGCAAAGGAAGAACAATGAAAGAGCAACTCGAAATGGACCTGAAACAAGGTTTTAACAGAGTTGAATTAGATGGAGAAACTGTACGTATCGATGACCTGTTAAAGAATCAAGACTTTGAGACTGATAAAGAAATTTATTTGCTTGTAGATAGATTAGTATGCGACAAATCCAAAGACAGCATTAGCCGTTTGACCGATTCTGTTGAAACAGCTTTCTACGAAGGTAGTGGAAACTGCATTTTGCGATTTTATCCGGAAGATGGACCAATTGTACATTCTTTCAGCAAAAAGTTTGAAGCTGATGACATTGTTTTTGAAGAACCAACCGATCACATGTTTAGCTTTAACTCTCCTATCGGTGCTTGTCCTAAGTGCGAAGGTTTCGGTAAAGTAATAGGTATAGATGAAGGTTTGGTTGTTCCTAACCGTTCACTGAGCATTTATGATGGTGCTGTAGTTTGCTGGAGAGGTGAGAAAATGGGAGAATGGAAAGATGAATTTATACGCTCCGTAGCTAAATATAACTTTCCTATTTTTGTTCCGTACTACGAACTAACCAAGGATCAAAAAGATTTATTATGGAAAGGAAGTAAAGATGTTCATGGTATTAACGAATTCTTTGAGATGCTTGAAAAGAATCAATATAAAATTCAATACCGTGTAATGCTGGCTCGCTATCGGGGAAAAACTTACTGTCCCGAATGCAATGGAACCAGATTAAAGAAAGAAGCCGGCTATGTAAAAATAGGCAATTGCTCCATTTCAGAGTTAGTAGACCTTCCAATACACGATTTAAAAAGATTCTTCGACAATCTTTCTCTCGATGAACACGAAGCTGCTATAGCCAAGCGAATCCTGACAGAGATAAATAATCGCATCACATTCCTTATGGATGTAGGTTTAGGATATCTTACACTCAATCGTTTAAGTAATACATTATCCGGAGGAGAAAGTCAACGAATCAATCTGGCTACTTCTTTGGGCAGTAGTTTGGTTGGATCTCTTTATATTCTTGACGAACCAAGTATCGGACTCCACTCACGAGATACTGATCGTCTTATTAAAGTTCTTCGTCATCTGCAGCAATTAGGTAACACTGTAGTAGTAGTGGAACATGACGAAGAAATTATCCGTACAGCCGATTATATAATCGACGTAGGTCCAAAAGCTGGTCGCTTGGGAGGAGAGATCGTTTATCACGGAGATATGAAGAATCTTAAAAAAGGGAGCAATAGTTTTACCGTTAAATATCTTCTTGGAGAAGAAACAATAAACGTTCCTACCTTTCATCGCCCATGGAATAATTACATTGAGGTTATTGGTGCCAGAGAAAACAACCTAAAAGGAATTAATGTCATTTTCCCACTAAATGTAATGACTGTTGTTACCGGGGTAAGTGGTTCTGGAAAATCAACATTGGTTCGTGACATCTTTTATCGGGCATTAAAACGTGAATACAGTGAAATAAGCGAACGCCCGGGAGAATTTATTTCTCTTGATGGAGATATCAATATGGTTAAGAACATAGAATTCGTTGATCAAAACCCTATAGGAAAATCTTCCCGTTCTAATCCTGTTACTTACATCAAAGCATACGATGAAATCCGTAAATTATGGGCAGAACAACCTTTGGCCAAGCTTATGGGATATTCAGCTTCATACTTCTCTTTTAACACAGAAGGTGGCCGATGCGAAGAATGTAAAGGTGACGGTACCATTACTGTTGAAATGCAATTCATGGCCGACTTAGTGCTTGAATGTGAAAGCTGCCACGGAAAACGATTTAAATCAGAGACACTGGAAGTTAAATTCAAGGACGTAAACATTTTCGATGTACTTGAAATGACAGTCGATCAGGCAATTGAGTTCTTTGCTGAAAACGGACAAAAAAAGATTGTCAAGAAGCTTTCTTCTCTTCAGGCTGTCGGACTGGGATACATTAAACTCGGTCAATCTTCATCCACTCTTTCCGGTGGAGAGAATCAGCGCGTTAAGCTTGCTTACTTCTTAAGTCAGGAAAAAGCATTCCCTACTATCTTTGTCTTCGACGAACCTACAACAGGGTTACATTTCCATGATATTAAAAAACTACTTGAAGCTTTTGATGCGCTAATCTCAAGAGGACATACCGTTGTTATCATTGAGCACAATATGGATGTTATTAAATGTGCAGACTACATTATCGATCTTGGTCCTGAAGGTGGGAATATGGGAGGTAACTTAGTATGTTGTGGAACTCCCGAAGAAGTAGCTAAATGTGCAGCTTCATACACAGGCCAGTTCCTTGCTGAGAAGCTTCAGTAAAATAAAAATAAAAGAGGTTGACTTAAAAAGATAAAACAGCCTCACTTTCATTCCATAGCTTAAATGATAAAAAGCCTATTTATATTGGCTTGTCCTATTAATAAACAACGAAGTGCACCCCAAAAATTTAAGTCTAACTTTTGGGGTGCACTTCACTATTAATAAACCAACATAAAGGGACTTTCCAAAATTAGGTTTCAGCCTATAAGATTTTCAATTCTGAAATTATGTTTTTACACAGTATTTACTATCTCTAAAAACCTGTTTCTTAAAAATAGAATCCAAATCCTATTTTCACACCAAACTTACTATAATCCTGATCTGTCAGACTCTGGTTATAATACATAGCAGGTTCCACAGTTACTGTGCGACTCAGGAAAAAGGCATATCCAACTTCTGCACCAAGGGTTGCATCATTCTTATGCCCACCGGTATAGAAATCATAATTATCGTATTTAAACTTCGATCCTATATAAATACCAGTCTGATCAAAGTAATAACGAACACCAGCTCCCAAAGAAGTTCTATCATCACCTCTATCTTTTATATCTGCTCCGGCATTAATAAGCAGAGCAAAATTATCCATTAAAAAAACACCACCTTCAGCTTCAAATCCTAACGAGAATTTATCCTGACCGCTATAAGACATACCAAGCCCCGTTATTGAAGGTGTTATTAACCATTTATTCTGTCCAAATTGCGCTTGTGCAGTAACAGTACATAATAAAACTGCAATACAAATAAGTAATTTTTTCATTTTATATTTAGTTGTTTGAATGCTCCGAATCATTTTTCCACTCTTCCATTTCTTTACGTCGTTTTTCGGCCAATTTTTCTTTCTGTCGTAGCACGAGCCACAATAGTAAAACAATAACATAAGAAACTGCAATAGTAACATATCTCTCCACTTCACTAATAGCATGATTACGAGGCACTAAATATATAACCATAGCTGTTACATAAATAAAGAGAGCACCACAAAGCCATGTAGATTTTTTATACTTTTTCATTAGAGTCTTCTTTTTAGTATGAAAATAAACTTTCATACAATGTTTAGCTTTTTCCTTTTTGTATTTAAAACAAAAATAAGTATTATTATTTATTCGTGTCCCCTTTCAGTTGAAAAAGAGGAATCTTCTAACGCTTTTTTACGTTCTTTTATCTACCTTTGCAACATTACAGCAAGCGAAAATGAAACATACATACCTTATTCTTTTGTTCCTTTGTTTTTTCATAACTAATACACAGGCACAACCTAAAAATGAGATACGAGCCACTTGGCTGACAACAATATATGGACTTGACTGGCCAACAGTCAAAGCCACCTCTCCTACCACTATCAATAAACAAAAAGCAGAATTATGCAGAATCTTGGACGAGCTGAAAGCTGCCAATTTTAATACCATACTACTTCAGACTCGTTTACGTGGAGATGTTATCTATCCCTCTTCCATTGAAACCTATAATGAGACGTTAACGGGAAAAGCCGGTTGCTCTCCCGGATATGATGCACTGGCATTTGCCATTGAAGAGTGCCATAAACGTGGAATGGAATGTCATGCATGGATAGTCTCAATTCCATTGGGAAAAGAAAAACATGTAAATGCTCTGGGAAATAAATCTGTCACTAAGAAACACCCACAAATATGTAAACGTTATCAGGGTGAATGGTTTCTCGATCCCGGTAACCCTGCAACTAAAGACTACCTTTTTTCTATTGTAAAAGAAATTATTACCGGTTATGATGTAGATGGTATCCATCTTGATTATATTCGTTATCCTGATCAGCCAAATGAATTTCCCGATAAGGAGACGTTTCGTAAATATGGCAACGGAAAAAGTCTGGATAGTTGGAGAAGGGATAATATTACAGCAATTGTAAGATACTTATATCAACAGGTTAAGCAAATCAAACCTTGGGTAAAAATGAGTAGTTCGCCTGTTGGCAAATTCAAAGATACTTCTCATTACCCATCAGGAGGNTGGAATGCTTATCACACTGTTTATCAGGATGCACAAGGATGGCTTCGTGAAGGAATTCAGGACATTCTATTTCCCATGATGTATTTTAACGGAAATAACTTTTATCCATTTGCATTAGATTGGCAGGAAAATAGCTTCGGACGTTGTGTAGTTCCCGGATTAGGTATCTATTTCCTTGATCCGGCAGAAAAAGACTGGCCACTCAGTGAAATTGAACGTCAGATTTATTTCACTCGTCGCCACGGATTAACCGGACAAGCCTTTTACCGGACAGAATACCTATTAAAAAACACAAAGCATCTGTTCGACGAACTAAACGGATTACATTACTCCAGTCCTGCCCTTCAACCTAGAATGAAATGGCTGGACAATACAGCTCCAACACGTCCTAAGGATTTATCAAGTAACCGGATAGGATCAACTGTTCAATTAAGCTGGCAACCATCAACCGACAACGACTCACGTACAGCACCATACTATATTGTATACGCTTCTGATAAATTTCCTGTAGATATATCCAAGCCTTATAATATTGTTGCACACGATATCAGAGAGAATCATTTCGCTTACAAGGAAGACCCTGCCAAAGAAAACAAACGTTATTTTGCAGTAACAGCTACCGATCGTTTTGGGAATGAAAGTGCAGCTATACAATTAACACTCCCGGAAAATACATTTCAATTATCTCAGGACAGCCTGTTATTGCAACTTCCTAAGTCCAACGAATTTGAGAATGTAACTATTACAGATCTTACCGGCAGATGTATATTACATTCAAAATACGAAGAAAAGATTCCTTTGTATAACTTACAAAAAGGACTTTACAAGGTTTTATTTACAGATAAAAACGGACTGATTCATCCTTCAACCAAGATGCTTGCACGATAATTTTTTTGTTGTGTTACAGGTGTTAGCTCCATATAGCCGGATACAATCCGGCCATTTTCAACAACGAGTGGAAAATCTGTTTGCTTCTGTTCGTGATCTGTTGTCAGTAAAGAAGGGGCGTTAAAATAATCAACCCTGAAATACCCCATCTTTCCAGAAGTAATAAACCGGTCATAAAGCAGTCGGGAGAGAATTCCCATATTCATACGCAGGTTCACCTCCACACAAGGATGAATACGATAAACAGGTTGTTCAGGGAAACGGCAGATCATCATATCCACCCCTAGATACCCTTTATACTTTTCACCAATCAGTTGAGAAAGTTTCAATTCAAGCTTATCGCGCAACAAATGCAAATCGGCAACATTAACAAATTCGGTGAGACGCTGTTCTATTGTTTCATTCGAAGCTAGTAAATTGCCCGTGTAAGCCCCTCTCACATCTGTTTCAAAAAAAGAATATCCTACAAAAGAGACTTTACCCCATTCATCGACAAAAAAATTCCATGGCAAAATCAGCCACTTTATCCAGCCAAGGTTCACCTACCACACAGCGTTGATTCTTTATCACCCGGCTGCTCCATCCCTGAATATGTTTGGTATACTCACCTTTACCCGGTCGTAATCCCTTACCACTACCCGACCATGGTGCTTTTAATAGTACCTGAGGATAATGCTCTACAAATTTCCGAACAGCTTCATCAGAAGTTAATTCCTCCGAAACTCCGCAAAAAGAAGAAGAAGAAATATTCAATTCCCGAAGTAAAGAAACAGCTAAAGACCGATGAGACAGCTCACGCACAATCTCCATTTGCTCTTTATCTGGTAAAAAATCATCCGAAAAGCCTAATAGCCGGGCTTGTTTTATCAAAGCAGCATTCCATCCCCACGGACAAAGTTTCAAAGATGACTGAAAAGCAATATCATCTTCCCTGATTCTCTCAACAGATAAACC
>Ga0065701_1012841_pt1 | contig 12373 bp, 10 predicted proteins | sample Biomet1_FD_59088 | JGI IMG/M metagenome (GOLD analysis project Ga0065701, IMG submission 59088) | Microbial communities from bioreactor (seeded with anoxic lake sediment) at LBNL, California, USA - Biofuel metagenome 1 version 3... | ecosystem: Engineered > Bioreactor > Anaerobic > Unclassified ...
TCAGTACAAGGAACTTGAGAAAATCTATGAAGATTATAAAGATCAGGATTTTGTTGTTCTTGATTTCCCTTGCAATCAGTTTGCCAATCAGGCGGCAGGTACAGATGATGAAATTCATGAGTTCTGTACTTTGAACTACGATGTAAAATTCCCGCAATTTAAGAAAACAGAGGTAAACGGAGAAAACGCAAATGCTTTGTTCAAATACCTAAAGAGTGAAAAAGGCTTTGCAGGATTTGATATGAACCACCCTATTGCAAAGATTCTTGATGATATGCTTTCAAAGGAGAATCCTGATTACAAAGAGAATACCGACATCAAGTGGAACTTTACAAAATTCCTTATCAACCGCAAAGGTGAAGTAGTGAAACGCTTTGAACCAACAGAAGATATGGCAAAGGTAGAAGCAGAAATTAAGAGCTTACTATAACTAAAAGTAAACCGGAATAGTTCGCTGTCTTCTGTAGTCAGCGAACTATTTCATAGACAAATAGATAGTACGCAATTATATTTTCTGTAATTTTGCAGCAAATATAATGAGATATATGAAAGAGAATTACCCCGAGTTAAAACTAGAAAACCAAATTTGTTTTCGTGTATATCGCCTGAACCGTGCTATTACGAACCATTACCGCCCGTTTCTTAACGAGCTGGATTTAACTTATCCGCAATATCTTGTCATGATGGCCTTGTGGGAAAAAGACGGGATACCGGTTAATTCGCTTAGCGAAACACTTAAGTTGGATACAGGAACTCTGTCACCACTGTTGAAGCGACTGGAGGCCACCGGCTACATCCAGCGTAAAAGAAGCAAGGAGGACGAACGCACTGTCATCATTAAACTAACGAAAGTTGGAGCCGAATTACAGAAAAAAGCAATAGAAGTTCCTCAAGAAATGGCTCATTGCCTGGATCTCACGGCGGAAGAATATCTTAGTCTGCGAGAAACTCTTGATAGTTTGATTCAGAAAGCAGAACAAAAATAGTATGATGTTTCATACTAAAGATATCTTTTCTCTCTCCCTTTTACAGATCTTATTATTTATATAGTCGGATGTTAAGTAAAACATCTGCAGGAATAGCTGTTGGGTTGTACAACTCAGCGTCTTGGCTTGTACAAGCCAGCTATCCCGGGTGTACAAGCTGGCATCCTGAGTTGTACAGCCCAGCAATAAAATCCGGGCGGATCCCGGCTAATAGTTGCCCGCAGATTATATAAACCTCCGGCGGCTTGCCGATAAAGCTTTTCTATATAGTAACTTATCCCCGTTTCAATATCACGTGTTTAGGAATATAAAATGTACCGCTTGGAACTTTCGTGATAGTCCATTCAATTGTGTTATTATCAATCCTTTTAACTACTGCTTTTCCTTTAGCAAGACTAAACGTACTTGTAAATGAAAGATTGATTGATGCACCATCAACAGTTCCTTGAATTGTTGGTTTAGTAGCATCTTCCTCACAATCGATATGATTTCCATTATCAAGAACACAACAGTGCACTCCAGATATTTTATTTCCAGTCTGGGAGAAAATAAACGACACAGAAGATTCCTTATTTTCCCAATGCCATGTACCTTTAAAACTTTGTTGAGCAGTTGCGGTAATTGAAAAAACAGATGCAAGAACTACATTTACAAAAGAAATAATCAACGTTTTCATAGACTCTTTTATTAAATTAACAGCATTATTAGCCGGCAATATCAATAAGCGTATTGTAACAGAAATATGTTTGTAGCAGATCCGGTGGGAGATAAATGAGTAAAAAAAGAATCTGCCACCAGATTATATATTTAATTGTCAACACATTAAACAAATTTAGTAGCAGATAGCAGATGATTTTCGTTTTTTTATTTTTCCTGTAGATAAGCTAACCTATCAGAAGCATTTGCTACTGAATGCATTATCTTTCCCGCACAGGCATATCCTTCGTTATAAAGATCGGTTAGCTTCATCACATCTTTCTCGATTCTATCTACAACTATCGGTTTTTCGGGGCGGATTACAGTAATCTGTCCTTCATCTTCCATACGTTCCACCATTTCCAATTGTTCGTTATATACTGCACAACGTTTGCTTAAAGCCTCACGAATATTAGGATATTTTCGGTATATAAAAGAAGGAATCTTATGGTCTTTGGTCTCTTTACGGTATCCTCTGTTACGGGTAAGGACTACAATATTATTTTGATAACCATCGTCTACAGCACGCATCAAAGGAATTGAGTCTACAATTCCTCCATCAAGCATCGGAACACCGTCAACGTAAACTATCGGACAAACAAACGGCAAGCTGCTCGACGCTTTGCAAATATCAAGTACACGCTGTTTGTCTTTCTTCTCTTCAAAGTAATTGGCTTCTCCGGTCACACAATTGGTTGTTACCATCACAAAACGAAAGGGCGAAGAGAAGTAAGCATCATAATCAAAAGGAAGAATTCTTTCCGGGAACTCACCGAAAAGAAGATCGTAATCCATAATATTCTTCTTTTTAAGAAGATGTTTCAGTCCTATATAGTGATATTTATCAAGTAAATCAATATTACTGTATTTAGCACGTCCACGCTGGCGGGAAATATATGACAAACCATTACAAGCACCAGCCGAAACCCCTATTGTATAAGGGAAACGGATATTATGATCCATAAAATAATCGAGCACTCCGCAGGTAAACACTCCACGCATGCCCCCACCTTCAAGAACTAATCCTGTGTTACAATCTATTGTCATTTCTAAATATACGCTTTTATATAGAAACTGAAAGACAAATCGGCCTATGATTTAGCCTTATTCTTCGGGCTCATTACAAGCAAGGAAGGCAAAGCTTCATACTCCTCTTTATCTTCAGCAATCTTTTCACAAACAGTATGGCTCAAGATCAATAACCCGTCCGCCTTTTTGTAACTTATCTCAGATAAATCATGGACAGGATATGAATCAACCTGATCAGGATATCTTTCTAAGAGATCGTTTACCTTCTTTGTGAATCTATCATCACCAACAAAAAGATACAGATGAATATTTTCTATTCCATTCATTAATAGTGATTCCAGATAAAACAGCATAAAAGAATCTATTGCTCCACCAAGAATCACAGCTATATCACCACGTTGGTAACCACGATTAACAAAAACCGCAACATCACATTTTACCTGGCCTATTATATCATCAACTTTATTTCTAAACAACCCAAGAAGGGGTATGACCTGAGTTCCACCTTCCAGCATATAATTACTACCAGCACCCAATAATAACAGATCGGGATTCTCTGCCTGCACCAGATGTGCCATATCCTGAACCAGTTTATCGGTCACCTTATAACGACAATCAACATTCAGATTAATTCGTTTCGCTTCACTATTCAACAGATTAAAGCTTTCTTCTTCATATTGTTTTGCATGCAGAGGATTTACATCTGTGCCAAGAGTGTAGTGTGCAGCAATAACTTCTTTCTGCTGCAACCTCGGTCCGAATAAAAGTTCATATATAGTAAGAAGATCACGGCCGGATTCTATACGTCCGAAGCACAGGATTAATTTTTTAGTCAGACTTATCACAGGTTCCTTTATTGCAAAAATCTTTTCAACAAGAGCCAGAACCGGAGTTGTCATAAAGGTAGTAATCAATGCCATTATAACCAGAATAACAAATATGGACGGGGGAAGAACTCCCATCTCATAACCAATATTCAGGGCTACCAGCTCCATTAATCCACGGGTATTCATTAAAGTACCTACTATCAGACTATTCTTCCATGACTCTCCCACCAGACGAGATGCCAGAGCGCATCCTCCGAATTTTCCTAATATAGCCACCGCTATTAATAATCCGCAAACTTTAATTAATTCGGGACTGTTAATCAAACCTATTTGAGTACGTAATCCTGTAAAAGCAAAGAATAAAGGAAGGAAGAATACTAAAGATACATCTTCCACTTTCTCCATCATCACCTTACGGAACCCAAAGTTAGCAGGCATCACCACTCCGGCAATAAAGGCGCCAAACAATGCATGTATACCTATTATTTCAGTAAGAGTAGCCGAGATTACTAATATAATAAAGATAAAACCTACAAAAGTTTTATTTATTACCTCTTTATTAGCATACAGATCACCTATCTTTCTCAAAAAAGGACGAACAATAAGAAACATTACGGCAATATAGACAATGGTAAGTCCCACAGCAAAAAGAGCACTACCGAAAGTTCCGGCCTTGGCAATAGCAATAACCACAGCAAGTAAGCACCATGCTGTTACATCATCATTGGCTGCCGAAGCAATAGAAAGAACTCCGATTGGAGTTTTAGTCATATTGCGTTCCTGAATAATGCGCGCTAAAACCGGGAAAGCTGTTATACTCATAGAAATACCTATGAAAAGCGCAAAAGGAAGGAAGGCAGTTTGTTGAGCTGCATATTCTTCATAAATCCAATAGGAAGAAAGTATTCCAAGGAAAAAAGGAACTAATATGCCGGCATGACTTATAACCAGAGTCTCGTTTATTTTATTTTTCAAGGTTCTGAAGTCGACTTCCATCCCAATAACAAACATAAACAATATAAGTCCTATCTGACTTACTGTCTGAAGATTAGACAGCGATTGAGGACGAAATAAGAAACCAAAAAAGTCCGGGAAAAGATATCCCAATAAAGAAGGTCCGAGTACAATACCGGCTACAATCTCACCAATAACTCCCGGCTGACCTATATATTTAAACAGATAAGAAAACAAACGGACAGTGAATAAAACCACAATAATCTGCAATAGCAAAATAGTAAATGGATTATTTATATTTTCCGTCATTACACGCTGGAACATCTGGAAAGCACTATGCCCATTTGCCTGAGGCATCTTTGCCAATGAAAGATGATCAAAGCGTTCTCCTTCATTCAACGCCGCATAAATCATACCGGAGAATAATACCAGCATGATAGAATAAATTATATAGTTTCTTTTTATTTTACTCACGTGTCTTTAATTAATCTGAAAATATTAACAAATATAATATTTTTTCGCTCTCCATTATTATCTTTGCATACAAATATAATAAATATATAAGAAGATTTTATGAAAAAGATTGTTAGTATTGCTCTTTTTGCAGCTATATGCTTAAGTGTTAATGCAAAAGGTAAAGCAAAGAAAGAAGAAGGATTTGTTTTCACTACTATCAAGGAAAACCCTATAACATCGATTAAAAATCAGAGTCAGTCGGGTACATGCTGGAGTTTTTCCGGAGCAGCATTCCTTGAATCAGAATTACTACGTAAAGGTAAAGGTACATATGACCTTTCTGAAATGTACATTGTGCACCACACTATGGAAGACCGTGCTGAAAAATACGTTCGTCTTCACAGCGAAGGATCATTCGGACCCGGTGGAAGCTTTTACGATATCATGTATTGTTTGAGAAATTACGGACTAGAGCCACAAGAAGCCATGACAGGACTTCATTATGGAGATACTATTCATAATCACAACGAACTTGATGCCGTAATGAAAGGTTATCTTGATGCTATCGCAAAGAGTTCTCTAAAAAAACTTACTCCGGTATGGAAAAGAGGTTTTGATGCTGTAGTTAGCAACTATCTTGGTGCTCGTCCTGAATATTTTAATTATAATGGAAAGAAATATGATGCTAAAGCATTTGCAAAAGAACTTGAACTAAATGCTGATGATTATGTTTCTCTGACATCATTTACTCACCACCCATTCTATACTCAGTTTGCTCTTGAAATTCAGGATAACTGGCGTAATGGTGAATCATATAACTTACCTATTGATGAATTTATGTCTGTAATTGACAACGCTGTAAACAATGGATACACAGTTGCATGGGGAAGTGACGTAAGCGAAGTAGGATTTACCCGCAACGGTATTGCTGTCGTTCCTGAAAATGTTAACCCAAATGACCTTACAGGTTCAGACATGGTTCGCTGGACAGGTTTAAGCAAGGAAGAAAAGAACAAAGAGCTTACTTCAAAACCAAGACCTGAAAAAGAGATTACTCAGAAAATGCGTCAGGAAGCTTTTGATAACTGGGAAACAACCGATGACCATGGCATGCTTATTTACGGTTTAGCCAAAGATCAAAACGGTAAAGAATACTATATGGTTAAGAATTCCTGGGGAACTAACAACAAGTACAAAGGAACCTGGTATGCTTCTAAAGCATTTGTTAAATACAAAACTATAAACGTTTTGGTTCACAAAAATGCTCTTCCTAAAGAAATTGCAGACAAGCTAGGGATTAAGTTATAATATTCGCGATTGAAGATACTTTTCTTCTATCTAAGAAATAAAAGAAGGTTCGGGTAGTTCTTGATACTATCCGAACCTTTTTATTTAGTGATTATCTTGCAGCAATCTGATAAATTTTACGAGAATCTTCTCTTGTGAGTTTCTTAAAGAAACCTACAGTTTCTCCTTTATTGTCGTGAAGCCTTTTCACTAACAGATCAATATCCTCTTCTTTAGCTCCAAGTTCCTTGAATGAAACAGGCAAGCCTATTGAAGAAAAGAAATTCTTTAAAGCCTCAACACCTTTCAGGGCAACAGCTTTTTTATCTTCCGAATCCGGAATATCCCAAACACGAACAGCATATTGTGCAAGCATATCAGGATTAAAATCAGCAAGATATGTCATCCAAGCCGGAAACATAACAGCTAGTCCGGCACCATGAGTTACATTATAAAGTGCACTAAGCTCATGTTCCAGCAAGTGGGTCGCCCAATCTTCTTCACGCCCTACCCCACAAGTTCCATTATGAGCTATAGTTCCTGTCCACATAATATTGGCTCTTGCATCATAATTCTCAGGTTCATTCATAACAACCGGAGCTTCTTTTATTATTGTTTGCAGAACAGCTTCCGATAATCGGCTGCTAATTTCTACTCCTTCAGTATTTGTAAAATAACGTTCCATCACATGAGCCATCATATCTGCTATACCACAAGCTGTCTGAAACGGAGGAAGAGTATAAGTCAGCACCGGATTCATTACAGAGAAAACCGGACGCAGCAATGGAGAGCCAGTTCCTAGCTTGATTGAGCCTTCTTCTTTAGTGATAACAGTATTACCTGAGCCTTCGCTTCCGGCAGCGGGAATTGTAAGCACAGTAGCAACCTTCAATGCAGATGTTATTGCCACTCCTTTATTATAGAAATCCCAGAAGTCACCATCATAAGGAACTCCAAGAGCTATTGCCTTTGCTGTATCAATCACACTTCCGCCACCTACAGCCAAAATAAAATGAACCTTCTCCTTACGACAAAGTTCAATTCCTTCATACACTTTCGTATCAAGCGGGTTGGGTTGTACACCGCCCAAAGAGATATAAGAAACACCTTCTAGCTTCAATGATCCTTCAATTCGTGACATCAAACCACTTCTAACCACTGAGCCTCCTCCGTAAAGTAGCAACACTTTTTGGGCTCCATATTTCTTTAACAACGTACCTGTAGAGGACTCCGCATCTTTACCAAAGACGAACTCTGTAGGACTGTAAAATACAAAATTATTCATTGCTTATCTTTTTTTATCCTAAAACTATTGATTTCTGATAATTCAGATTCCTGTTAAAAACCAAAAACATAACAAATATAGCTTATAGGTAAAAGAACTACAAGAATTGATATAAATCATTAACTTTATTAAAATGTTCGCTAAATAAAAGCATGAATCAGAAAGCACAAACATCCACTAAAGGAAATCAACATAGCCCTCTTTACTTAAAAAATTTACACATCCCCATTTCCCATAAAATAAATCTAACGTTTTTTTAGGACGAATAACTTTATAAAAAAGCCTCTTTTCTGAAAATCTCACGCTATAAAGTTCTGATGACCATTCTATTTTCCATCTTGTTGGATCATAATTTATATCTCCTTCTCGGTAATATATATAATTTATATTATCCAATCTCTGAGGAACAAATCCAGATTTGACTAACATCGTTTTATCATGATATGTACTACTAATATCAAAAGAATACTTTCCTCCTAAAGCAGCAACAGATGGTTGCGAATAATTAGTAAAACCACCATCTTCACCTTCTTCAATATAAGAAACAATTGCACGTTGTTCTTCTAAATTAAATTTAATAAAACTAGAAGGGAATGTACTGTTCTTACCCAACGGATCACTATAAAATTTTAAATACACATCGTATTCTATAGGCCTCTCAACAATATATCCATTTCGAGAGGGTATTTTACTTTCTTGTTCACTAGATCTGGGATTTTCCAATTCCAAACTTACGTAAAGTGGATCTGTTGTTATATCAAATTTGAACTGAGTTTTTACTGGAGAATTATCTGCTAAATATGAATAACTACAGTATATTGGAACACCAGGTTTATCAACAGAAAAACTTCCTTCTTGAGATAAATGCTTTACGAAATCTTCATAACCATTTAATATGCTAAATCCAGATTCACCGGATTCACCAATTGTATATAATCTCATTTCGGAATCGTTCAACACTTTTATTTCCTCAGAAGTCAATGTTGTTTCTTTTTTAACAAAAATTTTATTAGAAACCGAATTGAATATTTTTCTGGCATATTCCGAAAGCTCATTTGTTTCAATTGCTAATACCGCTATTTTCCCATAAGTAATAGTTCTTACATATACAGGAGAATAAATCTCATCAGCTAAATTTCCTTCAACAAGTGATCCTTTAGGCAAATCCATGTCTAAAGTAAAATTCCTTTGTACATATTTTATATACAAGCCATTAGTCTTTGATATTTTCTGACTCTCTTCATAAGAACTTGTATGTTTACTAAATAATCCACTAGTATTTACATTTGATCCAAAGGCCAATCTAAGTTCATCATAAGAAGTAAAATTATCAATATTAAAATTAAATGAGGCTATTTGGCTTCCAACATCTTTATTCTGTTTCATCTTATCCCTTAAGAATTGCCTCATATTTGCTAATGAAGGATGTTCAATTACACCTACAACATTGGATCCTGGAAATGAAACTGAAACAGTTATCGGTTTTATATTCGCAGATGTGATTGGTTGATATTTCATATCCGAAATAGAATTACCTTTTAGCAATGAGCCAAGATATAAATACGACTGAAGCTGAGGTAATACAATTGATTCATCAGATTCACCATAAACTGTTTTGCCAAAATCATTTCCCCAAATGCTATCTCTATATGTATATCCCTTGGTCTTGACCTCTTCATTGAGCTTTTTCATAGCAAAATCAGGAGCATAATTATGAGTTTTTATATTAATAACTTGCCCTGGATATTTCACCCAATTAGTATCTTTACAATTTAAATTGTTGATCATCAGGTTTTGTTCATTACAAGATGTAAGAATAACTAATGATAACAAAATAAAGAACAAACAAATATAATTTTTCATGATGATATTTCTATTCTGCTATATTTACTTTGAATCGGGTATAATAAGGTGAATTATCAGATAAATAACTAGCTGTAAATGAAATTGGTAAGCCCGGATTACTTGGAGAATATTCTCCTTTAGTCAATATAAAATTTTTAAATTCATCAAAACCTTCTACAACTTTATATGATTCATCCCCTCCTATTATATAGATTTTAATATCACAGTTTTCTAATATTGTTTGATTTTCAGCTGAAATATTTAAATTTCCATTTATTTTAGCAGCATTAAAAGCTGCTTTAAAAGCCAACTTCACATCTTGATATTCTTTATTTGACTCAACTGTTATAATACCAAGTCTACCAAATGCAATAGAGTTTATGTAAACAGGAGAATAATTTCCAAGTCCAGATAGATCATTATTATTCAATAATAAATTACCATCTGATGGTATATCCATATCGACAGTGTAATACTTTTGTATTACTTTAGCAATAATACCCGTCTTTGATTTAATTTTATGTGAACTTGCTTCAATGCCTACATTTAAAATATTTGCTACATTTATATTAGAGCCAAATGCAAGTTTCACTTCATCATAATAAGAAAATTTAGTCATATTATATTCAAAAGATGCAGATTGAGTTCCGCTCATATTATTATTCAGCAAAACCTCTCTTAAGGCACTTCTCATTGCAGAAAGAGATGGACGGTTTATTGTTTTAACGACATTATCAGCAGGAAAAGATACAGATATTGTAATGGGATCTGTAGCTTTTGAAATTGGTTTATACCTGTTATTAGCAAATGATTCACCATCCATCAAATCGCCTAAATAAATATATGAAGACAAGCTAGGAGTTACTGTAATCTCATTATTTTCATAGATTTGCGTATGTCCTTTTCCATCTGCCCAAATGCTATCGCTAATAAATTCGGCTCTAGTTCTAACAAGTCCATTAGAAGTAAAAAAAGGAAGTAATGTATCAGCCTTTATTTCAACTAATTTTTGAGGATATTTATCCCAGTTATTTATTGAGAAAATTTCATTTTCAAATTCATTTTTTGTATCTTCATTATTACATGAATAAAAGAACTGACATAAAAGAATGCCAATAAAATAAATTGCTTTTTTCATAAGTTTATAATTTAAATTTTTGTTTCTTTTTTATACAAATAACTACCATTACACCAAGCAACTGTATCTCGTTTATCCGTTAAAGCTTCTGGATTTGGTAAAACTGCAGTATCAAAGAATCTTGTTCTGTAATCCTGTATTCCATAATCTGAACCGATTTGCCAAAAAGAGCCTAAATACCCATGAGGAGTTGTAGTAAAGTAAAAGCCTCTATTATAAATAAAACCTTTATCTGAATTTGTACCTAGAAAGGACCAAGTATTATTATTTCTTTTAATATAAACAGCACCTTCACTATTTTTATAAACGTATTTTTCAGGAGAATAGGTAAACTTTAATATTAAATCTGAATCATTACAAAAAATAAGGCTATCAGGTCTATTTGATTCAAACCTATTATTCCAAATTTTCTTAGGATCAAAATTATCTGTATTCTGTTTTTCTCCATTTGGACCAGTGTAAAGCACAAAGTCTTTTATACTTTTTTCTCCAGAATATGCATAAACAATCGGATACTTTTTTATCACTATAGGCGGATCAGGGACATTATCAAAACCACGAGAACATGAGAATAGGGCTATGCAAAATTCTATCAAAATTACTTTATTCATAGTTGTCAACAATTACAATATTTAATTCAAATAAATTTTCCCAGAAACTTTTATGTCACCATTTACTATATCAATTCTAAGCACTGAAGAATTATCATCTAGATAAGGAACAACAAGAGTATTCTCTGAGACTTGTTGTTCATATACAACTGAACCCGTTTCAACATCTGTAATGTATACTTTGGAGTTATCTAAATTCTTATTAAAAAATAGGAAAAGCGAACCATCTTCAAGATAACCAGTTAAAGTCAGCATTGGAGATCTTGTTTTAACGCTTTGTGAAGCCTTGTAATCTAGTTCTTTTCGGATTAACGCTTCTTCTTGACCACTAAAAATATTCAACAATAATTGTGGACAGAATAAAAGAAAAAAGAATAAGGTAAAAAATTTAGCTTTCATAATTATCTAATTTATTTCTAGTTTTAATGCTACAAAACTAGGCAAATAATCAGACAATTTTAATTTTTAGCGATAACACATACTATTCATAATGACTTATATGTCAGCACTGTAACAAAAAGAACAATAACAATTAATCTTCGGAAGTCATCCTAGACTTAAGACGGTATCTTCTTTGGTTTACAATCTGCTTATTTGAGTTACCAAAACAAAGTGCAATAGTAAATGTATTTAACCCTGCAGTTTCAAGGCAAGAAAAGAGTAGATCATCTTCGGTCATTTTGGGGTATTGAGTATGCAAATAGTCTATGTATTCACTATAGATTTCAAAAACTTGTTTTCTCAATATCTCTTGTTCAGTAAGCGTTAAGACCTTAATTTCTTTTTGCTGTTCAGCAACTTGCGCAGAAAGTTTTTCAATCTTCTTATAAATAGGAGTATTGAAAAATATTGTATTTCTAAGAGCTGTTTTCTGAAGGAACAAACTTTTTATTTCCTGCTCTTTAAAAGAAAGTTCCGCATCGCTTATTTGTTTTTCTTGTTTTAGCTTTATAGTAAGTTCTTTAGTTGTATCAATACGATTTTGCAAAATATACATTTCGCGCTCCATATCTTTAGTTCTTTGTTCAAATATTAGTTTTGCAATCTTTTTATGACGATTCACATTTTGAAGGATAAGAATTAAAACCAGAATCAGTATAATTGAAATCGTTATTATCAAAATATTAGTTTGTTGCATTTTAGCTTTGTGCTTTGCGACTCTTGCTTCTGCCTCATATTTATATCCCAATTGTTCTATTTTAGAAGATTTATCTGCCATATATAATGAATCTATAACATTTGTATACTTTTCTAAATGC
>Ga0065701_1000971_pt1 | contig 12297 bp, 11 predicted proteins | sample Biomet1_FD_59088 | JGI IMG/M metagenome (GOLD analysis project Ga0065701, IMG submission 59088) | Microbial communities from bioreactor (seeded with anoxic lake sediment) at LBNL, California, USA - Biofuel metagenome 1 version 3... | ecosystem: Engineered > Bioreactor > Anaerobic > Unclassified ...
GCCTGCTTTGTTCATCTCGTCTATTTCGCGAAGCTTTTTCGAGAAATAGTATTCGCTGACGGTGTTTAACCGGTTGGCCGGCTTGATATTTGAGTTCATAAATCAGAAGCCCCTCCCTGCCTCCCCTCAAGGGAGGAGATTGAATCTGCATGAGGAGGATTTTGTTATTATGGTTAAAAACTATGTGCTATGTTTTTTGCTCAGTTATTTGTCTTCATCCCGATTTTTCGCCCCTCTTGTGGAGGGGTCGGGGGAGGCTTTTATATTGTCTGTTCTCCTTCCGCGTATTCGCCCAAGATCCGTAGTTTCTTTGTTAGCGGGATGATGGCGTCGAGCGATTGGCGGTACCGGACGAAGTCGTCGAATTTTACGTCGATGTAAAAAAGGTATTCCCATTCGTGCCCCATCACCGGTAATGACTGTATTTTAGTAAGATTGATGTTGTAAAAAGAGAGAATAGTGAGTACTTTAGAGAGGCTGCCTTCTTCATGAGGCAATGAAAAAACGAGCGATGCTTTGTTCTTTTCCCGCTCTCCGGCCAGTTTGTCGCGCATGATTTCATTTCCGATAATCAGAAAACGGGTGAAATTGTGCTTGTTGGTCTCGATCCCTTTTGCCAAAATCTCCAGTCCGAACAGCTCGGCGGCATATTTGCTACAGATGGCGGCCTGTCCCATCGCTTTTTCCTGCGAAATGCGGAGCCCTTCGGCAGCAGTATCTTCGGCCTCCACGTGTTTGATATGCGGATGAGCGGCCAGAAACTCTTCGCACTGCAACAGCGCCATGTAGTGGGAGTGTACCTCTTTTATTTCGTCGATGGTTTGCCCCGGCATGGCAACCAGATTATGGCGGATACGTAGTTTGTGTTCGCCGATAATGGTGAGTCTGCTTTCTCTCAGTAAATTGTAGTTCGGTAGCAGGCTGCCGGCAATGGTGTTTTCGATTGCCACGATGCCCACCATGGATGCGTTTTCTGTCAGACAGGCAAACAGGTCCTTGAATGTGGTGCAGGGTACCAACTCGATATTTTCTTTTCCGAAATAACATTGTGCGGCAATATCGTGAAACGACCCGGCGATTCCTTGAATAGCTACTTTTACCATGACTGAGTTCCTGTTAATCGTTTAATATTCAAAACTGTTTGGAGTTGTTCTTTGATTATATATTCTCCAACGTCAGATTTTGCCTTCTCCTTGGGAGAAGGTGCCCGGAGGGCGGATGAGGTCGGATAAAAAAAAATCCCGCTGTGTGAGCGGGATTTTTGAACAACCTTAAAATTGATTACTTATGGTTAAGACACAAACTCCCGCTCTTACTTTGGCTAAAAAAGTAAAAGTAAAAAAAGTAATATGCGAAATAGTGTGTCATCAATAAAATCATTATATTTTCGACTGCAAAAGTAGAAATTTATTATAAAACCACCAACAAAATCGATAAATATTTTCTCAAATCTCCTTTTTTATCAAAAACTGCTTTTCTACACGTATGTAGATAGCACTCTTTGCTGATGAAAAAAATCATAAACAGGGCAAAAAAGCAGCGCGACGGTAGACAACCCTCTATTTTAAATTGTAAATTTGTCTCAATCTATATTTTTATGTCTAAATAATTAAACGCTTATATTTCAATGTATTCAAAATTTAAACAACATCTTCAAAACGAACTTTCAACCATACAATCGGCCGGTTTGTATAAAAATGAAAGAGTAATAGAATCGGCTCAGGGAGCTGAAATAGAGGTGAATGGACGCAAAGTACTGAACTTTTGTGCCAATAATTACCTCGGGTTGGCTAACAATCCGAAGTTGATTGAAGCTGCCAAACAAGCGTTCGATGCCAGAGGTTACGGAATGGCTTCCGTCCGTTTTATTTGCGGTACGCAGGATACCCACAAAGCGCTCGAAGCCAAGATTGCTCAGTTCTTCGGCACGGAAGATACTATTTTATATGCCGCCTGTTTCGATGCCAACGGCGGCGTGTTTGAACCTTTGCTGGGCGAAGAGGATGCAATTATCTCCGATTCCCTTAATCATGCTTCTATTATTGACGGAGTTCGTTTGTGTAAAGCGCAGCGTTTTCGTTACGCCAATGCCGATATGGACGATCTCGAAAAACAGTTGCAGGCAGCGCAATTGTGTCGTTTCCGCTTGGTGGTTACCGACGGCGTTTTTTCGATGGATGGCAACGTGGCACCGTTGGATAAAATCTACGAACTGGCAAATAAATACGATGCCATGGTGATGGTTGACGAGTCGCATTCGGCAGGTGTGGTCGGCAAAACGGGCAGGGGAGTGACCGAACGGTTTGATCTGACGTGGCAAGGTGGAAATCATTACCGGTACGCTGGGAAAGGCCTTCGGAGGTGCTATCGGCGGATTTACAACCGGCAAGNAAGAGATTATCGAGCTGTTGCGTCAACGTTCGCGCCCGTATCTCTTCTCTAACCTCGCTGCCGCCTTCGGTTGCCGCAGCTGGCATCAAAATGTTTGAGATGATGGACGAAACCAACGAATTGCAGGATAAGCTACATGCCAATACCGACTATTTTGTGTCGCGCATGAAGGCCGCTGGGTTTGATATTAAACCGACCGAATCGGCTATCTGTGCGGTGATGTTGTACGATGCCCGCTTGTCGCAGGATTTTGCGGCTAAGATGCTTGAGGAGGGTATTTATGTAACGGGATTCTACTATCCGGTTGTGCCACAGGGTCAGGCCCGCATCCGGGTTCAGGTATCGGCAGCACACGAAACCGAACACTTAGACAAAGCAATCGCTGCGTTTACCAAGATAGGAAAAGAGCTGAAGGTGATTTGAAAATTTGAGAATGTGGGAATTTGAAAATGGAATCTGCTCACCACAAAGAACGCAAAGAATATCACAAAGTTCACAGTATTTCTGTTGTCGTCCTGTTTTTTTTTGAGCGTATCCGATAAACCCAAATTCAGATTCTAATCGTAAATTGTAAATGATTAAATCGTAAATAAATGAAGGCTTTAGTAAAACTTCATCCCGAAAAGGGAATATGGATGGAAGATATTCCCATGCCGCACGTGGGCATTAACGACGTGCTGATAAAGATACGGAAAACGGCTATTTGTGGTACCGATTTGCACATCTACAAATGGGACGAGTGGTCGCAGCAAACGATCAAAACGCCGATGACCATTGGCCACGAGTATGTGGGCGAGGTGGTTGATAAGGGGCGCGGGGTGCGTAATATACAGATCGGCGACCGGGTGACCGGTGAAGGGCATATTGCCTGCGGACATTGCCGCAACTGCCGCCGGGGAAAACTGCATGTGTGCGAAAATACCATCGGCGTGGGGGTGAATCGTGACGGCGCTTTTGCGGAATATCTTTCACTTCCGGTGCAGAATGTCGTTAAGCTTGATCATCGTATTTCCGACGAGATGGCCGCCATCATGGATCCGTTCGGNAANGCNACGCATACNGCNNTNTCGTTTCCGTTNCTGGGTGAAGATGTGCTNATTACTGGTGCCGGATTGATCGGGTCGATGGCTACGGCAATTTGCCGTTTTGCCGGAGCCCGCAATATCGTGGTGAGCGATTTGAGCGAATACCGCCTTAAAATTGCAAAAAAAATGGGTGCTACGCTGACGGTGAATCTTTCTCAGGGTGAAACCATTGAGCAGGCTGTGAAAGATCTGAAGATGCACGGGTTCGATATCGGACTGGAGATGTCGGGATCGCCTGCTGCGTTTAAGAGCATGGTCGATAATATGTACAACGGTTCGAAGATTGCATTGCTTGGAATCTTACCCAATTCTACTGCTGCCGACTGGAATAAAATTATCTTCAAGGCGTTGACGCTGAAAGGAATTTATGGTCGCGAGATGTGGGAAACCTGGTATCAGATGGAACAGATGCTTATTACAGGTATTGACCTGACTCCGATTATTACCCATCGTTTTTCGATCAACGAATTCCAGAAAGGGTTTGATGTGATGGAAAAAGGCGAGTGCGGAAAAGTGATTTTGAATTGGTAGAGAGAACGTGTTTTCTTGCAGGGGAGAGTAGCAATGCTCTCCCGTTTTTGTTTTTAAAAGCGGATGTCGTATCGGATAACTCCCTTCGCGTTATTTACACCCGACGTGAGAGTAATTCTGTAGATGGGTTGCCCGTTCCATGAAGTGGTCAACCCTTTTTCTTCCGGAATATTTTTCTCTACTTTTTCAACCGATACTTTCCATAGTGACGCGTCGTAGGTGAGTGTCACTTTTTTGTTGTTGGGTAGCATCAACCGAATCAGTCCGGGTGCGGATATATCCGCCGGGCAGGTGGTCATAAACGATTGGAAAAGGCTTTTTAAAGGTGCGTTTGCCAAATAATGATCTGTAATCGAGATTCCGTTTGTTTTATTCATTTCAATAGTTCGTTGCCACGACTGAATGCCGCTTTCGCGCGGATAGGCATTGGCCATGTCGAGCGTGAGTTGCGAACGGTTGCCTTTGCTTCGATACGTCACATCCGAAGCGGCAAACTGTCGGCCGTCCGATTGCTGGTAGCCGTTGACGATCGGCAGGTTGTGGTATGCCGATGTGTTGAACCAGATATCATACCGGTTGTTGGAAAATGTTCTGGAGGTGTAGGTTCCTCTTCCCACGTCAATAATAACAGGGTAGCCATCGGCATATACCATAAAATCGCCCACATCGTTGTGGTTATGACTTTCTCCGTTGTCACCTCCATGCGCGGCAACAAATAATCCATGTGCCGATCGGGAGGCCATAAGCTGTACGCTGGGGAGCCATACGTCAGGCAGATCGCTGACGGTTCCGTTGTACTGTTTGCAATCGCCGATGGCTTTCAGGTTGTAGAGTTGACGGGTGCGATAGAATCTTTCGTGAGGTAAGGTGTCGTTCACAGAAGCCTTGAACGACATTGCCCCGAAACTTTGCAGCGCGCTGTTGCCGGTTGCCGATCCGAAACGATAGAGTAACAAGCCGTCGGTTTCGAGCGAAGGTGCCGCATCGGCTACATTGATAAAATAGTTTCCGGCAATGTGCATTTTGCCGATATACGCTCCTATCTTTTTGATAAAGTCGTTTTGAAAAAGATCGATTTTGCCGACCGTAGCGTCGCGCAGCAGAACCAGCCCGTCGAATACGCAGGCTCCCGACGCAAACCAGTAGTGAGGCCCCTCTTCGGTGCTTCCGTCGTCGCCCAGACTGTTGATATACTGGTCGATGATTTTTGTTGCCCGGATAACGCCCTCGGTTCGGCGTTGCGCGTTTTGTTCAAGCAGTAAGTTTGCCGTAAGGTAGTTGGATGCTACCCATGGAGCCCAGTTGCTGAGCTTCTCTTCCGGATTGCCTCCGCCGAGGTAACTATACCGTGCCGTAATCATCGGGGTGAGCACCCTTCGGTCGATTTCGTAGCGGATGCGTTGTCGTATAAGTTTCGATTGTTTATCAAGGCTGGATCCGAGAAGGTAGTCGGTCCACGAAAGGATAGCGGCTGTTTCTGCAGCAAAAAGATCGACTACGGGTTCCTGCACGTCCGGTAGTCCGTTTCCCGCTTTTTGTCATTCCGATGTGGGCATTGATTCCCCAAAACGACTCTTCGCATACCGACCAAATGCCATCGATGATATGATCGGTAAAGCGCCCTTTTCCTTCAATAGCTTCGGCCAGTACCATATCCCAAAGCATGTACCGTTTGTCGAAAGAGATGGCTTCGTAGTCGGTGCGGTTGCCCGTGCGCAAAAATTCGAGCGTAACGGTGGCAGGAATCGGTTGAAATGCTTTATTTAGCGCTTGCTCTCCTTTCTGAATCAGAATTTGTTGTGCTTCTGCCGGAATTATCTTTTGCCATTCATCAGCCGCTTGTGGAAAAGGTTTCCATTGATCGACAGGAATCAATTCGGATGTTATCTTGCTCTCAAAAGGTGCCAGAATATTGCGGTGGCTTATTTGTGCAAAAGAGAACGAAGAGAGTAAACACAAGAGCAGCAGGAGGGAACGTGTTTTCATAGTGCGATTCGCAGAAGGGTGGTGCAGACGGTTTTATTGAGCGCCTATTTTTTGTGTGCTTCGCACCTCGACGGTCATTGTTTTTCCAGTGACGATGTAGTTGACCTCCACCCCGAATTTGGCCTTTTCGTATACCCAGTATTTCAGAAATTTTCCGGGAACCAATTTTCCTTCAGCATTGTAGTAGGGCGATAGGGGCATAGAATCAGAGGGAGTTACTTCCATGTATCGGTCAACAATCTCTTTCAGTTCGGCATCTTTTGCAACGCTCACATTGTTCCAGGTGTACAATATGTCACTTTTTTTGAACTCTTTCTTTTCGGCTTCGGTTCCTATCGCGTTATTGAACTTTCGGATAATGCCGCTTCCAGGCGAAGAGCATGAGATGATAAACAGGACACAAACAGCGAACAGGATTAGTGAAGTTGGAGTCAGATTTCGTGATTGCATGTCGGATAAATGGTTAGATTGTGTGAATAATGGCTACGGGAGTGTTATTGCTACAAAGTTATGACCAACTTGTCATATTTGCTAATGATGCGGGGAGAAAATTTATTGTGAGTATGCGTAAGCCGTTTTAATCAGATAAATGAATCTCCTACAGAGAAATTAAATTCGGGGAGAATATTCGAGTTCTATTAGCTTCGCTGATCTTCGATTGATATTATGACGTACCGACATGAGTCTGATAGCCCGTCAGGGCTTGCATGTCAGTAGAGATTTTCGAATATGGGAATAATACCTCGTAGAGGTTTAATAGACGTTTAAAAGCATAAAACCTCTGTCCGAAGAGAGAGGTTTTATGCTTAGTGCGAGATCGTTTTTTAAAACTTCACAAGGATGCGGAACACTTTTCCCGGTTCGGCTTGCCACTGTTTCATGGCTTCCTGCGCCTGTTCAGGTTCGTAAATACCGCTTATAAGTTCCTCTTTCGGACAAGTACCGCGTTTCATGTATTCGATCACAGCACGGAAATCCTCGGGCATCGCGTTGCGCGAACCGCGAATATCCAACTCTTTCTGTACGAAATATTTGGTTTCGAAAGCAATCTCCGTCTTGGCATAACCGATGCACACCACACGGCCTGTGAAGGCTACTTCGTTGATGGCCATCTGGTAGGTAGGAGGCGCACCCACGGCTTCAATCACCACGTCGGGACCAAAGTTGTTGGTCATCTCTTGCAAACGGGCATGCACATCTTCCGTTTTGGAGTTGATGGTATAAGCCGCGCCCAGACGCTTTGCCAAAGCCAGTTTGCTGTCATCCACATCGACGGCAATGACGCGCGCACCACGCAAGGCCGAACGCACGATGGCACCCACGCCGATCATGCCGCAACCGATTACCATCACCACGTCGAGATCGGTAACCTGACCGCGCGATACGGCATGAAAACCGACACTCATCGGCTCTATCAGCGCAAAATCTTTGGAACTGATCTCTGCGTCGGGAATCACTTTGCCCCACGGCACGGCGATGTATTCGCTCATGGCACCATTGCGTTGCACACCGAATGTCTGGTTGAACTGGCAGGCATTGGGACGTCCGTTACGGCACGAAGGGCAACTACCGCAAGCGGTGTAGGGATTGATGGTACAGGGTATGCCCGGCTGAATATGCGCGGGAACACCTTCGCCCACGGCTTCGATAACCGCGCCAATTTCGTGTCCCGGAATAACGGGCAGTTTTACCATCGGATTTTTGCCTAAGTAGGTGTTGAGGTCGGAACCGCAGAAACCTACGTAGCACAATTTTACCAATACTTCACCTGCTTTTGCAACAGGTTTTTCTACCGAGACGACTTTCATCTCGCCCGGTTGAATAATTTGTAATGCTTTCATTATTATAACAATATAATCAAATAAGAAGTGGCGGTTTTCTCTTTACGTTGAGTGTGCCGGAGTACGACGCCATTTCTACTGAATGAAAAATGTAGAGAGCAGCGCATTGTATCGATGCGCTGCCCGGGAACTTTATGGTTTATTTTTTATGATTATCAGCACACAGTCATAATCTATTATTCTATACAGTATCAAACCCCTCCCCCGTTCCGGGTACTCCCCTTCATCTGAAGGGGAGACCAACCAATGGTCACCGCAAGCTAATCTGTATTTGAAAGTAAATCAATAGATTGAGCCAAAATATAGCATACACGTGGTGTCCCCTTTTAATAAAGGGGACGAGCGTAGCGGAGGGGTTAGAATATGGATTAGGACACATTGCGGATTATTCTATTATTTTTTAATCACCAGTACATACGTTTTGCCGGCTTCGGTCGGAAGGTCGTAAACGAAAGTAGGAGCCAGTTTTACCGGATTCAACTTGGCATCCGGCGAAATCAACGGATCTTTCACTTTATAGATCGCAAAGAACGGGTTTGGATTCTCGCCTTTGGCCAATTTGAGGCTTTTGCCACCTGCCTGAACCAATTCATTTGCTACACGGATGCGGCAGTTGCCTCCCAGTTTGGATTTGATGGTGATTTTTTGTGCTTTGTTTTCGTCCCAGCCGATGCTTATTTCAAAATCTCCATAAGCTCTCAAACCGGAGATGGTGCCCTTTTTCCAATCATCGGGCAAGGCTGGTAGGATATCGATTGCTCCGTCCTGAGTCTGCAACAGCATTTCGGTGATTCCCGAAGTACAACCAAAGTTTCCGTCGATCTGGAAAGGCGGATGCGCATCGAACAGGTTCGGATAGGTACCGCCTCCGCTACGGAAGCTACCTTTCGGATCGACCAGTGTCAACTGATCTGTGATAAGTTTCTTTGCGTGGTTTCCGTCGAGCAGGCGTGCCCACAGGTTAACCTTCCAACCCATCGACCAACCGGTGGAAACGTCACCACGGTAATTTAACGATGTTTTTACCGCATCGAAAAGTTCGGGTGTTCTGTATGCCGAAATCTGATTGCCCGGGTACATGCCATACAGGTGCGACACGTGGCGGTTGTGATCCTCGGGGCTATCCCAGTCGCCCATCCACTCCTGCAATTGGCCCAAACGGCCGATCTGCATCGGTGCAAGACGATCTTTGATTTGCTGAAACTTAGCCATCAGATCGGCATCTTTGTTCAATATCTTAGCCGTCGCAATGGTTTTGGTAAAGAGGTCGAAGAGCAGTTGATTATCCATGGTAGCACCTGCCACCAAAGCGCTCGGATGACCCGGAGGGGTATTTTCGGGAGAATTGGAAGGACTAACCACTAACCATTTGTGTGTTGGTTCTTCAATCAGGAAATCCTGATAAAATTCGCAGGCTGATTTGAGAATCGGATAGGCAAATTCGAGGAATTTTTTGTCGCCACCATAGAGGTATTTCTCCCAGAGGTGTTGCGACAACCAGGCGCCACCCATGGGCCACTGTCCGGCATCGGCAAAGTCAACCACCCCTGAAATACGCCAGATGTCGGTGTTGTGATGGGCTACCCATCCGCGACTTCCATACATTACTTTGGCAGTCTCCTGTCCTGCCTGAGAAAGTTCCTGAATCAACTTCATCAACGGTTCGGACAATTCGGTCAGGTTACACTTCTCTGCCGGCCAGTAGTTCATCTCTGTATTGATGTTGATGGTATACTTGCTGTCCCACATCGGGTTGTTACTCCCGTTCCAGATTCCCTGAAGGTTGGCAGCCTGCCCACCGGGCTGAGAGCTACAGATAAGCAGGTAGCGTCCAAACTGATAGTACATGGAGACCAGTTCGGGGTCGTACGATTTGGAGAAATTCTGAATACGGATATTAGTCGGTTGTTTGGCAGCTTCCGAGGTACCGAGGTCGAAATTGACCCGTTTGAAATACTTTTGGTAAGCAGCGATGTGGTTTGCCTGCAAGTTTGCATAAGGCTTATTGCCAACGGTTGTCAGGTATTTTTGACAACGTTCGGTTTCGTTGGCAGTCAGAGATTTGTAATCGGTAAAATTGGTTGCCATCGAAATAAGAATAACCACTTCGGTGGCTTTGCTGACTCTGATTTTGTTCCCTTCGATGCTGGTAGAGCCTCCCTTGTTGATGATGCGGGCGCGGCTATCCACTTTTACCTGTCCCGTTACACCTTCGTGCGTACTGGACAAACCGGTCATCTCCAGTGTGTTTTTGTTAATCGGTTGATTCGATTTTGTTAGTTCGCTATCGAAGCCGGCTACAAAACTGAGGCTTCCGGGCTTGCTGGCCGTTAGGCGGACAACAATTACCTGATCGGGTTGCGAGGAGAAAACCTCGCGTTTGTACGTTACTCCGTTGGAGACGAAGGTGGTGGTAAAAAGCGCCTTTTCAAGATCCAGTTCCCGATAATAATTCGTATACCCGTTGTTTCCGTCAAACGTCAGGTTTAGATTACCGACGCACTGGAACTTGGATCCGTGCAGTTTTTTTGCCGTCAGATATTTGTTTGAAAGGTCGTTTGCCAATTTGTAATTACTGGCAAAAATAGCCTGACGAATCGAATCGAGCCCTTTAAATCCATCGGGGTTATCGTTGCGCGACGGGCCTCCCGACCAAAACGAACTCTCGTTGAGCTGAAGCTTCTCGTTGGACGGATCGCCGAATACCATTGCTGCGATACGTCCGTTTCCGACCGGAAGTGCTTCGTTCCAAACGGTAGCAGGCTTGTCGTACCACATTTTCAGTTTGCCTCCCTGCTGCGACCATCCGCATACGGCAGCAAAGAGGAAACTTACTACTAATAAGAATTTTAATTTCATGGGTTAAATATTTTAAAATCAATAATTAATCGACTACTTTATAGCCTTTCCATCCGTAATATGCACAAAATGCAAAACAAATCATCGGAATAACATAGGCAATGTAATAAACAGCACTATTCCGATCCATGATGTAGGCCGTCAACTGTGGCAAGCAGGCATTTCCCACAATGGCCATTACCAAAAAGGCCGAACCGCTCTTTGTGTTTTTGCCCAGGTCGGTCAATGCCAACGAGAATTGGGTGGGATAGATAATCGACATAAAGAAGGCAATAGCTAACATAGCATAAAGACCGACCATTCCGCCACAAACCATAATCACGATACAGAGCAATACATTCAGCAAAGCATAAACCACCAACATATTTTGCGGGCGGAATTTCACCATTAGCAATGTTCCGATCCAACGCCCGCCAAGGAACGCAAGCATATACAAGCCAAAGAATGTTGTGGCCGTACCTTCCGGCAAACCTGCATATGTACAACAATAGACCAAAAATAGACTGTTGATTGCCGTTTGTCCACCGTTATAGAAAAACTGTGCGATAACACCCCACCGCAAATGCGAACGTTTCAATACGTTGAAGTCGATCAGTTTATCGTTCGATACTTCACCTTCCACATGGTCACCTTCCTTGATTTTAGGCAATTTGGAAAAGATGAAAATAACGGCGATCACAATCAGTACCGTTGCCAGAATCAAATACGGCAGTTTCATCGCGTCCGACTCCTGCTGTATGTAACCGGTCCATCCGCCGGGGAAATCGGTTGGCAGGGTTTCACGGGTGAATTTATGACCGCTCAACACTAGCTTGCTCAGGAACATGGCCGAAATAAAAGCGCCCAGACCGTTGAACGACTGCGCCAGATTCAACCGACGGGGAGCCGTAGCCGGATCGCCCAGCACCGTAACGTAGGGATTGGCTGCCGTTTCGAGGAAACACATGCCGGTGGCAATAATAAAAAAGATACAAAGGTAAGCCCAATACTCCTTAATCATTACTCCCGGAAAGAATAAAAGGCCACCGAAAGCAGCCAGCACCAACCCGAAGATAATACCGGATTTGTAGCTGTAGCGTTTCATAAACATCGCAATCGGAATCGGGAAGATGAAGTAAGCCAACCAGTAAGCCGATTCGGTAAAGGAGGCTTCAAAAGTTGAGAGTTCGCATGTTTTCATCAATTGCCGTATCATGGTAGGCAAAAGATTGCTGCTGATAGCCCAGATAAAAAAGAGGCTGAATATCAACAGCAGGGGCAAAGCATAAGGTCGTTTAGACATAAATGATGGTTTTCAATAAATGGTTATTCGGACATGTTTTTAATATAGGGTAACTCTACCAAGTCGGTAAAGCCGTAGAACGATGCGGCGTTTTTACCCAGAAAGGCTTCTTTCTCCTCCTGAGTCAGTTCATCGGATTTCAGTACAAAATCGAACGACATGCGGTAGGTAATTGCCGTGATGGTGCGCGGATAGTCCGAGCCCCACATCAGCTTTTCGATTCCCACTTCATCCGCCGCCTCTTTGATGGCAGTCACCGCTCCTTTGAAAGGATAAAACTCGGAGTTGAAGAGCCATGTGATGCCGCCGATTCGATGCGCAC
>Ga0065701_1000186_pt1 | contig 12284 bp, 14 predicted proteins | sample Biomet1_FD_59088 | JGI IMG/M metagenome (GOLD analysis project Ga0065701, IMG submission 59088) | Microbial communities from bioreactor (seeded with anoxic lake sediment) at LBNL, California, USA - Biofuel metagenome 1 version 3... | ecosystem: Engineered > Bioreactor > Anaerobic > Unclassified ...
CTTAACTTCCGGAATAAACTTCTCGGGATTTACGGTCATTAAATGCACATCAAGCGGTTTCTTGCAGAGTTTGCTTACTGCTTTAATAACTGGAAATCCAAAAGAAATATTAGGAACAAATACACCATCCATAATATCAAGATGCAGCCAGTCGGCTTCGCTTCGGTTTATCATCTCAATATCTTCTGCCAGATTAGCAAAATTGGCAGCAAGCAGTGAAGGGGATATTTTATGTTTCATGACTATCTAGCTGTGTAATTGTTTATGCAAAAGTACATAAAATAATTGAACTAAGAATTCTTATTCCGGCTTCTTTTAGAAACTTATAGAATAGTAAACGAAGTCTTGTACAAAAGAATGAGTTCTTCTGTATAAAACAAAACAATCTTCTGTACAAAAGATTTCATTCTTTTGTACAGAATACAAACTGTGTTTAGTGATTTATCCAAGAATGATTCCTTGCAGACCGTCGGGCATTGATGGNTCAACGTGATAATTACGGGCAAACATTTTCAGGAATGTAAGTGTTTGCAAGCTGGGCTTTAACTCGCTTTTACCNTTATTATTCCGCTTATCTTTTTTCTGCTGATTGGTTGGTTGAGTAATGTTATATTTCATAGGCATACTNTTGTTTTGTTTTCTATAAAAACGTAGAAAACAAAACTTTAGTATGCATATGAAACAAATATTTTAATCGAGAGTGAGAATCATTTCTTTCTCTTCGGCCATGCGGCGAAGGTTAAGGATGGCGTAACGCATTCTTCCAAGAGCAGTATTTATACTTACTCCTGTAATATCTGCAATTTCTTTGAAACTCAAGTCCTGGTAAAAGCGCATGTAAACCACTTCCCGCTGATTATCTGGCAGTTGCTTTACGAGGTGACGCACATCGTCATGAATCTGTTCATTGATGATTTCCATCTCAATGGTTCCTTCAGAGAGTTTCATGTTATTCAGCAAATCAATTTCGCTGTCATCGTTCGAAATTACATTCTCATTCCGTTCCTGACGGTAATTGTCAATGATCAGGTTATGAGCTATACGTGTAAGCCATGCAGGGAATTTCCCATTCTCCGTATATCTTCCTTGTTTAATGGTCATAATAGCCTTCACGAAAGTCTCCTGAAAGATGTCTTCCGCAAGTTCGGTACTTTTTACAATAAAGTAAATATAAGAATATAGCCTATTCTGATATCGATTAAGGAGTGTATCAAAGGCTTGATTTTCTCCTTTTGAATATAAGATTACCAATTCTTCATCGGTCATCTTCTTCAAATTTTTCATTACATCTTAATTTAGGATTAGAGTAATGTTTAATCGATAGGCTACGTTTTTTAATTGATATTAGTGTTAATTGATACAAATAAACATATTATTTTGCTAACAACAAAATAAAAACAAACAAAAGTGCGTTAATGTTCTTCGCATTAACGCACTTTTGTATATCTGTATACGGAGTAATAAATTGGTTTACAGAAGCTTCAGATTATCCAAAACTTTAAATCCGCGAAGAAACTCGTTAATGCCAAGTCGTTTTTTTCCGGCTAGCTGAAGAGATTTTATAGAAAGATATCCATTCCCTGCAGCAACGTGGAGATAAGTTTTGCCATCTGTTTTTATGGTTCCCGGAACATCCGAGTGAGCTTTCTCTATTTTTTCTGTCTCAAACACTTTTAATGTAAGAGGAGACTCTTGTCCGTTGTGAAGTTCTGTCCATGCAGCCGGATAAGGAGACAGTCCGCGGATAAAGTCATATATCTGCTTTACATTTCCCGACCAGCTAATGCGGCAAGTCTCTTTAAAAATTTTAGGTGCCGGGCGTAACTCTTCCGGTTGAGCCATTTCTTCCTGCGGAATAGGCTTTACCCGATTCTCAAGAATAGCATCAACAGTTTCAATTACTAGTTTTCCGCCAAGTACCATAAGTTTATCGTGAACCACTTCCACGTTATCCGTGTCGGCTATTGGAATGTGGACTTGCTGAATAACGTTTCCGGTATCTATTTCATGCTGAAGGAAGAATGTGGTAATTCCCGTTTCCGTATCTCCATTAATCACAGCCCAATTGATAGGAGCTGCTCCGCGATATTGCGGAAGGAGTGAAGCATGCAGGTTAAATGTTCCGAAACGTGGCATTGCCCATACAACCTCGGGCAACATGCGGAAAGCTACTACAATTTGCAGATCTGCTTTCCATGCTCTTAGTGCTTCAACAAACTCTTCATCTTTTAATCGCTCTGGTTGAAGCAAAGGAAGGTTCTGATCTAAAGCATATTGCTTTACGGGCGAAAACTGCAGCTTATGTCCTCTTCCTGCTGGTTTATCGGGCATTGTTATTACACCTACTACATTATATCCGCCTTCTACAAGACATTTAAGAGACTCCACAGCAAAATCGGGAGTTCCCATATATACTATTCTAAGGTCTTTCTTTTCCATTAATCTTTGATTTTAATTGTGTGATTTTTGAGTCTCTTCTCACTAGTTATCAGTGGCTTAATCTTCGGAGAAGTGAACCAGAAGTTGTCTGTATGTACTTAATATCTTCGATTTAGAGACAAAACCAATATATGTTCCTTTTTCATCGACAACCGGAAGATTCCAGGATTGTGTATCATCAAAAGTATTCATTACTCGTTCCATGGAATCATCAATGAATAATTTGGCAGGAATGGAACTCATTAGTTTACTTGCAGTGTACCGATGATAAAGTTCTTGTCGGAACATGATATTNCGTATATTGTCAAGTAAAACAACTCCTTGCAGTTTTCCGTGTTTATCCACAACCGGGAATAAATTTCTTTTTGCCTGAGAGATTACTTTAACCAGTTCTCCCAAGTCGGTTTCAGGTGATACTTGTTGGAAATCATTTTCAATAACATTCTCCATCTTCATTAACGTAAGTACCGCTTTGTCTTTATGGTGAGTAATGAGTTGCCCCTTTTTGGCAAGACGCATAGAGTAAAGACTGTGAGGTTCAAAAATAATTATAGTAAGATAAGAACTCACTGAGCAAATCATTAATGGAAGAAACAGGTCGTATCCTCCGGTTAGCTCGGCAATAAGGAATATTCCCAGTAAAGGGGCATGCATTACACCGGCCATTACTCCGGCCATTCCCATGAGTGCAAAGTTCTTTTCCGGTAAACCAATAAAGAATCCCAGTTCGTTTGACAGATGAGAAAATACAAATCCGGCAATACATCCCAGGAATAAACTTGGTGCAAAGATACCACCACANCCACCACCACCATTTGTTGCTGTTGATGCAAAAACTTTAAATACGATAATGAGGAATAAATAGACTAATAACAGATGATTGTATCCGTAAAATAGTGAGTTGTTCATTACAGTCTGCCATTCTCCGGAAGCTGTTCCCTTAAGTAACAGGTTGATAGTATCATATCCTTCACCATAAAGAGTTGGAAAAAGGAAGATCAGGATACTTAGCATCACTCCTCCTAGCGCAAGTTTCCTGTATGGTCCTTCTAATTTTCCGAAAATAGTCTCAATGTAATTTGAGGCCCGGGTAAAGTACAGAGATACCAGTCCACAGAATATTCCCAAAAATATAACATAAGGAATGCGCTTCATATCAAAAGCCTGATCGAGATTGAACTTAAACATTGCTTCTGTTCCCATAAAAATATAAGATACTGTAGCAGCGGTAACGGAAGTTATCAATAAGGGAAGGAGTGAAGCCATTGTTAGGTCTACCATCAGAACTTCAAGTGTAAATACTACTCCTGCAATCGGGGCTTTGAAGATTCCTGCAACTGCTCCAGCAGCTCCACAGCCAATGAGTAACATCAGTGTTTTTTGTTCCATTCTAAAAACNCTTCCCAGATTGGAACCAATGGCCGATCCGGTAAGTACAATTGGTGCTTCGGCTCCTACAGACCCACCACATCCGATGGTGATAGCACTAGCTATAGTTGAAGACCATATATTGTGACGTCTTATTCTTCCTTGTCTGCGCGAGATTGAATATAGAATCTTCGTTACACCATGACTGATATCATCTTTCACTATATTGCGAACAAATAATCCTGTCAGCAGAATACCAGCAACCGGATAAACTAAGTAAAGGTAGTTGGCTTCTGTGGCATTAAAATTGTCGGTCAGAAAGTTTTGAATCAGGTGAATCAGACTTTTTAGAATTATTGCAGCAGTGGCAGTACAAACTCCTACAACGAAGCTGAGAATAAGTATAAAGTGTTTTTCCTTTATATTCTTTTCACGCCAAAATATAAACTGCTGAAATAAACTTGTTTTTTCGGTTTTCATATCTTTATGTTACATACCTTTTCCGGTAAGTATTGTTCTAATCGTATATATTAATATTTTTATGTCTATGGCTAGCGATCTGTTTTCCAGATATATTAAATCGTATTGTAAACGTTCAATCATCTTGTCTACTGTATTTGCATATCCGTATTTTACCATCCCCCAGGATGTGATACCTGGTTTTACTGATAATGTCTGGTAATAATAAGGCGCCTTACAAACAATCTGATCTACGAAAAATTTTCTTTCGGGTCGTGGACCTACCAATGACATTTCTCCCTTCAGTACATTCCAGAATTGTGGCAATTCGTCCAGGCGATATTTTCTCAATATCTTTCCAAATTTGGTTATTCTGTCATCATTCAGATCNGATAGTAGCGGGATTTCTTTTTCNGCATCCATCTTCATGGTTCTGAACTTATACATTGTAAATGGTTTGCCTCTGTAACCAAGTCTTTCCTGCTTATAAAAAGCAGCTCCTGGTGAATTCTTTTTTATTTTCCACGCTATCCACGCAAATAAAGGAGAAAAAAAGAATAGGGCAAGTACTGATATTATTTTGTCGAAAATATCTTTTATATTTTTTGCTCCTTCAGACATGTTATCCCGGGTTATTTCAACCATTGGAGTTGCATATATGGAGGACATCTTTACACTTCGTGAAAGTACATTCTTTTCTCCGGCAATAACTTTGATAGGGAGATTCAATCTATAAAGACTGTTTAGCAGTTCAAAGAATGCTTTCTCGTCAGTGAAATTGGGTGCAACTATTATCTCTTCTACATCTTTTCTCTGAATAAACTCTTCAATATTTTCCAGTCTTTCAACAGGCTGATCTTTGATAAGACAAGGTTCTTCTTCAAGACTTATAAATCCAACAACTTTATAACCAATAGATTGTGGCTGAGCATTAAGCTCCTGATATAATTTAAGGGCTTGTTCTCCGGCACCTATTATAATCGTATTGAATCCAATTATTCTGTTGTGTATTTGGGTTGTTAGTTTTTGGGTTATTAATGCTCTTATGCTATAAGTGAGGATAAATTGTCCGAAGAAAAGGATTGCCAGTAATTGGTAATAGACGTGATAATCCCTTGGCAAGTCGTCTACCAATATCACGAAAAATACTATTAATACTCCTATNTCNACAGATACCAGTGTCTTATTGAGTTCCAGTAATCTGGATTTTCTCATCGGGGAGTTGTAATATCCCGATAAATAGTAAAGCAATAGCCAAAAGAAAGGTATAATAATCTGTCCGGTTAATACCTTTCCAGAGAACTGGTAAGAAGCAAAATCATCAAATCCTAGTGAAGAGGCAATATTGTAATATCGGTAAATATTCGCAAGAAACCAGATCACATTTGCTGCAATATAATCTCCAAGAAGATATTTAATGAGCTGTTTCCTTTGACTTACTTTCATTAATATGTTCCCTTATTATTCCCGAATCACCTTTATGACTCCTCCTTTTCCTAACTTAATAATACTAGATGGTTTAGCAGGAGAAAGATCATCCTGTTTAAACTTAACAATATAGTCTACCGCTGATTTTATCTCTTCGCTTATTTCGCTAAAATTTGCGGGAGATGGTTGTCCGCTGATATTTGCTGAAGTAGAAACAATTGCTTTACGGAATCGTTGACATAATTGGCGTGAGAATTGTTCATTTGTTACACGAATGCCCACACTTCCATCTTCTGCCAATAAATTCGTGGCCATGTTCCTGGCTCCATCATAAATTATGGTCAGGGGTTTGTCTGCCAATTCAATTAAATCCCATGCCACTTGGGGAACATCACTTACGTAAAAATCGACTTTTACGGACGAATCTACCAATACAATAAGTGCCTTACTATCAATACGCTTTTTAATTTCGTAAACTTTGTGAACAGCTTCAGAATTGGTTGCATCACATCCAATTCCCCAGATAGTATCTGTGGGGTAAAGAATTATCCCACCTTCATTCATTATGCGGCACGCTTCCTTAATATCTTCTGTAAATTCCATAATGTATTTATGTATAATTGCTGCAAAAATACATAATACATTTTTGGAATCAAAATATTTAGTTCTCGAACATTCGGCTACGTGCTATCATGCATGCTCCAATAATGCCAGCTTTTTCTTTGAGCTTGGATGTGATAATTGTAGAATCTTTATTGACTAAATTAAGAGAATACTTACGGATTGCAGTTTTTATAGGCTGGGTAATATAATCGCCTGTAATAGACACTGTTCCCCCAATAATAACCATTTCCGGATTAAAGATATTAATTAAACCGGCAATTTGTTTTCCTAATTTTTGGCCAACTTCTTCTACGATATCAATGCAAAGTATATCTTCTTTTCTTACAGCATCGAGAATATCGTCCAGAGTTACAGTTTTATTATTTAATACCCTCTCTGATAAAATAGAACTGGCACCTCCTTTTACTCTTTCTATTAACATTCTGTGCATTGCAGAACCGGATGCTTCTGTTTCCAGACAACCTTTTTTACCACAATGGCATATAATTTCGTTATCGTATGTGCTGATATGTCCAAATTCTCCAGAGAAACCAGATTTACCAGTGTATACTTTTCCATCAATTATAATTCCAATACCGAGACCCCAGCTGATGTTTACGAAAATAATATTTTTTTCATTGGTTACTCCACCAACCATATATTCACCATAAGTCATGGCACGAGTATCGTTGTCAATAGTTACTCGGCATGAAAGTTTTTCTGAAAGGATCTCAGCTAGAGGGCGTTCTTCAAAGTAAAACATGCTGTAACTATATCCGGATTCAGGATTAACACGTCCCGAAATATTTACATCTATATTGAGTATTTTATCTTTTTCAATAGAAAGCTTTTTAATGAAATTCAGAACTAACAGACAAAGATTGTTCAGTGATTCTATCGTGTTCTCTAAAGTGTACGGAATGTTCATCTTTAATTCTACGATATCTCCTTTGAAGTTTATCAGACCAATATTAATATCGTATTGATTGATATCAACTCCGATAAAGTATCCTGATTTAGGATTCAATCCATATAAATTAGGGTGACGTCCACCGCTGGTTTCCAGTTTTCCGTAATCATTGATAAATCCTTCTTCGCACATTTCACTAATAAACTTAGTGACAGTAGGCACACTTAGATCAACTTCTTTAGAGAGATCTGTGATGGTAGAATTTCCATGAGATATGTAGTAATTTATAATTTTCTTTTTGATAAGGGCATTCTTGCTACCTTTTTCTAACTCAGCCAAAAAGTTCTTGTTCATATTTAAATGTATTTCGGATATAAAAGTGTGAATCCTTCTATTTATATTTTATTTCATCTCGAACAAAGATACTTATTTTTTTATTATATAAATGGTTTTTTATTTAAATATTTACTAATTCTAACTAAATGCAGATTGAATTGTTATTATTTAAATTTGCTGATAAGCTTATTATTAATAATATGAGCGTTTGACTGGTGTTCTCTTGGATAAACCATGAAGGGATATTTTTTCAGAAGACGTTGGAATAACATCTGTAAGTGTATTTAAATTATAGACTTACAGATGTATATTGTGGGTAAGTATTACTTTAAAGGTAGAATTTCAATCCAATAACCATCAGGATCGTTTATAAAGTATAATCCCATATCAGTATTCTCGTAGCAAACGCATCCCATTTCTTTGTGAAATTCTCTAACCTTATCATAATTTCCTGGAACACGCATGCAGAGATGAATTTCGTTATCACCTAAATTGTAAGGTTCTTTGCGGTCTCTTAACCAGGTTAATTCCAGACTAAAACTTGTGGTTTCGTCTGTTAGATATACTAAAATAAACGAACTATCACTGGCAACTTTACGTTTGGCTTCTTTTAATCCAAGAGCTTTGGCATAAAACTCAATGCTTTTCTCAAGATTAAGTACATTGAAATTGAAATGATCGAATCTGCTTTTTATTTCCATAATGCTATTTCTTTTATTATATGTTATTATTTACTTGTTTTTGTGAGGTTATAATGTGATGTTGTCCCCTTTGTTTGCCCATTTTATGGATTTGCACTTTTTTGTTTCTGCATAAGAAGCAAAAGCTGCAGCTTTATTATAGGCTTCGTCAAAATGCATGGGAGCTAAAATATCAGTTGGTATACGGTTGATAAATTGTTCAGCTCCTTTCATATAATCCTTTCCAAGGCGAGGATCGATTGGGAAAAATACAAGATTTAAATGAGTTAAGTCTTTTGCTAATAGTTCTAATTCTATCAGATAATTATTTTCATATTCCTGTGCTTCTTCAACTGAGCATTCTTCATTCCAATGCCAATTGTTTAAATCGCCTGCGTGAAAGATTTTCTTTTCTGAAGTTTGAATCAGGAAAGAAATTCCAATATCAGTAGAGCCATAGGCTTTTATATTAAAATATTCATCTTTATAACTATCAAGTTTATCAAGATATAATGCATCTTCTTTGTTAGCCAATCCGGCATCAAGAATATCTTTCGAGAAGATGTACTGAATATTGCTTTTTTGTAACTTCCAGTTAAGAACTTCAGAATTGAAATGATCGGCGTGTGAATGTGATGAAAGGACATAAAGTTTTTGTGGTTGGCGAAGTAAATATGAGTGTATATAGCCGTTCTCCTGAGACTTAGATGTATCCTCGTAATAATCTATTATAACGTTGAACTCATTGAACTCTAATGCAAAACAGCTATGATAAATATAGGTTATCTTCATTTTGGAGTTTTTTAGTTTATATAGATGAAATGAATGCAAAACAAAGATATAAAATNTGNTGAAGGTTNGNTTGNTTATTAATATTTCTTTTGAATGTTTTTANTAATAATNANGTATATTTGCTACGGTAAAAATAAAAAAAATAATATGGAAATAAATGATAAAAATGCAGTTCTGGATGGAGAAACTGAAGTTGCAATATTTGCTGGTGGATGCTTTTGGGGCGTTGAACATTTAATGAAAACTGCTCCCGGAACTCTTATTGTGGAATCTGGATATATTGGCGGAAAGAAAGAAAATCCTTCGTATGAAGAAGTGTGCCGTCACGATACCGGCCATGCTGAAGCTGTTCGAATAGTTTTTGATCCTTCAAAATCTTCTTATGAAGAATTAGCTAAATTGTTTTTTGAGATTCATGACCCGGAACAAGAAGATGGCCAGGGACCCGATCTTGGTGATCAATATCGCTCCGAGATATTTTATACAACTCAAGAACAGAAAGAAATCGCTGAAAAATTAATAGGTGTACTTACAGAAAAAGGTTATCATGTTGTAACAAAGGTAACTCCTGCCACTACTTTTTGGAAGGCCGAGGAGTATCATCAGAATCATTATGAGCTTAGAGGAACTGAGCCATATTGCCACATTTATACAAAGAGATTCTGATTAGATTGCTGGTTGATGAATAGAAGAAAGGGAATGATCTTAAATCATTCCCTTTCTTCTATTCAATATGTGCTATTTTTTAATCATTTATTATATATTGTTGAAATGATTCTTATAATAAAACATCGCTTGTGGTAAATGCTTCTACTGTTGTGTTTGCATTAATTTCTGCATCTTTTCCTTTGATTAAAAATGGAACGAAGATTAATGGCCATAAAATAATTAACGAAACACCAAAACAGACCCATGCGACAGCTGCTTTTGAATCCCCTTGGTTGTTTAGTTCATTTGCTGATATCTTAATATCATTACCATTGGGCATGATAAGTGATTCAACGGTCATTCTAATTTCGCCTGCCTTGCCAAATTATTTTTGGTTTTTTTAGATAAGAAATTTGAGCTTTTGCAATTGAACCTGCAGGGATTGCAATTTGCCCTTCCTTCATCACATTATAAGCAACCCTAAGGGTAACGATTTCTCCAACTTTTGCTGTTCTAGTACTAATTGAATTTTCTACTTTTAATGAAATAGGTGTGTTGGCTGGTAGAGTGATTTTGTCATTCTTGTTGTTGGCGTTTGTTAGAGAGCTATTTTCTTCTGTTAAAATACGAGCTTCAACGTTATCCTCTGATGATAAAATGTTTGATGCCTGCACTGGCTGAATGTAGAAGATTTGAAATAAAAAGATTAATGTTAGAAAAATAGAAATCTTTTTTTTAGATAATGTAGTTGAGCTTTCTTTCATAATATTGTTATTTTAGTTTATAATATGTATCTGCTATTTTCTATAATACAGTTTAAATAAGAATGATAAGAAGGTATTATTATGTGTTATTGCTGTTTATGTTGTAGATTGTTTATAACTCTTGTAATACCATTGAATTGGTTGTTTTAATTGGACTGTTGTTGAATAATTGTTTTTAATTATATCTCTATTTCAATATGTAAATGTTGTTGTACGTTATTTTTTTGCAAATATATGATATTTTTTTATACTTAATATTTTATTGATACTTTTTTATTGTTATTTGTTTAATATTATACGGGAATTTATTTTTTTTGATAGGACTTTTGTTTTCTTTATATGTTTTGTTAATTAACAAATAGTGGCTTTAAGCTAGAAAACAAAATAGCTTTTTATATTGTTAAGAATATTAGGTGTTTTCTTTTTGTGTGGCTTAATGTTTAAATTGAACTAAATTAACGACTTATTACAGTATTCATACTATTCTATTTATTTAATGCAGCTTGCGTGAAAAAAGAGTTTAATTATTTAGAAGGATAATTTTATGAAAACAATACCTATAACAAAAGATGAATTTCTTATAAAGGTGGCTGATTATAATGAAAGTCCTGATGAATGGAAATATCTGGGTGATAAACCAGCCATAATTGATTTTTATGCTTCATGGTGTGGGCCGTGCAAAGTCATAGCTCCAATTCTTGAAGAACTGGCTGTGGAATATTCGGGGAAGATCTATATATATAAAGTAAATACAGAAGAGGAGGAAGAGCTTGCTTCTGTATTTGGAATTCGTAGTATACCTTCTTTGCTGTTTGTGCCGATGTATGGTTCTCCTCAGATGGCACAGGGGGCAATGCCAAAATCGGCTTTTAAAGATGCAATAGAAAGAGTTCTTCTGAAAATGGAGAACTGAAATTTTTGAGTAGAGATTCTATTTATCCATGATAATGAATGAATTATGGCTAAGGGATATAAGAAATAATCTCTAAATTCTTTTTTTGTTTACGAGAAAACATTTATCTTTGCGCCGGATTTATATAGTCAATTATAATGTCTTACTTAATTAAAGGTATTTAAACAAAATTATTAATGGAAAATTTAAAGAACGTTGCTCCTGTTGAAGACTTCAACTGGGATGCGTATGAAAACGGTGAAACCTTTGTTGGTGCTAGCCAAGAAGAACTAGAAAAAGCTTACGATAGTACGCTTAACAAAGTTAGCGACCGTGAGGTAGTTGACGGAACTGTAATCTCAATGAACAAACGCGAAGTTGTTGTTAACATTGGTTACAAATCAGATGGTATCATTCCTTTGAATGAATTCCGTTACAATCCTGAATTAACAGTCGGTGATAAAGTAGAAGTTTACATCGAAAATCAGGAAGACAAGAAAGGTCAGTTAATCCTTTCACNCAAAAAAGCTCGTGCTGCTCGTTCATGGGATCGTGTTAACTGCAGCTCTTGANACTGAAGAAATTGTTAAGGGCTTCATCAAGTGCCGCACTAAGGGTGGTATGATTGTTGACGTATTTGGAATCGAAGCATTCTTGCCAGGTTCTCAGATTGACGTTAAGCCTATCCGCGATTACGATGTATTCGTTGGAAAAACTATGGAATTCAAAGTTGTTAAAATCAACCAGGAATTCAAAAACGTTGTTGTTTCTCACAAAGCTCTTATCGAAGCTGAACTTGAACAACANAAGAAAGAAATTATCGGTAAACTTGAAAAAGGACAAGTTCTGGAAGGAACTGTTAAGAATATCACATCTTACGGTGTATTCATCGACTTGGGTGGCGTAGACGGTTTGATCCACATTACAGACCTTTCTTGGGGACGTGTTAGCGATCCTAAAGAAGT
>Ga0065701_1012790_pt1 | contig 12276 bp, 10 predicted proteins | sample Biomet1_FD_59088 | JGI IMG/M metagenome (GOLD analysis project Ga0065701, IMG submission 59088) | Microbial communities from bioreactor (seeded with anoxic lake sediment) at LBNL, California, USA - Biofuel metagenome 1 version 3... | ecosystem: Engineered > Bioreactor > Anaerobic > Unclassified ...
GGATTACTATATGTTTTCTGTCGCCCTTTCATCTCGTACTTGATTTGACTGTTTATTTCAGAGCTAACAAGAAGTATTTTATAGAAATTTCCATCTGGAAAAGCTCCCATTTCTTTAACTTCACGGGCATATTTCATAGCCTGTTCAATTTCTTTAGGTCTTATCTTTACTTTAGGCGCTTTTAATTCCACAATCAAAAATCCTGATCAATGATTCTATCGCAATGCATAAACAAATCTGTGATTGATTTTACGCCTGATTATTTTATTTCGCTAATATTATCATTACTTGAGCAGGTTGCATTTCTTTATTGATTTTGTAAGTTTTATCCCAATAAGAGTATTGGGGGTTCATTGGATTTTTACTTTCGGTTTTATCTTTAGCATTGCCATACCAAAAATCGGCACGCGCACTTGCTTGCCCACGAAGCAAATTACTTACCTGTATTTCCTGATTCATCTGGTCGAGCAAAAATCCGTAATGATTCACCAAACGGCAAATAATTAGGTCTGGCGTACCCTTTCTTCCAGCTTTTCTACTAACTATTTATCTTTCAATGGTGAATAAATCTTATTATCCTTACTTTTAACGTCTAATGACATGTATATGTGTTTTATATTGATTATTAACGACACAAAGCTACAAATTCGCCCTGAAAATTTAATATTTAATTATTTTTTTCGAGGCATTCTTATAAAATAAATGATTTAAATAGCAAGACTTATTCCTCAGGGTATTGGCTGCTTTATTAACAAAAAAACGTGTTTTAACCCGATAGAATTGCTCGTCCGGTAGTATAAGATAACAAATAAGAACTGACTTTATATCTATTTCAAGCAATACCTCTCTTTAAAAATCATGGTGCTCATCAAGAAACTCATAACTCAGCGAATTGAAGGGCAATGCAATCGAACGAAGAGGGGGAGTAATTGCTGCAATTTTATCATCTAGTTTGCAACAACTAACAGTCTTTTTCTAAAAAATAATAGAAAACACAACATTCAAAAAATAGAAAACCGCTGCAAACAAGTTGTTTACAGCGGTCAAACTATTAATGGTTATGATGTTTAGAACATCTTACTTCACTTCTTCGAAGTCCACATCCGTCACATTGTCATCGCCTGATTTTTGGCCCTGATCCTGGCTTGCTTGTTGCTGGCCTGCGAAATCCTGAGGATTTGCCTGAGCACCGCCTTGTGCATTTGCCTGGTTGTACATTTCCTGAGATGCAGCTTGGAACACTGTGTTGAGTTCTGTAGTCGCAGCATCGATGCCTGCGATATCCTGAGCTTTATGAGCTTCCTTCAGTTTGGCAAGTGCAGCTTCAATTGGAGCTTTCTTGTCTGCAGGAAGTTTGTCACCAAGTTCTTCCAATTGTTTTTCCGTTTGGAATATGAGGCTGTCGGCATGATTCAGTTTGTCAATGCGTTCCTTTTCCTTGGTATCTGCCTCGGCATTGGCTGCAGCTTCATCCTTCATACGTTTGATTTCATCATCGCTAAGACCGCTTGATGCTTCAATACGAATGCTTTGAGACTTACCGGTTGCCTTGTCTTTTGCAGAAACGTTCAAAATACCGTTGGCGTCGATATCGAAAGTAACCTCAATTTGAGGAGTTCCACGACGTGCAGCTGGAATTCCGTCCAGATGGAAGCGACCGATGGTCTTGTTGTCTTTGGCCAGGGAACGTTCACCCTGAAGGATATGAATCTCAACGGATGGCTGATTGTCGGCTGCGGTTGTAAATACTTCCGACTTTTTGGTCGGGATGGTCGTATTGGACTCTATCAGTTTGGTCATTACACCACCCATGGTTTCAATACCAAGAGAAAGCGGGGTTACATCGAGCAACAATACGTCGGTCACATCTCCTGAGAGAACACCTCCCTGAATAGCAGCACCTACAGCAACCACTTCATCGGGATTGACACCTTTGGAAGGAGTCTTTCCAAAGAATTTTTCGACCAAAGTCTGAATAGCAGGGATACGGGAAGAACCACCAACCAGAATCACTTCGTCTATATCATTAGCGGTAAGACCGGCATCGGACAAAGCCTTACGGCAAGGTTCAACGCAAGCCTGAATGTAACGGTCTGCCAATTTTTCAAACTGCGCACGGCTCAACGATTTTACCAGGTGCTTTGGAATACCGTTTACCGGCATGATGTATGGCAAATTAATTTCGGTAGAAGTAGAACTTGACAATTCGATCTTAGCCTTTTCTGCAGCTTCCTTCAAACGTTGCAAAGCCATAGGATCCTTGCGAAGGTCAATGCCTTCCTCCTTGAGGAATTCTTCGGCCAACCAGTCTACAATGGTCTGGTCAAAGTCATCTCCACCCAGGTGAGTATCACCGTTTGTGGATTTTACTTCGAAAACACCGTCACCCAATTCCAGTATGGAGATATCAAATGTACCGCCACCAAGGTCGAATACGGCAATCTTCATGTCCTTGCTCTTCTTATCCAAACCATAAGCCAAAGCCGCAGCCGTTGGTTCGTTTACGATACGGCGAACTTTAAGGCCTGCAATCTCACCGGCTTCTTTGGTTGCCTGACGTTGAGAATCGTTAAAGTAAGCAGGTACAGTGATGACAGCTTCCGTCACTTCAGTGCCCAAATAATCTTCAGCGGTCTTCTTCATTTTTTGAAGAATCATAGCTGAAATTTCCTGAGGGGTATACATACGTCCGTCAATATCCACACGGGGAGTGTTGTTTTCGCCACGGACTACACTGTATGCCATACGTTTGATATCGCCTCCAACCTGATCGTAGGTTGTACCCATAAAACGTTTGATGGACGATACGGTTTTTTGTGGGTTTGTGATGGCTTGACGTTTTGCAGGATCACCTACTTTACGTTCACCTCCTTCAATAAAGGCCACAACAGAAGGAGTCGTACGTTTGCCTTCACTGTTAGCAATAACGATAGGGTCGTTCCCTTCCAAAACAGAAACACAAGAGTTTGTGGTTCCTAAGTCAATTCCAATAATTTTTCCCATTTTAATCTTTATCTTTTAAGTTATCTTTTTTCAATGTTGATGATCTTCGCCGACTTCCTTTTCCGTTGTCGACACTGCATAAAAGTCAAAACCCGTGCCAAAAAACAAAAGAGTGTTTGAGGCGTTTTTTTGACAGGTCAAGATGGTTTACACTTTTCCATTTGACAGATGTATCTGACGATTTGGCAGAAAAAAGACGATAATCGATGCTGAGCACGAATTTAGACGGAACAGAGGTGTTAGTTTTTGCAAATAAATGCATTGTTTTTTGCTTTATACTTTTGAATTCAGTTTCTTTACAAGTCATTCGATTGCCATGTGAACGCATGGATTGCTTTACTTATATATATTTGACAGATTGATGATTAAGATACGATCGCTAAAGTTCTACTCTGGTGAATGGATAACATTGGCTTATGTGTTTGTTACGGCTATTTTCCTGGCTTTTAATTACAATAAGCTCAACAGCAATTTCTTTTTTTGGGGAAGCAGAATCGTTACTGTCGTTCTGATAGTCTTGCTTGCCAATTTATCACGCAGCAGGGATTGGCTGTATTTGAAGGCCTTTCGTCAATTTCTGCCATTTATCATTCTTGGATACTGGTATTCGGAAACTTACGATTTTGCAGGTTATATTTTGCCAAACCAGGATGCTTTTTTCTGCAGGGCAGATCGGGTACTTTTCGGGTTTGAGCCATCCTTGTCGTTCTGTAAGCATTTTCCACAAAGGTGGTTCAGCGAACTGATGTTCTTCGGTTATTTCTCCTATTATATCATTTCAATCGGAGTACCTTTATTTTTCTGGCAAAGGCTGAAAGCAGATTTCAACCGGGCAATATTCGTTATATTGTGCTCTTTCTACTTGTTTTACATCATTTACATCATTTTGCCCGTTGGCGGGCCACAGTTCTATTTTCAGGGAAGTCTTGGAGAAACACCTCCCGGCTATTTTTTCTCCTACATGGTTCATGCCATCCAACGATTTGGAGAGAAACCTACGGGGAGCTTTCCCCAGCTCCCATGTTGGTATTTCAACGGTGCTTTTGCTTCTGATATTCTTCAAAGCCCGCAAAACTTTTTGGAAACTCCTGCCATTTTACATCATATTGGTGATGTCCACTGTTTACATTAAAGCACACTATTTGGTCGACGTTTTGGGTGGTTTTATTTCCGCCATACTCTTTTATGGTATTTCAAACAAGCTTTTCGATGCGTTGTCCGACCGGTTCTGTGACGAACCCTACTATAGCGAAAACATATCAGACACTTCGGTAAAAAGGACAGAATCCAGATAAAGGGCTGGACAATACAAGCTGCATACACCAGATTTATTAACACATAATTCCATCAACACACCATTCCAATCATGAAACACGTCAAAATCTTTCTGCTGGCAGCCAGTCTTGCACTGTCGGCTTACACCGCTTCCGCTCAGGAAGTATTCAGAAACAAGGATCTCACCATCACGAAACTGAAAACCAATCTATGGGAAGTTGAAACTTCAGACAATGCCAGTATGTATATCCTTGAGGGGNAAAAGAAGGCTATNCTNATAGATACAGGCACCAAATGTGATTCCCTGGACAAGATCGTAAAAAGAATAACGAACAAACCTCTTTACGTGGTCATAACCCATGCCCATGGCGATCACGCAGGTAACATTCATTTTTTTCCTGCAATCTATATGCATCCTGCAGACTCCGTATTGATGAGAAGATCTGATTACGAAGGCAAAATACATTACATTGATGAAGGTTATGTCTTCGATCTGGGCGGAACGAAAGTCGAAGTCGCCTTTACACCAGGACATACGCCCGGCTCCATTGTCTTTTTTTGACAAGAAAGGGAAAAACTGCTTTTCCGGTGATGCCTTTGGTTCCAGCTTCGTATGGCTTCAATTGCAACCCTCTACTCCGATGGATATCTATGCCAAATCTTGCGAAAAGATGGAAAAGATCATGAATGCCGGAATAGACAGCATTTATGGAGGTCACTACTCTCAAGCAAACTACAAGGCTTTGGGCAAAAGTTACATTGTTTCCATGCATCAATTGGCCAAAGCGCTGGTCAACGGAACTGAGCCGGAACCCAAGCCCTACCCGATCAAACGTGGAGCTCAGAACCCAATGATAACCACACTGGGTGAGGCAAGCATTGTTTTTGACCCTGAACATATCAAATGAAGGCATCATGAAAAATACTAAATTTCTGATCCTAGCTCTTTCAGTCATAGTCTGCTCGCCAGCCTTGCCTCAAAAACCAATCTCAAATGGCCTGGTTCAGACGTCTGAAGGGCTCATTTCAGGCACTTTAAGTGCAGACAAGGCTGTGAAAATATTCATGGGCGTACCTTTTGCCGCACCTCCTGTGGGCAACCTGCGTTGGAAAGCGCCCCAACCCGTTAAGCCCTGGAAAGGAATCAAGGCCTGCGTCAATCCACCGGCATCAGCCATGCAAGCAACGCCAGCCCCTTTCTACTGCTGGACAGAAGAATTTCTGGCTCCCAAAAAGCCAATCAGTGAAGATTGTCTTTACCTGAATGTCTGGACCATGGCCAAGACGGCCAAGGATAAAAAACCAGTCATAGTGTGGATTCACGGAGGTGGCTTTAACGCCGGTTCAGGAACCGTACCGTTATACAATGGCGAAGAAATGGCAAAAAAAGGAGTAGTTTTTGTCACCATCAATTACCGCCTTGGTATTTTCGGATTTCTGGCACACCCAGCACTGTCCGCTGAAACTCCGGACAATATTTCCGGGAACTACGGTATCCTCGACCAAATTGCAGCCTTGAAATGGGTCAAGAAAAATATTGAAGCATTCGGTGGCGACTCCTCCAATGTGACAATAGCCGGACAATCGGCCGGTTCATACAGCGTGAACGTACTGATGATTTCTCCTTACGCCAAGGGCTTGTTCGAAAGGGCTATCGCACAAAGTGGAGGGAGTTTCAAAAAGACTCCCAATCCGGAACAAAGCCTGAAAAGCTCAGAAGCCGCAGGTTTGCAGCTAACTCAAAAATTGGGCATTCAGAATATAGATCAGCTCAGGGCCATTCCGGCAGATTCAATCCTAAAGATTCAGGGGCATTGGAGCATTACCGTCGACCATGTCATCATACCGGAATCGTATGCCACATTTGCAGCCGGAAAACAAAATGATGTCCCCCTGCTTACAGGATGGAACGGAGATGATGGTACCTCTTTCGGGCCCGCCCCCTCAGCCGGGAAATTCAGGGAAATGGCACAAAAGCGATACGGTGAAAAAGCAGCTGAATATCTGAGGCTTTTTCCCGCAAACAACGACGAAGAAGCCAAAGCATCGCAAAAACTGAACATCCAGCTTTCATACGGTTGGAGCAATTACCAATGGGCTTTGTTGCAATCAAAAACAGGAAAAAGCAAAGCCTACCTGTATCGATTTACCCATGTTCCACCAGGCGAACCCAATTATGGGGCCTTTCACTCTTCTGAGTTTGGTTATGCCCTGAAAACGCTCCGTTTGTGGAACAGACCGTTCAAAAGTTGGGATTACAAGCTTTCGGACATGATGTCCTCCTATTGGGTCAATTTTGCCAAAACAGGAAATCCCAATGGTAAAGGTTTACCTGTATGGCCCCAAATGGATGCAAAAAATGAACGGATCATCAATTTTGGCGATGAGGTGACCATCCTTTCCTTGCCAAACAAGGAGCAAATGAGCTTTATGGATGAAGTAAACTGAAAGCGGCATTTGTAAAAGCATAAAAAAAGCCAGGTGAAAAACCTGGCTTTTTTTATGCTTATAAACTTTTATCAATCGTTCATGGATGCAAGGAATTCCTCGTTCGATGCCGTTTTCTCAAGTCTGCCTTTCAGGAAGTCCATGGCTTCGAGTGAATTCATGTCAGCAAGATAACGGCGGAGAATCCAAAGACGGTCCTGAGTCTGCTGGTCGAGCAACAGGTCATCACGACGAGTGCTGGAGGCTGTAATATCGACAGCAGGGAAAATTCGTTTGTTGGCCAATTTGCGGTCAAGTTGAAGTTCCATATTACCGGTTCCCTTGAACTCTTCAAAAATCACGTCATCCATCTTGGAGCCGGTTTCTGTCAGAGCTGTTGCAATAATGGTCAGTGAACCGCCGTTTTCAATGTTGCGGGCAGCACCGAAGAAACGTTTTGGCTTGTGAAGCGCATTGGCATCCACACCACCGGACAAAACCTTGCCGGAAGCAGGCGCTACCGTATTGTAGGCGCGCGCCAAACGGGTGATGGAATCCAGAAGGATAACCACATCGTGACCGCATTCCACCATACGTTTTGCTTTTTCAAGTACAATACTGGCTATTTTTACATGGCGTTCTGCCGGTTCATCAAAAGTAGAAGCAATCACTTCCGCATTGACGCTACGTGCCATATCGGTCACTTCCTCAGGACGTTCGTCTATGAGAAGAACAATCATGTAAACTTCCGGATGGTTGGCCGCAATGGCATTGGCAATATCTTTCAGCAATACGGTCTTGCCGGTTTTCGGCTGAGCAACAATAAGACCACGCTGTCCTTTACCGATTGGAGAAAAAAGATCGACTACACGAACAGAGGTATTGGCATATCTCTTGTTTCCTGTGAGATTGAACTTTTCTTCCGGGAAAAGCGGTGTCAAATGGTCGAAAGACAAACGATCACGTACATAAGAGGGTTCCCGCCCATTGATGCGTTCTACTTTGACAAGCGGAAAATATTTTTCACCTTCCTTGGGNGGACGGATAGGTCCCAATACCACGTCTCCGGTCTTAAGCCCGAAAAGCTTGATCTGAGATTGGGAAACATAGACGTCGTCGGGAGAGGAAAGGTAGTTGTAATCGGAGGAACGAAGAAATCCATAGCCATCAGGCATGATCTCCAGACAGCCGGATCCCATCAAGATGCCTTCAAACTCAAAGAGACGCTCCTCTTCTGTACGTTGAGGACGGTTCGGATTGTTTTGACGTTGAAAATTTCCTCTGTTTTGTTGATTCTGGTTCGGATTCTGGTTTTGGTTCGGATTCTGATTCTGATTCTGAACACCAACTTTAACAGGACGGCCTAACCGGTTATCCTGCGATTCGTTCTTTGGGCCAATGCCTGCCAAACGGCGGGCTTCTGCCAAAGCTTCTTCGCCTGCAGTAAGCAGAGATGGAGCTTCGATGGCTTCTTTTGGAGCAACAGGTGTTGCTGTTTCTTCTATCGGAGCAAGAATACTGGGTTCTGTCTGTTCCGTCATTTCTACCGGAACTTCCACTGTCTTTTTCAAGATAGGCTTTGCTTTGGGACGGCCTCTTCTCTTAGGCTCGTTGGCGTCACCTTGCGGTTCTGCTACAGGAACACTAATCTCGACCGGTGTTTCAATTTCTTTTTTAACTTCAACCATCGCTGTTACAGGTACTGCTTCAGCAACGACTGGAGCAACTTCTTTTACGGCCTCTTCGGCTTTTGGAGCTTCCAGAGTTACATTCTGGGCTGCTTCATCCTGTGCAGCAATCGGTTGCTCTATCTTACGGGGTTTTTCAAGCTTGGGACGAGGTTTTTGGTTTTTCTTCTGACCCTGATTTCCACTTTCCTTACGGGGCTGAACCTGTTCTGCAGTTTCTTTCTGAGTGATAGGAGATACCGCATTTGCTTTTTCAGGAGTCTCGCCTTGTTTAACTTGTGGCTTTTCCGGCTTAACCTGTTTGGCCTCTTTGTCGTTGGCCGTATACACTTTCACCTCTTTATCCTTATTCTGAGGTATTCGTGTTCGTTTTCTACGGTCTTCCGGATTGGTATCTTTTATTTGTGCCGCTTTGCGGCTTGCGTTTTGAATGGCTTGTTCATCAAGGATTCGATACACGAGTGCATCTTTTGCACTGGAATCGACTTTGGTCAAGTCCTAATTCTTTGGTCAATTTCGATAAGTTCAGGCAACTGACTTTGAGTTCAATTGCACAATATTGAAGTTGGGCATGAAAGGAGAATTAAAAATTTTTGGTTGATTTCAACAGGCAGCAGAATCGTGCCTATCGGAAGAATTCAGCTGCAAAGATATACATTTTTCCGATATATGTCGTAATTCTGTAAAAATATTTTTTTAAGACATTATGAAAGGTCAACGCTTAAGTGATAGACCCTCTTGGTCATATCATCCACACGAAAACGGTTGTCAATGCGCTCTCCGATCACCCATACAACATCTTTTCCTGAGCAAAGGAGCCACAAGTCTTCCTTCTCGATGGCTGTCATCTTGCAATCGATGCAATAATCGCTGATAAGCTTGCGGCCGCGCATCCCGAATGGGATGAAATTGTCTCCTTTTTTGGGATGACGGATTGTCAAGGGGAAAAGCAACTTATCTGCATCCAGAAAGGCCATGGACTTAGATGTGGAAATTTTGTAATCCTTGCCGGGTTTTACAAAACAGCATTTCATACCGATGGGTTCTGTTATCACGGTTTGGGTTTCTTCCAGCGGATATTCCGTATTTTCCTGGGAAGGCAATTCTGAAATTAAAAGACAGTCCCGGTCAAAAACCAGCCTATGAGTATGCGAAAAATACAGTCTACCCGATGTTCCCCAGCGGTTTTTCCAGATGGACTGCACATCCGCACGACCAAAACCGTACTCTGAAAGAAGTTCATACAGCACACTTTGAGGCGCTTTTTCCTGTTCAAGGGCAGAAAGCGATATATTCAGGGGGAGATCGGATGTTCCGTTCCTGGATCCCTGGCATAAACGTTCCTTGGCCTCATCAATGGCCTGTTCATAAAGAATTTCCGTTTCACCCAAATGATCCATCGTCCTAGCGATGGAATCGCGAACGGAGGGTTGGATACTTTCCAATAACGGAAGAACTTCCAGACGTATCTTGTTCCTGCGATATTCGTTCAACAGATTGCTACGATCGGTCACAAAAGTAAGTCCACGCTGTTCCACATATTCAAGAATAGCTTCCTTGTCACAACAAAGCAAAGGTCGTACCACATTTCCATTGCGGGGCTTGATGCCCGTCAGACCACGGATGCCTGTACCACGAATCAGGTTGAGCAATACCGTCTCTACACTATCGTCTCGATGATGGGCCACAGCAACGGCCACAGCTCCCTGTTCCTTGCGCAGCTCTTCAAACCAATTATAGCGTAAATCCCTGGCTGCCATTTCGACTGAAAGACCTTCCTGTTCCGCATATTCCGCAGCATAAAGATCGGTCTTGTAAAAAGGGACGCCAAGATCACGGCAAAGCTGATGGGAAAACGCCGCATCACGATCGGACTCTTCACCTCTGAGGTGGAAATTAACATGTGCACCTATACAATAATAGTCAAGACGATGCAGAATATCCATCAATGTAACAGAATCCGCCCCACCACTAAGTGCAACAATCACTCGTGCACCTTCCGGCAACAGATTGAGGGATTCAATGTATTTCTTAACGACACGGTCTAGCATAGTTCCATTATTTAGCAGCCCAATTCTTTCGGTAAAGATAAAAAAAACCGTACATTTGTATGCTTAATTTTTGAAACATTTTAAAACAATGATTGAACGGATTCAAAAGCTTTTGGCAGAGGCAAAATCCTGGTCGGCAGCCAATGCCGAGGAATTGGAAGCCCTGCGCATAAAATATCTTAGTAAAAAAGGAGAGATCACCCAGCTTTTTAACGATTTACAGGGAAGTCCCCAACGAGCAGAAACGTCAGGTTGGGCAACTGCTGAATGAACTGAAAACTCAGGCACAGGATCGCCTCAATGAATTGAAATCCGGATTTGAAGGAACAGGCAAGACCGACACCGATGCAGACTACAGCAGAAGCTCCTACCCTGTCGAATTAGGCACACGTCACCCTCTATCCATTGTCAAGAATGAGATCGTGGACATTTTCGCCCGTTTGGGTTTCACCATCGCCGAAGGTCCTGAGATCGAGGATGACTGGCATCTGTTCGGAGCATTGAATTTCCCGCCCGAACACCCTGCTCGTGACATGCAGGATACGTTCTTCATCGAAAAAACTCCGGATATTTTACTTCGTACCCATACATCCTCCGTTCAATCCAGAGTCATGACAGGTGCAGAGCCTCCAATCCGCATCATTTGCCCAGGCCGGGTTTATCGCAACGAAGCCATTTCTTACCGCGCACACTGCTTCTTCCATCAGGTAGAGGCCCTGTATATCGACAAGAATGTCTCTTTTGCTGATTTAAAACAGGCTCTCCTGTACTTCGCCCGGGAAATGTTCGGTGAAAAGACGGAAATCCGTTTGCGTCCCTCCTACTTCCCGTTCACGGAACCATCCGCAGAAATGGATATTTCCTGCAACATCTGCGGTGGCAAAGGCTGCAATTTCTGCAAGCACACCGGATGGGTCGAGATTTTAGGTTGCGGCATGGTCGATCCGGCCGTTCTTGAAAACTGTGGCATCGACAGCAAGGTTTACAGCGGATATGCATTGGGCATGGGCGTGGAGCGCATCACCAACCTGAAATATCAGGTCAAGGACTTGCGCATGTTCTCCGAGAACGACGTTCGCTTCCTGGAAGAGTTCAAAGCCGCTTATTAAGAAAGAACTATAAAATACAAGCCTCCGCTTCCAATCCGGATCCGGAGGTTTTTAATTTAACGGAAAATGACGACAGAGGAACGCTACAAACACATCATAGACTGGTTTCTGGCCAATGTTCCAGAAGCCAAGTCCGAGCTTGATTTCAAAAGTCCTTACGAACTGTTGGTGGCTGTCATACTTTCGGCTCAATGTACCGACAAAAGAGTAAATATGACCACGCCCGCTTTTTTTGAAGCGTTTCCTGAACCCGAGGTCTTGGCTGTCTCTTCACCCGACGTTGTTTACTCTTATATTAAAAGCATATCTTATCCCAACAACAAGGCCAAGTCTTTGGTCGGAATGGCTCAAAAGCTGGTCTCCGACTTTGGTGGCCGTGTACCCGACAATATGGAGGAGTTGCTCACCCTGCCAGGGGTTGGCCGAAAGACCGCCAGCGTCATGTTGATCTGCGCATTCGATAAACCGGCTATGCCTGTAGATACCCACGTTTTCAGGGTTTCCAACCGTCTTGGGCTGACCGACAATTCCAAAAGTCCGGAAGAGACCGAAAGGATACTTTTGGCAAACATTCCGGAACATCTGCTTCCCATTGCCCATCACTGGCTTATCCTGCACGGCCGCTATATATGCCAAGCCCGCAACCCCCTTTGCGGAGAATGCGGGCTCATATCCTGGTGCAAATATCAGGGACACTGATCAGTCCACCATCAATTTGCGGTA
>Ga0065701_1000143_pt1 | contig 12263 bp, 9 predicted proteins | sample Biomet1_FD_59088 | JGI IMG/M metagenome (GOLD analysis project Ga0065701, IMG submission 59088) | Microbial communities from bioreactor (seeded with anoxic lake sediment) at LBNL, California, USA - Biofuel metagenome 1 version 3... | ecosystem: Engineered > Bioreactor > Anaerobic > Unclassified ...
TTTTTTACGAAGTTATAGAATTCATCTATTCTCCCCACCTCCCCACCCTGTTTTTACATTTCCGGGGTGTTGTAATCTAACTCCTGCTGTATGGCATCGGGCTCTTTTTCAACCTCATCCTTGATGGACTGGTTTAGTATAACCTCTTCATAACTAATAACATGAACATCGTATTTATAAACGCCTCCTTTTACTGGCGTGCGGTTGTATTCCAGGTTGCTCATTATTCTGCCAATCTTAGTCTTTCCCTTGTTATCGATGAGCAGACCAGTCCGGGTTTTAATCAGTCCGGCAATATCGCTCGCGGTGAGGTACAAAATCTTGTCTCCTGTGAGAGGCTTACGAATGTTGGTNGCGATGAACTCNTCCTCAATACTTTGCTGCATGAAGCTTTGATTGTGNTTGTTNACCTTCTTCGACTCTTCCCTGGTAAACCAGTACCGAAACTCCTCTACCATGAGCTTGTGCATTACGTGGGCATAGAGCTGTTCGTAATCCACNGCACTGTCATTGTCAAAACTGAGTGCCTCGAAGCAGAGAAAACGGCGGTTACCGGTTCCGTCCGTCAGGATATCCTTAAGATTCGTGGTGGCAAAAAACGAGGCTATGCGTTTACGCAACTTCATGATGCGGTCATACGGCAAGCGGATGTTTATTGTGGCACGGGTGATGAGGGCCTTGTACTGGTTCAGCTCGCGCCCGCTCATCGCCTCAATCTCCTCGGTGTTGATAAGCAGACTCTGAAACACCTTGGTCATGTCGTCCTTGCTCTCGGTGTTGATTTTGTCCTCGCAATAGTACTCACGGAGTACGGGTGGCATTATGCTGCGCGCAAAGGTGGTTTTACCCTGACTCTGAGTGCCTTCGAGGATAACCACGGTGTGATTCTGCACATCGGGTTTCACCACTGTTGCCACCATGGCACAAATCCATTTCTCGAAACAGTATAGCCAGTGATCCTGACGGGTGGTTCTTACCCGCGAGGCAAACTCCCGGATGTTGTCCTTGCCATTCCAGGCGGGGAGGTTACTGAAGTACTCTTTCAGCGGGTTGTACGACGGGCTGAAGTCGGAATTGAGGATGGAGTAGAGCTGTTCTGCCGAACATTCCGATCCATGCTCGGAGAGCTCTACCCAGAGTGAGTTCCTGATACGGTCGTCAACCGCCTCAAATACGGCATTGGGCTCCAGGGGACGATATTCCAGTACTCCCTTGATTTCGTTGAACCGGAATTCATACCTCTCCTTGAGGTGGCACTGTGCAAAGAGTACACGGATGGCATGACGGGAGAGCGGATGGGTGCCGTGATTCTCCGTATTGCCATAAGCACTGCCTATCACTGTATCCAGTTCCTGAGTAGTAATGTCGCAGTAACTGCCTGCCATCAGGTTGAAGAGAGCATCCTCGGGTATTCCTGCCTCGTTGCACTTGCACGCCAGGGTGAACAGAAAGTTATTGCGATTGCCCGGCTCATAGCTCTTGCTCCGTTTGGTCTGCATCTCGAGCACCCGAANNAGCATGCTGCACGACTTCTTTGTCAGCTCACTTTTCCCTTTGTTTCTCTCTGTCGGAAAATCTCCTGCACGGGNCTTTCCTGNTCCGCGGGNCCCGTTGGNTCTTTTTCCGCTGTGTGCCTCCGCCCCNNGNGCAGAGGCGGAGAGGGGGAAGAGCACGGAGTCCGGNTTGTAATAAGCTTCCGGATCATGACACAGGTAGGTGATNCGCGGNAGGTCGCTGCCCGAGGTGTCGATCTTTACGCCTATCAGTGCTTCGTAATAGGGCACTAGTGAGCGGAACAGGCGCAAGTGATACTCGTTTATCACTGCCGCCTTCTCTTGCAGCGTGAGTCCGGCGGCATCATCCATTACCAGCGGTTCGCCGCACACGATGATCTTTACTCCCCGCTTGGGACTGGCATAGCGCACGTGGGTGTGCCTGTCTGCCTCAATTTTACGGCAAATCTCATCGAACTGTTCCGGCTTCACGCCGTCAACATCCAGTACGATGCGTGAGGCATACTCGCTGATGCAGTCCGCCTTTCTCCTTCCCATGAACGTGCCGGCGGGAGTGCACCCTGGCAGCGTGCCCTTCAGGCGGTTGGCCCCCTCGGTCTCACCTGCATCGCTCAGCTGCCTTATCTGCGCTGTCTTTTCTTTGTGTTTGTCACTTCTGATCTCTGCCACGGTNTCTTCCATGGTGATCTGGGATACAATTTTTGAGTGGTTGATGATGTAACTCATCTTGCTCGTATTTTCCATACTTTAGTATTATTGCTTTTAAGTATTTTTAAAAGCTATTTTGTTAGTTTATATGTTGCCGGTCAACATTTGCAAAGTAACATTCTTTGTTTTTAATAAAAAACGGCATTTTTAATTATTTTCTAACACGCTTATTTTCATAGTTTAAATTGGTCTTTCCTTTCTTAATTCCCTCGTGAATGGCGGTATGTTTAAGGTTTTCTCTCTTTCCTTTTGCCCTTAAAACATTGATAATGCATGCTAGTGTGAGTCCGAAGTAATATGAATCTGTTCCTTTGTCATGAGTTATTAACCCTCTGTGAATCAGGTCTGCTAAGATTTCGCCGAGCTGGTCGTTTGTGCCATGCCAGGTAATACATCCAAACTCTTTTTNAAGGTATTTTCTTACTTTTGTTACTTTCTCGTGAAATTGTTTGGCATTGAGCCTTGTTTTTCTTTTTACTTTTCTTTTTCATGATTTTTATTTAAACTCTGAAGGCAAGGTTTGTCCTTTTTCTTTTGCCTTGATGCAAAAGAAACAAAAAATCAAGGCTGCATTTTTTTTGCTAAAATCGTGAGGCTTGTAGCGGAAGGGGCTGCTGTTTGAGCGAAGCGAGTTTCAGCCCCTTCTTCACGCTACATTCCTCCCGATTTCTTCACGCAAAAAAAATGAGGCCGGTCCTGCTGGTCGCTCGGCTTTGCCATCGCTGGTGGGGGAGTTAGCCGTTGCTTCGCTTGGCTTGTCACTTCGTGACGGTTTTTTTTTTGCTCGGCTTCGCCTTTGCTGGGAGTAGCCTTTGCCTTGCTCGGCTTTTGTGCTTGGCTTGAAAAGAATTAAATAATATATTTTTGTTTTGTGACAGTAGTAATTTGTTATTTCGAAAGAAATGAAAGGGTCGCAACTTGTTAGTTCGTGAAAGTCGGTGATGTAAATTGTGAGGGTATACGGGTGTCTTTTTCTGTTTTTGTACATTTCTTTGTAACACCTGGGCTCATAAAGAATGGCCATTCCATGTAGGTACCGTGCATCATTATATACTCACGATGTGGTGTGATTTCTCTGCCGTGAATGCTATTATATAAAAAGTATATCACTTAACATATATAGTTCGGAATATAAAGTATGACAAAAGAACCCCGATAAAGCTTCAACTTTATCGGGGTTTTAAAATCCTTGATTAATTATTTCTTTTCACGTTGTGAGAGTGCACTGCCTGCTATACTTTTTGTTCTTGCACTTGAACGCCCGTCTTGCAATGCTTTAGAAGCCTGAGTTGCAACTTTAGGAGAAGTTACTTTCTTTGCCATATTTACATCCTTTCTGTTTTTAGTGGTAACTATTTCAAGTTCCCATTATTTACTTTGCAAGCACCTAACCGGCTTACTTCGGTTTTTTATAGTAGATATCCTTCACTGCATGAAGGATGTGTGTAGGAGATCTTGTCTTTCAATGTTCTTCCTCCATTGTTTTCTCAATATTAAAGCCATGAATTGTAAGGAGGTGGAACCTGTAAGTCGGATGTGTTTACTGCATTTATTATATATGTGTCTATACATAATTTTATTAAGTGAAACAATAAGGTTAATTCTCCCATTTGCAGATAAGTATTCTGCTTTTCTTCAGATTGCAGGTGAAGATAAGAAAGCCTGTTACGTATCCTCTCGGATTTTTGGCTTTGTAGGAGCAATGATTAATAAATGTAAATTAATCAGTAATAAAACTACAAATTTTATGCCAAATTTAAAAACTATTAATATACGTTTATTTTGAAGAATTGGCGTGTAAGTAACTGACATATTTACATTCTTTTATTCTATGTTTTACCTCTTTAAATAAAATGTTAGCATCGGTTGAAATGTTGATTATATTGTTTTATCTTTGTTGCGCATAAGTGAATTTAATTGGTTTGATATTATTCACATCTCAAAAAATGCCTTAATCTATAACTTAATACTATGGACTTGAAATACAGAAAATTTGCAGACATTGATTTGAAAGATTGCTTCTTTGACTCCCTTCGAGAGGATTATCCTGAGTTTGATGATTGGTTTCGTAAAAAAAGTGTGGCTGGTAACAATGCATTGGTATATTATGAAAACAGTGTTCTTCTAGACTTCTTATATTTAAAGATAGAGGATGAAGAGATTATGGATGTTGAGCCTGCATTACAAAAGGCAAAGAGGTTGAAGGTGGGGACTTTTAAAATTGACTCACGTGGGACAAGAAGGGGAGAAAGGTTTCTGAAAAAGATTCTGGACGTGGCCGTTTACAAGAATGTGGATGAGGTTTATGTAACCATATTCCCAAAACATGACAAACTGACAGAGACGTTTAAGAAATATGGGTTTGTAGAAAAGGCGAAAAAAAAGCATCCCGGAAAAGAAGAGGAACTCGTGTTGGTTAAGAACATGCGGATAATTGTAGACGATGTTCTTAAAGACTATCCTAAAATTCAGCCTGAAGAGAAGAATAAGTATGTTTTGTCTATTTATCCTAAGTACCATACAAAACTATTTCCGGACTCTATATTGAATAATGAAGAGCATGTGAAGTATGATTTAATAAAGGATGTTTCGCCCACAAACTCTATTCATAAAATATATCTCAGCTACATGCCTAATGTTGCTCTGCTGAAAAGAGGTGATTTGGTTGCTATTTACAGAACTAATGACGGACTGGGTTTGGCTTTCTTTAGGAGTGTTGTAACTTCAGTATGTACTATAGAAGAGATTAAAACAAAAAATGATTTTAAAAATATTGATGAGTTTATAAGATATACCAATCAATATAGTATTTTTGCTGAGGATGAACTGAGAAGGTCGTACCAAAGACAGGATCTATTTGTGATTAAAATGACCTATAACATTGCTTTCGAAAAGAGAGTTACTAGGGGGTACTTGATAGAAAACGTAGGAATATCTCCGACTATCTATTGGGGATTTTTCCAATTGACTGATGATCAGTTTGATGAATTATTAAAGAAAGGCGAGACTAATGAAAATTATATTATCCATAAAACCTGAATTTGTTGAGGAGATATTTTCGGGCAGAAAAAAATATGAGTACAGAAAGAAAATTTTTACGAAAGATGTAAGTAGTGTAATTGTATATTCTACGATTCCGGTAGGGAAGTTTGTGGGTGAATTCACAATTGAGAAGATTGTAAGCGGTGATCCAGCTCTTATCTGGGAAAAGACAAAGAACCATTCGGGTGTTACGAAAGAATTTTATGATGAATATTTTCGGGGCAGGGAGAATGGATATGCGTTGAAAATATCTACGGTAAAGGTGTATAAGAATCCGATTGATCCGTTCAGGCTGATTAAATCATTTGTTGCACCACAATCATTTAAATACATTACGGAAGAGGAATTTGAATCGTGGGAGGAGGAATTGGTCTGGTAGCTCAGAAATAACACGCTATAATGATCTTTAATAATCGACTTTTTAGCAACGCTATCAATGTGGTGGTTGAAAATAACCGCAGACATTTATTGAATGGCTATTGCCCCCCCAAAAAAAAAATACGCTGGTGGTATTGCCTCTGTTTCTGCTGTTTGGTAAGGCACCGCTATGCGATAAGGTTATACAATACAAAATATGGCGAAGATTGAAGGAGGCTATCTGTGTTTACAAAGCAGATGCGGATTGGGAAAATTGAATATAATATGATAAATGCTTTTCAATCATTTGATTATCTATCTCCTAATGAATGGGACCGGGTTTTTGATATACTCCAGTTCCTCATTGCCGGTGGTCTGATTGCCTGGTATACTTCTCATTTCCTAAAAAAAAGAGATGAGGTGACTAGAGTAAAAGGTGTGATGCTAGAAAAAAGGAATCGCATCTTATGAGGAACTAATGCAAATTCTTTATAAATTGTATGAAACTATATCACTGGAAGATAAAGAACTGGAATCTGCAGAAAGAATATTAAGGTTGTACGGATTAAGATTTGGCAATAGTTCATTGGAGTATCACATAATATTAGAAAATAAGGAATCAATATTTAAGTATATCAGAGAGCTATCAGGATTTATACAAAAGAATAAAATATTCTTTGATCGTGAAACATTTGGGGTAATAGACTGCTTTGTTAAATATTTGCAGCATTACTATGATAAGATTCTACGTATGGCACATCTTCAGTTATCACAGAAATACAATTTTACAGAGGTGGATATGAAGAAGAAAAGCGACCTAGTAAATCATATTCTTGGAACCGTTATAAGTATGGATGTTGATTATTTTTATGGAACAATTGAGGATGTGGTATTGAATAATATGCGCAAATTAGATTATGGGGATGGAAAAATAGATAGACTAAAATGGAAGTGGATGACATTAATGAACACAAAAAGGGTTTTAAGCTATAAGGTGTTTCATTATTTAGAAAGTCGTGATTCCTCAAAATTGATTTTTCTTTCAGATTTCTTTTATAAAATGAGCTTGGAAAAGAAAATTAGAAGACGTCTTTTATTCAGATACGATGAGAATATAGTCCTTATAATGGCTCATGTGGTCTTTAGTGAATTAATAGACGACAAAGATATATTCACAACAGATATAAATTTATTTAATGATTTTTTCGATGCTTTCAATAGTGAATGTTACTCATAATATAGATAATTTTTTAACCATACCCGATTTTATATGGAATGGAATTATTAAACTACTGATTACAACAATAAGTGGTCTTATTATTTCCTACTATACGTATACTTTCTTGAAAAAGAAAAATGAAAGAACACGTGTTGCGGGTATTATTTTGGAACGGAGATTACTAATATATCAGGATTTTTTAAAAGTTGTGAATAAACTTGGGTGTAAAAAACTAATGCCGGGAGAAGCAGGTTATTCCATTCTTGATATCATTGAGAAGACAGGTTTTACAAATCCCAATAACACACTGGTAGAATACTCGCAAATATTTGATAACAGGCACACTTATGCTGAATTTTTTCATTCGTTTGAACAGACGTTTTTTGAATCTAAATTGTATCTTGATGATAATTCAGTGAAGCAATTATATTATATGCAATCGTGGTTTGCTTTAGTAAACAGTTTATTAATTAGTATAGAACAACAATTGAGAAACTTATCCGTTGAAATACAGAGTCGGCAAAAGTATGTCTTAGATAAGATGACACTTACAATAGGCACAATAATGGACGATGAGATTTCAGAGATGTGCTTTACTTTGGAGCAGATCTTTACAGATAATGTTAGAGATCTGAAATTAACTAGAAGAAAGAGATCTTTTTTAAATAAGGATTTTTTTATTGCTGAAGATGGTTATATCATGAAAAGAATGAAGAGCAGTGTGCTAAGTAAAAAAGAGAATATATTGAAAATGCAAACCGTATTTCTTTACCTTGCTTTAGGTAGCGATGAAGATATACATTAAGATACAGGAGGAGAGTGAATAGGAACTTATAGACAGTCTGATGGTAATGATTTAATTAGTCTTTCGTTGTTTATATTTTTATTATTATTTCAAAGTGAATGCAAGGTTCGCAACTTGTTAGTTGACTACAATAAAATCACCTAAACAAAAAGATTTAAATAATCAGACTAAAACCACTCACCATTACCCTTACCCCCCCCCCATGAATAAGGGAAATAGATGAAAGGGTTGTGCCGTAATTCTCTTTTTCTTTTGCCTTGATGCAAAAGAACCAAAAATGAGGCCGGTCCTTCTGGTTTCTGAGTGGGCTGCGGTTTTGGGGCAGTTAGCCGTTGTTTTGTTTGGCTTTCCTTCTGATTTATAAGTAGAAAAAGAGTTACTAATGTGGATGAAAATGAACCGCAACAAAGTGGCAAGCGAGCGAAGTAAAGTAACGGCATAGCCGAGCAAAAAAGAAGAACCGTCACGAAGTGACAGCGAGCGAAGCAAAGCTAATCGGCCCAAAGTCGCAGCTCGCTCAGGAACCCGAAAGACCGGCCTCATGAATTTTACGTTAAGAAATTGGGGGTTGAGGAGCGTTAAGAAGGGGCTGTTGTTTGAGCGCAGCGAGTTTCAGCCCCTTTAGCTCAGCATCCCCCGATTTTAGTAAAATTCGTGCAGCCTTGACCTTTTGTTTCTTTTCCGTCAAGGGAAAAGAAAAGAATATTTTCTTTATATTTGTCATTGCTTTCCTGATGAATTGTTAACCCTGAATCTATATGAAGAAAATTGCATTGTTTTTTACCGCTATAGTGCTAACTGTATTAATCTCGGTTGTAAAGGCTCAAACACCATTTTCCAAAGGTGTAAACCTTACTGGATGGTTCCAAACATCTTCTGCTCACAACGTTCAGTTTTCTAAATACACAAAGAAGGATTTTGTTAATATCAAAAGTCTGGGATGTGACGTTATCCGACTTCCGGTTAATCTGTTTTACATGACCAACGGAAGTCCTGATTATACAGTGGATCCTCTTTTTTATGATTTTATGGATCAGGTGGTAAGCTGGGCTGAGGAGTTGCAGATCTATCTGATTCTGGATAATCATTCCACCGATGATATTTCCAGTAAAAACCCCAATCTGGAAACGGCTCTTACAAAGGTGTGGTCTCAAATGGCTTTGCATTACAAGGATCGCTCTTCTTATATTTTATACGAAATTTTGAATGAACCCAACGGATTGTCGACTGCTACCTGGGGAGCTATTCAGCAAAAAGCAATTACTGCTATTAGGGATGTTGATACCAAACATACGATTGTAGTGGGGCCTTCAAGCTGGAATACTTATAATGAATTGAACCAGTTGCCATACTATACTGATACGAACTTATTGTACACTTTCCATTTTTACGATCCGTTTGTCTTTACACATCAGGGTGCCAGCTGGTCATCTCCGTCTATGACTTCCCTTGCCAATGTGCCTTTTCCATATAACGCATCGGCTATGCCAACAGTTCCCTCCGATCTTGCCGGTACGTGGGTGGCCGGTTCGCTGAATAATTATAAGAATGAAGGTACGGTTGCAAAAGTTAAATCGCTGATTGATATTGCTGTAGCTTTTAAAACAACACGTAATGTGAATTTGTATTGTGGTGAGTTTGGTGTGTATATTCCAAATAGCAATAATACGGACAGGGCGTATTGGTATGGACAGGTGAGCAGTTATCTGCAGTCTAAAGGTATTGCCTGGACTACCTGGGATTACCAGGGAGGATTTGGATTGTTTAACAAAGACTCCAATGAGCAATTCAATTATGATTTGAATGTGCCGTTGATTAATGCTCTTGGTCTGACTGTTCCTCCGCAGCAGGTGTATACGCTGAAACCCGACTCGGTGGGGTTTGATATATACACTGATTATACGGGTGAATATATGCTTGAATCTGTTGGTGGCAATGGGGCTGCAACCGATTTTTATTCCGATAGCAAGCCGAACAATGGGAAGTACTGCCTGAGCTGGCAAGGTAGCAGTCAATATGGATCTGTGGGGGTGAATTTTGTGCCCGACAAGGATTTATCGAAGCTGAGAGCGCAAAATTATGCTTTGAGTATGCTTGTCAGAGGAAATACTCCGGTTACTAAATTTGACCTTCGGTTTATAGATACTAAGAAAGATGCTTCGGATCACCCGTGGCGCATGAATTTTACAATAGATGAAAACACTGTGACCTGGGATGGTAAATGGCATAAGGTGTTTATTCCCCTTACTCGTTTTGTGGATGGTGGTTCGTGGGACAATGGCTGGTTTAACCCAACCGGGGCATTTGACTGGAGCGCAACGGATCGGTTTGAAATTGTGGCCGAACAAATGAATATGGCGGGTAAATCGCTGTGGTTTGATAATATTCAGATTAGCAATATAGACAGTGCACAAGTTTATGAATCGTCCGTTTTTACTGATATCAGGAAAATGCAGTCGGATAATTTACTCCTGAGAGTGTTTCCTAACCCTGTGCAAAACTCAACTGTGATAAGCTATACTCTTTCTGATGATGAAAAAGTGGATGTAGACATTTACAACCTGAACGGACAAAAAGTAAGATCGCTTTTAAGTGCCCGGCAGTCATCGGGCAATCATCTGTTAGCCTGGAATGCAGATTCGGATGGTGGAAGCAGGCTTTCTAAAGGAATTTATTTTTGCCGGGTTATAATTTCCGGGCTAATTAGTGTTGTGAAGGTTATTGTTTTGTAACTGTCTATTTGTTCTTTTCTCTTGATAGAAAAGAACCAAAAGATCAAGGCTGCATTTTTTTTGCTAAAATCGAAAGGCTTGTATCGGAAGGTGCTGAAACTCGCTTCGCTCAAACAGCAGCCCCTTCTTCTCGCTACAATCCTCCCAATTTCTTCACGCAAAAAAAATGAGGCCGGTCCTGCTGGTTTGGGAGCGGGCTGCGGTTGTGGAGCAATTAGCTTTGCTTCGCTCGCTTGTCACTTCGTGACGGTTTTTTGGGGCTCGGCTTCGCCATCGCTGTTTTGCTTTGTTTGTTTATTGCTGGTAGTGTAAAAATATCTTTTGCCGGATGCTGAAAAGAATTAAGTGAATTTGTTAGTAAACTGATTTGTTTATCAGAATTTTATTATTAGATATGTGTTTACTAATTGAAATAATATGTTACCTAAAATAGAAAAAATAAGATTGAAGAAGAGGTTAATCTTCTTTGAATTCAGTTAGTATTGTTTTACCCAAAAGCCGAGCGAAGCACTGGCTACAATGGCGCAGCTGAGCAAAAGAGAAAAACCGTCACGAAGTGCAAGTGAGCAAGACAAAGCTAATTGGTCCACCCCCCCCCACTGAACAATGGCGCAGCCGAGTGAAAAGAAGGACTGGCCTCATGAATTTTACGTTAAGAAATTGGGGGTTGAGGAGCGTTAAGAAGGGGCTGCTGTTTGAGCGAAGCGAGTTTCAGCCCCTTTAGCTCAGCATCCCCCGATTTTAGTAAAATTCGTGCAGCCTTGACCTTTTGTTTCTTTTCCGTCAAGGGAAAAGAAAAGGATAGCTAAGCTCTTATATATTAGAGGAAAAGAATAGGATAGTAGGGCTAAAAAAAAAGCATACAGAATACAATACTGATGCTTTTTTTTGTTTTAAGTTTCTAGCAGTACCCACGCTACTAATGAAAAAAAGGTTACAGCAATAAGAGAACCTACTCCAATCATAAGGTACTTTTCTAGTTTTTCGTGCTCTTTGTTAATAAATCCATCTTCATTACGTTTGTTAAGCCACTTGTTTAATTTAGTCATCTCTTCCTTGAAAAATATAGTTAGTTGTTCGACTAAAATATCGGAGGAAGTTATTTGTTCCAAATCAAGAGCTGTTATTTAACTTATTTTTAAGATCTAGGAGCTATTTTTATATTATTTAAGCAACTGTTTGACTATTTCTTTGTTCTAGGGTGATTTTGTCTAAAGATGTTTTGTTTCTTTCTTTCTTTTCAGGAAATTGAGCACCTGTATCAAGGCCAGCCAGAGGAGCATGTCTGTGGCAAACATTGTATTGATATTCAGAANNTTAACCAGATTGATATTTAATATAACAAATATCTCGGCACTGATTACCAGCCATACCATTGTTTTGCGGTGAGACAGGCCAAGGTCGAGCAACTTGTGGTGAATGTGCCTCCTGTCCGGTTGAAAAGGTGATTTGCCTTTGCACATGCGTTCCAGCATTACCCGGAGTGCATCGAACAAAGGGATGAACATGGCGGAAAGGGAGATCATGACAGGAGAGGTCAGTTGTTCATAGTTGACATCGGTATCCATGGCATAACGCACTCCCAGAAAAGCTAGCAGGTAGCCCAGGGTGAGCGATCCTGTATCGCCCATAAAGAGTTTGTGGGTGGTTTTAAATACGTTGTAATAGAAAAAAGGGATAAGGATGCCTACCAATATGGTGCAAATCATGGCATAAAAAATCATGCCGCGCTGCAGGAAGAGGTATCCGAAGGCTATCAGTGCCACACCAGAAATGCCGGAAGCGAGTCCGTCGGCACCATCAATCAGGTTGATGGCATTGGTGATGAACATTACCAGGCCGATGGTGAAGAGGATTCCTGCCCACTCGGGAATAGCCCAGATACC
>Ga0065701_1012793_pt1 | contig 12233 bp, 9 predicted proteins | sample Biomet1_FD_59088 | JGI IMG/M metagenome (GOLD analysis project Ga0065701, IMG submission 59088) | Microbial communities from bioreactor (seeded with anoxic lake sediment) at LBNL, California, USA - Biofuel metagenome 1 version 3... | ecosystem: Engineered > Bioreactor > Anaerobic > Unclassified ...
GCGTGCTGATCCATGTAGCCAACACGGTGTTTGGTTGACCAAGTGATTTTTCCTTCGTCTGGTTGCAGATTGCCGGTAATGATGTTCATGAAGGTTGATTTGCCTTCACCATTTGCCCCGACAAAGCCAATATGCTCGCCTTTTAATAGGCGAAAATTGACATCATCAAAAATCGCACGATCGCCAAAGCCATGGCTCAGTTTTTGAACGGTTAATATACTCATCTTTGCTTTTGTTTCTCCATCTGTTTCCAAGTTTGCTTTCTCTATTTTAACAGAATTTTTGGGAATGGGGAAGGGTGGGGGCGGCAATTAGAGTTTTGGATTAAGGCATACAATTCAACACAGCTCTAAAACAAATCGGTGCAACAATCGCTGATGGATTGCGTTTTGGAGGCATTCAATTCAACACAGCTCTAAAACGAATACTATCAGTAATATTTTAGACGAGATGTTTTGGAGGCATTCAATTATCACCCACACCACCAAGAAGTCCATCAAAAAACACTAAACAACAACCTATAACCCAGATAAAGGTAGCGAGCAATAATTCGCTACCTTTATTATTCTTAACAATCTAATCAATAATTCTTTGTTTCTCAGTTTTTCCATTCATTTAGGCAACCCCTACATATCCAATATCTTGAACGTATTGACTATCTCTACCTCTCAGTTTCTGGTCTTTCTTTTGACGAATTATAAAGTTCATTTAGCTTTTCTGCAATTTCAGAAGGCGTCATAATCGCCGTATTCATAGCCATTTTTCCAGCTAATGACGGACTATAATTTTGAATTTCTTGCTTGGTAATATCGTGCCATATAGGAAGGATTAACTTCCCATTATTAGTTTCTCGCTGAAAAAGTCCCTCAAGTTCATAATTTGTCCAATATTTCTTATGCCATGACTAGTCATCCAAAATAGTTTTTATCTTTACGAAACTTTAAGAATCAAATTTTCTCGAGTCTATCCAAAAAATAAGCTGGATAATCTTGTAATTCAGATCTCAGTTCATCCCTATTCTTCCTTATCATCTCTTTCATTTTATTTTTGCTAGGATATTTAGTTTGACCAAGTTGTCGAGAAATTTTTTTAGCGATAACTCTATCTGAAAAACCTAATTCATGTATCAATATCTCAGTCTTATCGCTCAAGCCATAGCGTAGTTTTTGACAAAGAAAATTTGTAAGTTCTTGGATACTTTCATTATTAGGAGACAACGCTAATATCAGTTCGCCAATTGCATGAACAACTAGAATTGAAGAATATCCAAAACCATTGTCACACAACTCGATAACCTCTTCAAGTCTAATAGTTCTATGCTTTACTTTCGTTCTTCTATCTTGAATCTGAACATCAGTCTCTAGACAATATTGATAAATTGATTGATAACTTTCCCCGCTAATCCATTGAATAGCTAAAATTGATATTTCTGATTTTGAAATAACTTTTTTAAGTAGTTTGATATCGGAATAATCAATAATTTGCTCTATTATTAGCTTAAGAATTGCCATATCATCTTCACTACCAATTAGTGCCTCAAGATTATTTTCAACCCACTCTTTTAACTTAGCCGACTGAAAAATACCAAGTTGAGACTTACTAAATGTTTTAATATCCTGAGGTAGAACATTTGAATCCAAATACCGTTTAATTAGTGTAAAAATTTCTTTGATTTTTTTCTTTTCATCATCATTAGCTAGGTAATATCCGAATGTTTGAACTACAATATTCTCAATATCTAATTCATCCATAGAGGAATAAAAATCAAGAATATAATTTTCAATCGCTTTAAGAGAATTTTCAAATACAAGAAGTCCACTTTCAAAAACATTTATTCCGTCTTGATATTTTTTATTTAATTCTTCTCTAAGTTCACTAATATTTTCAGAATAATTCTCACTTTCTAAATATCGTATTCTTAATAATTCATCAAACGGTATTATAAGCTGTTGTTGAGTATTTCTATTCCTAAAAATTACTGGTTGCACAATCCTTAAAAGATTACTTAAACAATCTTCTGAATTATCTACATTCAACAACTTACTATATTCCCTAAACCTCCAGTCTCTATTCAAATAAACATGCGGTTCAGCTAGGATAACACTACCCTCAGTGTGTTTTCCAGCTCTTCCTGTTCTGCCTATTAAATTGTGGAAATCTCGAACTTTTAATCGTTCCCCTGCCTGATAAGCACTAGATACTACAAGATATTTGATTGGAAGATTCACGCCTTGTGCTAGTGTTGAGGTACAGATAACACATCTAACTAAATCCTCTTTCAGAGCAAATTCAACAGAATTACGGATACCGTTCGAAATACCTGAATGATGAATAAAAATCCCTTTTTGAGCTGCTTTAAAATAATCGTTTTCTTCACCATAATTTTCAGAAAATAGCCTTGCCACTTTGTTATTTTCATCATTTTTAGATTGTGTTTCTAGAGAAGATATATCATAGCCTCTATTCTCAATATCTAAAAAGTCGAGTCAAATTTTTATTAGCCGATACCTTTGTCCCGCAAAATATCGCAACAGCACCATTGTGATTTAATTTTGTTGCATAATATATTCCTATATCCATTACCTTAAGTTCAGGGAAAAGACGGATTTTATTTTTTCTTTCGCCTTTAAGTCTGTTTAAGCTAAAAATCTCAAAAACTCTTGGAACATAAAATTCTAGTTCATTAGGAATTTCTGGATTAACAAAATATAAATATCCAGATTCTTTATTTACATCCCAATCACTAAAAGCAATCGTTTTTTCTGCAGATTTAATGGTATTATCTGCAATAACAACACCACTTTCTCCGTTAATCCAATCATTCATTTTTTCAGCATTTGATATTACTGCTGAAATAAGAATCTTTTGAATTTCTTTTTCGGATTGTTCTATGTAATATTTTATAGTTGAGAGTAACAATTCATAATTTGCACCACGAGAAGCATCATCAAATAAATGCGCTTCATCAAAAATAATCAATCCCATTTTTTCAAGTATTGTTTTATCGTGATGTAGCAAATAAATTAGTTTTTCTGGCGTTAATATTGCAATCTGTTTTTGATTATCTAATCCTAGCTCAAAGATGCCAAGTAAATCATCTTTATCTGGAATATCTGAAAATTCATTAATCATAATATCAGATTCATTTTCAAAATATTTTTCTAAATCAAAACGAATTTCTTTACATAGCGCGCGAAAAGGAGCAATAATAATTGCAGTTTCTGCACGATTGGATAAAAAAGCAGATTGAATTGTTAGTGCGACTGACGTTGTTTTTCCAGAACTTGTTGGCATTTGAACAACTCCTGATTTCCCCTTGAATATACCAAATTCTCCAAAACGAAGTTGAGCTGTCCATAATTCTTTCAACTTTGTTTGATGAATTAGGCGTCCAGTCCAAACATCTTTATCAAGGTTTGAAAATTGAGACATAAGATTTAGTGCAGAATTAACGATTTTCTTCTTGAAGATTGCCAAAAGTGCGTCTCCAAGCAAAAGTTCCCTAGATGAACCTTCTGAATGTAGTCGATTCTTAAAAGAATTAAATGCGCTAAAATCAATTTCAATATTACCACCAAAATACGAATCATACGCAACTATAATCTCTGATAATTCGTTCTTGTATTTTTCATTTAAGCTATCTAGTTTAAAATCTGCCATTTCATCAGATAACATTGCTAAAATCACTCTGTCAATGCTAGCTGAATCAAAATCAATAGTATCATCAAGTTCACTAGCCAATACGATAGAACTTCCTACTTTATCACAAAAATAATAAGCGATTGCCCCCAATAGAATATAGTAATCTCGATTGTTTTGCTCAATTTTTGATTGAAACAATGCATCAAAAAAGAACTGACGAAAATTCTAATTCTTTCTTGCTATCTTCAGATACATTTAAGGGGGCATCTTTAAGGTTCCATAACTCATTAGAAGTATTTCCAATCACACCAATAGCGATCAACAGAAGTTCAATTGCATTTGATTCAACGGAAATATGTTCATCAATCGGAACATCATACTCAAACATTTTTGATTTTGCACGAGTTTTTTTGAGTAAATATTTTGATGAATTTTCAATTAGCATTTACTTGCCCTCACATACATTTCTTTAACAAATTCCATTAGTTTATCTGAACGTATGACTAAAAGATTTGATATTAGAATCTGGATGATTTGATATATCAACCTCTTTCAATAAATCTTCACTAAAAGATGTTTTTGAGTGAACTGCAACAGCCGAGAAACTAAGTTTGTACGGTCTATCGGTTTTATTCTGAAATCTTTGTATTATCTTAGCATCATCGTGTTTATTTCTATCCACCAATCTTTGAACTTCTGCATTCAAAGATTCAGCTAATCTTGCTACATCTTTGGCGGAATCATTTACAGCTGTTTGAAGTTTATTTTCAGGTTTAGTTTCAGATGATTGCGCCTTAACCTCCAATACTTTCAGCTCATCATTATTGTTGGGTTTAGTCACGTTCAAACATTTATACCCTAAAACGTCACTCCCCATCGTTGAGGAATTTCTGTTTACTTTTCTACTATATCTAGTTCTGGTTGTATAGTATTGTTCGATAAATTCAATGTAATCGTGAACTAATATTTCTGCGAAATCTCCTGACATTACAGCAGCGCCCATTCCTTTTTTAGGGTCTGGGAATATTATTTGACTTAAGTAATTTTCCCTAGAGAGTTCTGTTCCTGAACGCAAAAAATCTATTTCATCATCTAAACAATAGTGCTCTCTTAGATGTTTTGCCCATTCTTTTAATGTATCTACATCGACTTCTACATTCAATTCGTAAACCGTAATTTTTTGTCCACTGTTAGTAATAATATCTGATTGTTTTTGAAAATATTTCATATGTGATGATGACATTAGTAGCTCCAGTTCTGTAGATTTAATATTTTGTATTTCTTTCTCTCATTATACCACACCAACACTGTCAAAAACCCATACAAAAAGCGCCTCATAAGAGCACTCTAAAAATTTGCAACATTATTTATCAATACAACACTTTTTATATTTTTTTCCACTTCCACATGGATATAATTTGTTTCTTCCTATTCTCCCTCTTAATGATTTTTATTACTGTTGTTTCAGAAATACTTGAAATTTTACGGTTCGTCTTTAGTGGTTGTCAGACGGCTTTAAAATTATTCAATTGAATAATGCTAGATTTCGCAGAATCATCGCCCAAAATAATTCTTATTTCATGTTCTTTTGAATAGAATACGGATTTAAATCCCATATATTTCTTGTAAAAATCTATAAAAAGTGGATATCCAGTTTCAAAGTCATCTTCTAACTCGATTATTCTATCTACTAAACTTGTTAATTCAGCAAATCTTTCTCTACTAGTAAGTGTTGTTTCATCCACGTATTCAACTTTAAAGTGTGATATGTAGCCAAGACAGCCATTGTCTAAAAGCTTATTTTTTAGCGCCTCAACTAATACATCAACTGCAAAGACAGAATAATATTGCCCATAGTTTTTAGAAAAATAACTAGATATTTCTTTTTGGATTTTGATAGAAAATTCGTCGCCTTTGACTTTATACCATTCTCGCTCTAACAGAGTAAAGCTAAAAATGTGCTGATTCTCAAGCAATTCCTGTTTTACGGAAATCAACTTTCCTGAAAATTTTTGACCCTTCAATGTTTCAAGGGTTGCCTGATTGTTTTTCGTTGGTCGATATTCTAGAATCCTTTCATTATCATCCCCTCTGCCATCTCCAAGCACTTTTTCATTCTTTCGATAATATGAAATAGCATTTGAGAAGAATTGCCCACTGTCAAACATATCTTTATGAGCTTTTTCAGAAAAAAATTTGATACCTAACTGAGACTCTTTATCTATTTTTACCATACGAACCTTCCGTTATTTTTATAATTATATTTCTTCCTAAAATAGCAACTGCTGATTTTTAGACTCTTTTATTTGTACTTCGATTTATATTTTTCATCAACCTCAAAAGTAAAATCATACCCTCGTTTTTGAAGTTCATCTAATTTTGGCTTTATTTTATCAACAATAAACTGTTGAGGGAGTTCTTTTTCAGTGAAAAAGTCATATTTGCTAGTCCAGACAATGTATTTTTTATCTTCTGGAACAAATTCAAGACCTCTCACATCTTTTCCATTACTGATTATTTCCTGAATCATACTAAATAAGATAAACTGGTCATCTGGTAAGTCAAATACCTCATTCCAAAGCTCATCGCTCCATTCTTCATACTTGTTCCATAGGTCTTTTGATGCTATATAAACCAGAAGTAGAAAGTCTCTTCTTGTTTGTTTTCTACTAAACTTGATATCTGGGAATCTTTCTCCCAATTTCTGGAAACTAAAAATCCAGAATCTTTCAAAGAAATACAATTGCATCGAAAAGTCAAAATCTCGCCCCTTAAGTAGCATGAGCCAACCTGCAAATATTTCGTTATCAATTTCTTCATCAGTTTTCCCAGCTCGCTCTTCAGGAATAGCATATGTCGCACTACTTCCATGCATTTCTATAAGAGTTTTTGGTGGCATTATTTCTTTTTCTTTTTCTCTTATAACAAAACTAATTAAACGACTTGACTTAAATTGCTTTATCATATCTAAACTCTTGCTTAGTATATAGTCTTTTCTTTCTTGTGAAAAATTTTTATATTCCGACGTGACATACTGGTAAAAATCAGTATTATACTCTGATAATAAATTATCTTCCAATTTGTTTTCATCATCAAAAATAGACTCAAGCTCTGCCACAGTCATATTGGATATTGACTCATACAAAAAATATGCAAGTTTGTCTCTTTTATAAGGTAATGGATATACATCGTCATCTTGTCCTTGTGGAGTATTATCCGCTTTTTTTGCTGGGATTATCAGCAAATCAGACCTTTTACCATTAACCAATTCATTATAGTCTCCAATATGAAACAAGAAAATATAGATTACCTGCAGTTGGTCATTAACTTGAACATGGTTTAATTTACCTCTTTCAAAAAACTCTTGATTTACAAAATCGTCAAAGTGTTTTCTTTCACGAAGATTCCTATTTTCACTTATTACCACTTGAATAAATTCATTGCTGATTTGAGCTCCAAGTTTAACTGATAGTTTATCAAAATAATCTTTCCAGATATTTGAAGAATGTAAAACAAACGGTAATTCAACACGTCTATCGATGATTTTCTGAAGATATTTATCTTCGTTTTTCATCAGATTATTATAATCACCAACGAATACAATAGGCATTTTGCCGTTCAGTATATTAAAAAGTAAATATGCTTGTTCTTGACGTTCGGGTGCAACTCTATCAAAATCATCGAGAATCAGAACTTTCCCACCAAGAGGCGCTTTCTTAAATACCCACTCATAAAATTGGTCAAATTTCACTTTAAAAAAAATCAAAATCGCAAATGCCCGTATATAGAAATAATCAGATTTCACTTTAAAGAAACTCCATACCGCAACAAATAAAGCAATCACACCTGCAATAGAGAAAATATAAGAATCAAAGTGTCTAGAAAGTCCTAGATTAACTACGTTAGTCATCAATACGGAGATTACTACACAAGCAATGCATACAAACTTAAAACCTAAAATAAGGACTGGATGCATTTTCTGAAAAGCGATAGCAATAACAGATCTTTCATCTTTTATTTGCCATAAATCTAGGAACACAAAATTTTTGCTTAGAATATTCCTCAGCCTCTTCTAAAAATACAGTTTTTCCCGTACCCCAAGCTCCATTCAGGAAATAAGTTTTATGAGTATCAAGCAGTTTAGCAAAGTTTTTAGATGATTCACTAGTATCAATGTACATTTCTTTTTTCTTTATTGCATTCTTTTTTTGAGCGTTCATATAAACCAATTTCTAAAATTTATTATATTTAAATATTTCATTATTCTTTCTCTCATTATACCACACCAACACNGTCAAAAACTCCAAAGAAAAAGACGCCCAAAAGAGCGTCCCTAAAAGGTGCACGTGAGATGAACCAAACCTTATTCTACCGAAACAACTTCAAAACTAACAATCGTCCAATCCTCTGGTTTCAAAGGTTCCAAACCTTCTGGCTCAAAAATAAACAGCACAGTGCCTGAAAAATCTCCAAATTTCTGAATATCCGCAATTTCAAAATATACATCTGCAGAATTTTCAAAAAACAGTTTGTCGCCTAAGCAAAAATTATCAGAATCGACATTTTGTGTATTTTTGATTCTGAGATATTTCGCCTTTTTGCTGAGCAATTTTGCAAAAGAATCGTCGTCAATTTCTTCAAAATTATATGTGGTCATTTTTCACTCTCCTCCTTGCAATTCGGTTTCACTTTTTCAACCAAATCCACGCTATAAATAACGTGCAAATTTGAGCCATTATCCCATTTCAAAAGCAATGAGCCGATGTCGTCCACGCCGTGAAGTGTGCCAAGCGTGCAGATTTTAGGCGCACAAGCGTCCTTCATTTTTACGAGTTTAACCCGTGTGCTATTTGGAAATTGAGTTTTTAGCTCGGCGATTTTTTCTCTTTTTGGAATCATTTTCCATCCTCTGATTCCGTCTCCTATTCATCACTCAAAATGATAAATAAGTCAAGCAAAAAGCTGTTAAAGTGCGGTTTGAAGCGTTCATCTCGTAAACAGTTAAGCATCAAATGAAAGTGTAAACAAGACATATTTTTTTAAGGAATTTAGAGAAATGGATTTTTGTGGCTATTTAACACCTTTAGATTTGGACTAACGGTGTTTTATTGTGAAGATAAATATTTATATGGTATAAAAACTAGACTGATACAAAATCCTCGAAACTAGAAAAAAACCGCCTGAAACATTGATTTCAAACGGTTTGCTTACTAATAAAACAGCTAAATGATGATAATATTCGAGTCCTAACCCAGTCTCATTCTTTAATCATTCCCTGACGTAATAAAGCAACATCTTTGGAATTATCCACAGGTTTAATACTTTTCAGTATTTTTATTTCAGTCTCTGGAGTCCAATAAATTTTAAGGGTATCTCTTGCACGAGTGATAGCGGTATAAAAAATACTATGCGTAATCATGTCTTCGATTTCATCGGCAACAACAAGTTTTACTGAGCTATATTCTAAACCTTGTGCTTTATGAATTGAGACAGCATAGGCTATCTGAAACGGGGCTTCATCAGAAGGCTTATAATCGTCATCATCTTCATCAGTATTCTTGTATTTGTTTACAGAAAATCTTATAACAGAATTTCCACTTATCGAGTTCTCTAATAATTCAAAACTAATTCCTTCAGCCTCCAATCCGTTTATGATTTTATCTACTTCAATATCAAATTGAATTTTATCGTCAAAAATCTCAATTCCAACTATCCAGCCTTTCAAATTATTATAAATTAACGGTGCAAATCGTCTGGAATCATTGAATAGGATTGGATCGCCAACTTTATATTGATGAACTCCCCAAACAGTAGCAGGATTAGGATTTACTTGTTGCAAAAAACGATTAATATTATTTATTCCATAAAGTCCATCATAATTTAAGCATAGAATGACTTCATCGTTCTTAGATGCTTCAAATATTGATGAATCAAGAGATATTGAATATTTTTCTCTTGCATCAAGTTCTAGGATTGTATCATCCATTTTACGAACTCTATCCCACAATAACTGCAATTTTTTATTATTGCTTCTGTAAGGTTTTACTAGCTCATAAACTGATTGCTTGGGAATAAATTCTTTTGCTGCACTGAACCAATTGCCAAATTGAATAGATTCTATTTGGTAAATATCACCAACTAAAATCAATAAGTCAAAACTAGCTTTTTCCAATATTTGTTTCATATCACGATTATTTACAGTGCTACACTCGTCAATTACTAAAATATTGTAGTTTGTTTCAATATCTTTATTCTTTAAAAATTTAGCAATGGTCATAAACTCACAATCAGAAGTATTTATTTTACGCTTGAGATTATTTACTGCGGGGTTAGTATTTGCTAAGTATAATTTACTTTGCGCTGAAAATAGATGTGAAATATGATTGATTAATGTCGTTTTACCAGTTCCAGCAGATCCATAAATTAGTGATACTTTTGATTCTGAAAACAATTTTTGTAGAACTGCTTTCTTCTCGTCGCAATCAACAGGGTGCATATTAGAATTCAGCCAATCATTAACATAACTTTCGTAATTTTGCACACCTTCATCAGATAATTCCATAAGTTCCTGAATAATTTTTATTGTATCATTTTCATAATCTTGAATATATAGATGTTTATTATGTTTCTCAATTCTTCTTCCTTGATGAGTTCTATATAATTTTGAATTGTATATGCTGATCAAATCATCAATATCTTTGAAATTGTCAAGTTGCGAAATCGGTGTGTATAATTGCCCATTGTTCTCAGTATTATTTCTAATAAGCCGTGCAAGTATTTCATGTTTTCGATCTTTTGAATCTATACAATCATATAGCTCCAAAAGTTTCGGATTATGACTGACAAGTGATGAGTTGAATGGCATTTTATCAAACGGAATACAGCCAAATTTCAAATATAAATCCGAAAAATAATTGTTAGTTTGGTAATAATATTGAGACTTAATTATTTTATTATTCAGATGGTAGAGCAAGTATTGTAGAACATTACATCCGTTTTTATTATCTTTTATAATTTCACGGCATTTATCAAAAATGTCAAATATTGGACTTATTTTCGCATTATATCTCAATAATATTTTTGCACGAATTTCTTGATAACGTCTATCATCAAAATCAAGCAATTCTACTAAATTGAATCCTGTTTGCGTTAGGAAATCCATCAACCCGCGATATTCACCTAAATTATTTGCTTGCTTCAAAATTACTCCGAATATCTTTGCAAAATTTTCAACTTCACAAGCACGAATTGAAACTTCCCATTTTTTAATTATCAGAATAGGCATCGTCTTACCTAAAATTTGAATATCGCTTTCATAAGTCCATAATTTAACTGCATAATTTTTTGACAAATCTAGTGTAGTAAAAGCAATTGTTCTGTCAGATTTGTTCGCACTTCCTTTGACAGGAATAAAAGTCACCTCATAATAAATTCGCTGATTTACAAAAAATGGTTTGATTTTATGAACATAGTATCTGTCATTGTTTGTAGAATTATTGCTATCAGTATCTACCTTTTCAGCAATTTTTTCATAATATTCTTGTGTAATTTTATCTATATCAAGTGGAAATTTATTGAGATTTTCTAAAATATTTAATGAATATTTTTTAAACATAAAATTTTTTATCTTTAAAAGATATTCATAATATTTCAACATCACTCGCTCAGAATTTTCTGAATCAAGTGTATAATGCGAAGCAACTATTTGAAGATACTCGTGGAATTTACGCAAAAATTTCAATTTTCCTTGCGACTTAACAAATTTTATTCCCTCAGTGATATACTCATAATCGAATTTTATATTAGCCGAATCTGCATATATTCTCAACATCGTGTGCTCTACAAAATTCCTCAGTTGAGACAAAATATCTTGAGATACAGCACCTCTTCCTAAAAGGTCAGAATTTTCAATATGACGACAAATAACACCATCGATGTTTAATAACTCATTTTCAATTTTACTTATAGTTTCCTGCGAACTTTTCGGATTCATTTTATGCCTCCCTATGTAGTTTTTACTATCCTGATTTTGTTCAATTGTTTCTCTAATTATATCATAATTATCAGTTCGATTAGTGATTCAGAATGCGCTTTCAAAGTCTTGTAATTCAAATAAAAACGCTCCAGACAAAAATGGCTCTATAATAAATCGCCTGGGAAATTTTCCCACACGATTTATTATAGAGCCCATTTTCAACTTCTTTATTTCAACGTCACAATACTAGCCCCACTACCCCCAGCATTCTGCGGTGCATAGGAATAAGACTTGACATGGCGCGAGCGTTGCAAATACTCCCTTACCATATCACGAATGACACCCGTCCCGATACCATGGACAATGGTAATCTGGTGAAGATTGGCAAGCAAGGCTTGGTCCATATAATCATCCAACATCTTCTGCGCCTCCTCATAGCGGACGCCACGTAAATCAAGTTGGGCTTTGATGTTAGAAGTAACCGTCTTTTTAACAGCCTTGGTCTTCGTTTTCTTAACCGTTTCTTCCGGTTCAATCGGTTCAAACTCATCTTCTGAGAGCTTAGTCGTAATCAAGCCCATCTGAACTTCCCAACGGCCGTCTTTTGCCAGTCTGA
>Ga0065701_1009203_pt1 | contig 12223 bp, 10 predicted proteins | sample Biomet1_FD_59088 | JGI IMG/M metagenome (GOLD analysis project Ga0065701, IMG submission 59088) | Microbial communities from bioreactor (seeded with anoxic lake sediment) at LBNL, California, USA - Biofuel metagenome 1 version 3... | ecosystem: Engineered > Bioreactor > Anaerobic > Unclassified ...
GCCATGGCTGGACCGATGCTCTTAGGGTCGCTGAGGTTTGCCAGCATCTGCACCAAACCTATAAGCGTGCCTATCATACCAAAAGATGGAGCGAGACTGCCCAGGCGTTTAAAAACTTCCTCGCCGACCTTGTGGCGTCGTTTCATTGCGTTGATTTCGATGGCAAGTGTGGTGCGGATAAGGCCGGGATCTGCGTTATCCGCAATGAGTTGGCAGGCCTTTTTGAGCACGGGATTTTCTGTTTTCACGTGCTCAAGGGCAATAAGCCCTTCGCGGCGGCTGATCTCCGCAATTTTTACCATGATGTTTACGACTTCGCGTACGCGAACTTTGCGGGAGGAAAAGGCTTTGAATCCAGCGTAGAAGGCCTGGCGCACTTCCTCGAAGGGAAAGGCGACAAAGATTGTGCCAAAGGTGCCACCGAAGACGATCATAACGCTCGGAATGTCGACGAACAATCCGACATCTCCGCCCATAATGATTGCGGCCAACACCAGCGAAAGGCCCGAAAATAAACCAATGAGTGTTGCGAAATCCATAGACTGTGCCTACCCTGGCTTGTGTTTTATCGTATGCCTGGAGTATACGGATGCGCAGAGGCAACCTGCAACCACGGCGATGCATCCATGAACAACCTGGAAACCGTTCGACACTCTGCTTGGTACATACGCGAAAAACTGGGCAATATTCAAGCAGGAACCTTGGGCCTCGTTTTGGGCAGCGGGCTTGGCCCGGTGTGCGATGCCATTACGAATGCTGTTGACTTGCAATATTCTGATATCCCAAGCTTTCCTGTTTCGACAGTACAGGGGCACGAGGGCTTCTTGCGCTCCGGCACTCTAGCTGGCCGCCCGGTTTTGGCATTGTGTGGCCGTGTTCATTTGTATGAGGGCCACACCGCTGCCCAAGCCACCCTGCCCCTCCGCACCCTGGGAGAGCTTGGCGTGGGCCGCATTATACTGACCAATGCCGCCGGCGCACTCAACCCGCAGTTCGATGTCGGCTCACTCATGCTCATCACGGACCACATCAACCTCTCCGGCCAAAGTCCGCTCACGGGCGAAAATTTTGAAGAATGGGGCACCCGTTTTCCAGACATGAGCCAAGTATGGTGCCCCGCTTTGCGTCAGATTGCACGCGCTGCAGCGCTCAAGCTTGGCCTGGGTGTGGAGCGTGGCGTGCTTATCCAAGTGCCTGGCCCAAACCTGGAGACTCCCGCCGAGACAAGAGCTTATCGGCAGATGGGCGCAGATGCCATAGGGATGTCCACAGTCATCGAGGCCATTGCCGCGCATCATATGGGCATTCGTCTGCTTGGCATAAGCTGTTTGACCAACAAAAATCTGCCGGATTGTATGGATGAGACGAGCCATGAGGCTGTGCTTGCAAGTGCAGGGAAAGCTGCTGCGGATCTTGCTCGGCTCATTGAAATGATTATATTCGATCTGCCTGATGAAACGCCTAAACCCCTTGTGGCATAAAGTTTCGTATTCAATTGAACGATAAACACTGCATGCCGGGACACTGACCAAGCCCCCGGCGCAGGACGGTTACAATGCATATGCCAAGTTTTTACGGAAGATTCGCCCCTTCCCTCGCGGTACTCGCGATGGCTGCGCTGCTTTTAAGCGGTTGCGGCAGCGCGACAACCTCCTATTATAATCGCATAAAGCGCACCGCAGTAGATGCCAAGGACGATGTCCTCGGCACCCGTCCCACCACGGCAGAGCTCTTTCAAGAGGACAACACGCCGCTTATCGACATCAACTACGATGCGGCAGACGACATGATGGGCCTCTTTATGCCTGCACTGAACAAGAAGTCGCCCATTTATTATGAGCGCTTCGTCAATCGTGTTGATCCTTCCGATCCCTCACCTTTTGGCCGCTTGGTGTGCGAACAGGTGGCGGCCCGGTTGGCCCTGCGCAATTTCATGGTTACAGATGGCCCTGCCGTGGTGCCAGCCTATGCCCTCCCAGTGGTTACCCCTCCTGGTCCGGGGCTGACCCCTGAATCCCGTAAGGCAGAGGTCGCACGCGAGCAGGAAGAATTCAGCCCGCCGCGCCCCAGTGTGCTCTCTGGAACCTACCTTATCGCGGACAAGGTCGTGTACATCAACGCCAAGATCACCAGCCTGGAAACACGGCAGGTGCTGGCTGCGCATAGCTGGACAATACCGGTGAACCGCAACACGCGCGCCCTTTTGCCACAGTTGCGCCGCACTGGCGGCATGCGCCCCTCGGTACGCACCACATTGAACAGAAGTCCGCACATTGTGGCGAATCCCTCCGGCCAAGAGCAAAATTACGTTACCAAGGATCTTGTCCGCTAGCTGGACTGTTTCACCACTCGTCCTTTGCAATGCATTATAGCACTCCGTCCGCCTCTGGCTGGCGGGGTGTTTGCGTTTATTCTCTATGCTATGCGGTCTTTCTGGCCCAAGCAAAGGGCAGAAGTTGAAGGTCCTGACATTGACGGGCTGAAAGTGGTCGAGTAGGTTCCGCCAACGCAACAGTAGACAGCGCGCTACACGTGTTCATCGCTTTCAAACGCTGCCTGCCGTGGCGCACATATCCAAAGAACATAAGCACCAGTCAGAAGCATCGACACTCAGCCGACGCCGAGACTCCAAGGATTACCATGACAGACACAAGCAATACCCCTTTCCCGCTTTTTGAGGAGTTCTTCCAGGCCGAGGTGCGCATGTTCCTTTTGGCCGGTATTCGCATCGCCCTCACCGAAGACGGCAAGGATCTGACATCCCTGGGCATATTCACAGACGCCGATACCGCCATGGCCCACATTGTGGCCAAGCAGGACACTGTTGTCGCTGGGCTGCCGCTTATCCCGCTTATTTTGGAATTCTCCGGGTGTGAGTTCCAGCACATGATCAACGTGGACGAGGGCGACCGTGTCAAGGCAGGCACACTCATTGCCGCCATCCAGGCACCGGCCACGCACATTCTGCGCACCGAGCGCGTGCTGCTCAACTACCTGGGGCATCTTTCCGGCGTTGCCAACCTCACGGCGCAGTATGTAGCCGCCCTGGCAGGAACACGCACAACCCTTCTGGATACCCGGAAGACCCTGCCTGGACTGCGCTACGCAGAAAAATACGCTGTGCGCGTGGGGGGAGCCCAAAACCACCGCAAGAATCTGACCGAGATGCTCATGGTCAAGGATAACCACATCGACCGGGCTGGTGGCATCCGTGAGGCTGTGGACGCCCTGCGCAAAACCTATGGCGAAGAATGCCCGCCCATCGAGGTGGAATGCCGCACCCTGGACGAGGTGAGCATTGCCGCGGAGTGCAAAGTCAACCGGATCATGCTCGACAACATGGATCTTGCGTTGATGGCCGAGGCGCTGAAGCGCATTCCCGAAGGCATAGAGAGCGAAGCAAGCGGCAACGTCACCTTGGAAAACATCGCGGACATCGGCCGCATCGGTCCGGATTTCGTCAGCGTCGGGCGCATCACCCACTCTGCCCCCTGCTCAGACTTCAGCCTGGGCATGAGCCCCCTGGTGTAAACAAGCCACTCCTCAACGTTGCGTTTTCTACGCCACGCATCAACGAAAGAGAGCGTTCCGATCATGCCCAGTTTTGCCGATCGCATTACCGCCGTGAAAGCCGCGTATGGCTCCAAGCTTGCCATTTTGGGGCACCACTACCAGTCTGACGCCATCATCCGCCACGTGGACGTGAAGGGAGATTCCCTGGAACTGGCGCGCAAGATTGAGGGGCTGGCTGCCGAGCATGTGGTGTTCTGTGGTGTCTTCTTCATGGCGGAATCTGCCGCCGCCTTGGCCCGGCCCGGCCAGCGAATCCACATTCCGCGTACGGACGCAGACTGCCCCATGGCGGAAATGGCCCCGGCGCAACGCGTTGAGCATGTGCTGACCGCCTTGAACAGCCGTGGCCGCAAGGTTGTTCCGCTTACCTATGTGAATTCCTCTGCTGCGGTCAAAGCCGTATGCGCCCGCTTTGGTGGGAGCGTATGCACCTCGGCCAATGCGAGCACCATGCTTGCCTGGGCCCGTGGCCAGGGCGAAGCCGTGCTCTTTTTGCCGGATAAAAACCTGGGGAACAACACAGCGGACCAGCTCGGCATCGCGCCCTCAAAACGCCTGGAGCTGGACATCCGCGCTGGGGGCGGCAAGTTGGACCTGGAACGCGCCGCAGAGGCCGAATTGCTCCTGTGGCCCGGCTGCTGCGCCATCCATCACAAGTTTAAGCTGCACCACGTCACCGAGATGCGCACAGCACGCCCTGGTGTGAGCGTTATCGTGCACCCAGAGTGCGCGCCAGAAGTTGTTCAAGCTGCCGATGGCGCAGGATCGACGACCTTTCTCATCAAGCATTGCGCCCAGGCTGCGCCCGGCTCCGTTATCGCCATTGGCACGGAGCTGAACCTGGTGCGCAGGCTTGCCGCGTATCATGCTGCCGAGGGCAAGGTTATTGTGCCCCTTAAGGAACTGACGTGCTCCAACATGGCCAAAATTACTGAAGAAGGCTTGGCGAATATGCTGGAGCAGTTGGAAACAGCTACGCCTGTGACGCTTGACCCGCTTGTGACGCAGAACTCACGCTTGGCCCTGGAACGTATGCTGCGTGCCTGCGCCTAGGCCGCAAGGAGGCCGCTGTGAACAGCTACCGCATTAATACCGAAGTTCTCATCATTGGTTCCGGCATTGCCGGTTCCATGGCCGCACTGACTCTTGCAGAAAATGGCGCGCACGTTACGCTGCTCACTGCGGGTGCGGATCTGTTTTCAGGTAACACCCGACTGGCTCAGGGCGGCATCGTCTTTCATTCAGAAGGCGACGACCCGGGAATTTTGGAAAAGGATGTGCTGACGGCTGGCTGGCGGCAAAACTCCCTGCGCGCCGTGCGTTACTTGTGCCATAAAGGGCCGAAGGTATTGCAAAAGACTCTCATCGATGCCTACCATGTACCCTTTGCACATCGCGATGCCGATGCTTGGTACTTTACCAAGGAAGGCGGGCACAGCGTGGCGCGCATTCTGTATGCGGCTGACCACACAGGCCTGACCATTATGGAAAAGCTGACCCAGGCCGTTGCTGCCAACCCCAATATTCAGGTGCTGGCACAGCGCACAGCCATTGACCTGCTCACCACCCATCACCACGCCGCACACCTGGATTTTAAGTACACGCTGAACAACCAGTGCATTGGCGCGTATGTGTTCAACGAGGCCTTGGGGCAGGTGGAAACCATCCTGGCGGACTTTACTGTGCTGGCAACAGGCGGCGCGGGCCAAGTGTTTCTGCACACCACCAATTCCCGCGGGGCCATCGGCTCCGGTTTTTCCATGGCGTACCGCGCTGGGGTCAAGCTGCAAAATCTTGAGTATGTGCAGTTCCACCCCACTGCATTTTACCAGGGCGCCAGGCGCTTTGATCGCCGTTTTCTTATCTCCGAGGCTGTACGAGGAGAGGGCGCGCGTTTGGTCAATGCCAAAGGGGAAACCTTTATGGCGCGCTACGACCAACGTGCTGACCTTGCCCCACGCGATATCGTTACTCGCGCCATTATGGCGGAAATGCTGCATTCCGGCGATGACTGCGTGTACCTGGACACCACCAAGGGCATGCACCGCGAAGTGACGCAGCGATTCCCCACCATTTATGAGAACTGCCTCAAGCAGGGCATAGACATGACCACAGACCCCATCCCTGTGGTCCCGGCAGCTCACTATTTCTGTGGTGGCATTCTTGTGGATAACCGCTCCCGCACAACCATGGAACGCCTGTATGCTGCGGGCGAGTGTACCTGCACAGGCGTTCACGGCGCTAATCGCCTAGCCAGCACCTCGCTTCTTGAGGGCATGTTGTGGGGTTATAGCGCGGGGCAAGATATTGCCAAACGTCTGGGCAGCAAGTGGAAGCTGACCAAGAAGCTCACCGAGTCCATTCCGGATTGGCAAAACCCCGGTGACATCCACAACGAGGATCCGGCACTCATTGCCCAGGACTGGACCACCATCCGCAATACCATGTGGAATTACGTGGGCATCATCCGCTCCACAGCTCGCCTACGCAGGGCCTTTGAAGACCTGCGCAACCTGACGAAGAATCTGCACGACTTCTACAAGAAAACGCCGCTCAGCAAGCCACTCATCGACTTGTTCCACGGCAGCCAAACAGCATATGTGGTAACACAGGCCGCCATGCGCAACACAAAAAGCCTGGGTTGCCACTATAGGGTAGACGACACAAAGCCAGTCGGTTAACTATCCAGCAACACGACTTTTTGAGGAGGTTTGCCCTTGCGCCACCCCATACGCTTAACCTTGCTGTTGCTGTGTGCTCTTTCGTTGCTGCTGACAGGCTGCGGAACAGTGACAAAACGACCGGATGTGGATGATGTGGATGTGGCGACAGAATCCAGCCGCATGTATGAAATGGTGGTTGGCCGCGATCAACAAATGCTGCGCCGACTTTCCAACCTCAGCACCCCGCTGCTCATCGGCAATGCGGATTTGTGCGACTCGAACACGCGCTTTATCATCGCGCTCAAAGTGGCCAATATTGAAGACTACCGCGGCCACAAGCGTGATGCCATGCAAGCCGTTTATGAACTCGACGATCGCATCCAGGTGCTCTTAGTCGGGCGCGAAGGCCCGGCGCACATTGCAGGACTGCGGGAAGGCGACATCATTCTGGCCGTCAACGACATCGAAACGCCAAAAGGGATGTCCGCCAGCAGTTTCTTCAAGCTGCATGTGGCCCCGCTGGTGGAATCCGGCAAACCCATCAAATTTACCATACTGCGCAAAACGCAGCGCATCTCTGCTTATGTGCAGCCGGTTTTGGCGTGCGACTATCCTGTGCGGCTNAAGGTCACAGGCGATGTAAATGCCTACGCAAACGGCAACAGCATTGTCGTATATTCTGGGCTGCTCAATATATTCCCGGAAGATGAAGAAGTCGGTGTCGTTATAGCGCACGAGCTGGCGCACAACATCATGGGGCACATAGAGAAGAAGACCATGGAACTGTGGTCGTACACATACCTTGCAAAAATATTGAATTCAGCCAGCAATTCAAACGGCGGTTCCATATACGCCAACATGGAATATCTTAAAGGCAGTGTGGATTACGAGTACGAGGCCGACTACGTTGGACTCTACCTTGCCGCNCGTGCGGGCCTTGAAATTGACCAGGCACCTACCTTCCTTCGCAGGCTTGCTATGGACAGCCCCGGAGCCATTGACCGCGACTCCACCCACCCACAATATGCCGCGCGCTTTGTTGCGCAAGAATCGGCCATTGCGGAGATNCANCACAAGATGGCGCTGGGTAAGCCGCTTGTGCCAGAGTTCAAGACGGATGCGGTGAAAAAGAAAAGCATGAAGGATGGCGTTCTCCCGATCACCTTCCGCGACATGAGCAAGCCACTCTAGTGTAGGGCGATTGCGCGACGGTCAAACGCAAAAGAAAGCGCAACGCAAAAAGCCCGCCTTGGAGATACCAAGGCGGGCTTTATCGTTTTAAGAAACGAATTCGAACTAGGCGGCGACTTTGTTGATGGCAGCCTGGAGACGGGCGATGCAGCGACCGGCCTTCTTCCAGTGGATGACCTTGTTGCTGGCGGCCTTGTCGAGAACGGAGCTGGCGGCAGCCAGGGCGGTGGTGGCCTTGGCGCTGTCCTTCTCGGCAAGAGCCTGACGCACTGCCTTCACGGAGTTCTTGATGCGGGTCTTGACGGCCTTGTTGCGCGCCTGACGCTTCAAGCTCTGACGGTACCTTTTCAATGCGGAAGTATGGTTAGCCAAGGCTCTTTCTCCTGATTCTTTGTGTTGTTCTTACTCGATTGCGATCGAGAGAGGGTTACTACTCACAGCGGACTAGACTTGTCAAGCACATTTTAACCGAAAGTCTAGACTTGCAAAGCGCTGAAATCCGCCAACCGGCCCAGGCGTTCCACCAGGGCATACAGCATGTTCAAACGATTTTGGCGCAGGTCCGCATCATCGGCCATGACCATGACACCATCAAAGAACGCGTCCACAGCTGGGCGCAACTCGCGTAACTGACCCAAGATTCCGGCAAAGTCATCCGCAGACCACATCTGCTCAAAACGCGGTGCTGTTTCGCGCAGCATGCGGGCCAGTTCGCGCTCCTGGTCCATTTCCAATCGGGCATCGTCAATGGTCGTTGTGAGCGCAACGCCAGCTTCGGTTCCCTGTTTGCGAATGATGTTTGCAGCGCGTTTAAAGGTCAGCACAGCCTGTTCAAAGTCCGCCTCGTGGCTGAAGGTGGAAAGTGCGTCGAAACGTGCCTTCAGGGTACGAATGTCCGTGAACCCGGCACCCAGGGCGGCATCGGCAACGCGGCTGTCCACATCCTCTCCGCTGGCAAACAGCGCGCGCAGACGCAGGCCAAAGAAGTCTATAAGCTTGGCCAAGGCATCCGTCGGGGTCAGCTTAAAGGTGACGCCTTCATAGCCCTCAAAGGCATAGGAAAGCACCTCGTCCAATTTGAGACGTAGGCCGTGCTCCATGATGATGCGGCTGATGCCAAGGGCAGCGCGACGCAAAGCATACGGATCAGCTGTACCGGTGGGTATCATGCCCAGGCCAAAGCAACCGGCAAGCGTGTCCGCCTTGTCAGCTATGGCCAGCAAAGCGCCGGAAAGTGTGGCAGGAACAGGCGAATCTGGTCCGGCGGGCAGGTACTGCTCGGCAATGGCTTGAGAAACCACGACACTTTCGCCCTTTCTCGCGGCGTAAATGCCCCCCATCACACCTTGCAGGCTATCGAATTCATACACCATCTCGCTCATCAGGTCAGCCTTGGCCAGACGACCGGCGCGGCGCATGTCCGCTTCCGGTGCATCGGGCAGAGCGACAGCCAGGGCCAACTTGCCGCACAATTTTTCCAAGCGGCGAGACTTATCACCCATGCTGCCCAGAGGGCCAAGGAACACGACATTATCGAGTTTGCCGAGCCACTTGTTTTCTTCAGTGCCAAGGTCGGCTTCCCAGAAGAACCGGGCATCCTCCAGGCGGGCTTTCAGCACACGCTCCCAACCCTTTTTTACCACAGCCATATCGATGGGCTCGATGTTCAAAGTGGTCAGAAAATGTGGAAGCAGCTTGCCATCCGCACCCAAGATGCCGAAGCTCTTTTGGTGGCTTTGCATGCTGGTCAGCAACACCTCTTTAGGGAGTTGCAGGTACAGTGGCGCAAAATCAGCCAGGATGGGCCGCGGGAACTCCACAAGGTTGGCGACTTCCAGCAACAGGCCGTCGTCCCACACCACGGTGCCCCCCACGCCGGCGGCAATGCGATTGCCCTCGGAGCGGACGAGCTCCAGGCGCTCGCGGGCATCCAGCACCACGTTGCACTTGTCGCGGATAATGTCGAAATAGTCGCCTGCCGTGTCCACAGTCCAGGGGCCGGGGCCAAGCACGCGGTGGCCGTGCGTGACGCGCCCAGAGGTCAGTCCGGCGATCTCGATGGGCACGATATCGCTATCAAGAAGCGCCAGAACCCAGCGCAGCGGGCGGCCAAAGAGAAACTCCAGGCTGCCCCACTTCATACGCTTGGGAAAAGAAAGTGACTTAACGGCAGTGAGGCACAGGCCGGGCAAAATATCTTGCGTTTTGCCACCGCCCACCTGCTTTTTTACCGCCAGGTAATCGCCCTTCGCGGTCTGCTGCACGAACAGGTCTGCAGCGTCTACCCCCTGCGTTTTGGCAAAGCCAGCGCCTGCTTTGGTCAGCTTGCCCTCGGCATCGTAAGCGATGCGCACCGGCGGACCAGAGACGATTTCTTCCTCAAGACGCTGACTAGCAGCCAAGCCGGAAACATGCGCCACAAGCCGGCGCGGAGTGGCGTAGGCATTGACCCCGGTATATTCGATGCGTGCCTCGGCCAGTAAACGGGTGAACAGCGCCACCAGATCCTCACCCAGGCGCGGTACAAAACGCGCGGGCATTTCCTCGGTGCCAATTTCGAGTATAAATTCAGACATGTCGTATCGCTCCGAATTATTTGGCAAGCATGGGATAGCCCATGGACTCGCGCTGGGCGGCGTACAGGGCGGCGATGCCCGAGGCCAGCACACGCACACGGCCAATATAGCCGGTGCGCTCGGTGATGGAGATGGCTCCACGTGCGTCCAAAAGGTTGAAGGTGTGCGAGCACTTAAGACAATAGTCGTACGCAGGCCAAGGCAGCCCAGCCTCGCACAGGCGCTTGCACTCACCCTCGAACTTATTGAACATATCCAGAAGCATAGCGGAGTCGGACAGCTCAAAGTTGTACTTCGACTGTTCAACCTCGTTCTGGTGGTAAACGTTACCGTAAGTGACGCGGTCGTTCCACTTCAGGTCATAAACGGATTCTTTTTCCTGCAAGTACATGGAGATGCGTTCCAGTCCGTAGGTGATTTCCACGCTGGTGGGGTACAGGTCCAAGCCGCCAACTTGCTGGAAATAGGTGAACTGCGTCACCTCCATGCCATTGAGCCACACTTCCCAACCCAGGCCCCAGGCACCCAGAGTTGGCGATTCCCAGTCATCCTCCACAAAACGGATGTCGTGGGCAGCAGGATCTACGCCCAGAGCGCGCAGGCTGTCGAGATACAGATCCTGCACATTGTCCGGTGAGGGCTTCAAGATGACCTGAAACTGGTAATAGTGCTGCAAGCGATTAGGATTTTCGCCGTAGCGGCCGTCCGTAGGGCGACGAGAGGGTTCAACGTAGCACACGCTCCACGGCTCAGGCCCGATGACGCGAAAGAACGTGGACGGATTAAAGGTGCCCGCTCCGCATTCGATGTCGAAAGGCTGAACCAGAACGCAGCCCTGGTTGGTCCAGAAGCGTTGCAGGGTAAGAATCACATCTTGAAAATGCATGCTCGACTCCACTATCCTCGTTTAGTGCGGCTGGCGCGCGCCTGCCGCTAAATTTTTCGGTACATCCCGTTTTCCCAGCGCAGGCCCAGATGGTAGGCCACAAAGCGGTCCACCACCCTGCCCGTTTGCCTACGCAGGTCAGCGTCCATGGTCAAACGGGGCCATTCCGCCGGTCGGCTCGCATGGATCCATTCCAGCACCTTGGCCGCGCCCAGGGAAAAGGGCTCGGACTCATAATCGCCGCATTCCCGGCACACCAAGCCACCACGCTCCACAGAAAAATTGACAGGCTCGTGCCCCGTACCTTGATCATGTTCGCCAGCAGGCTTGCCGCAGCGTACGCACAAGGTCAAATCCGGCTTCAGACCTTGGTCAAAGGTCAACTTAGCCTTGAAAATCAGCGGTAAAAGTTCAACGCTGACATCGCTATTTTCCAGCGTTTCCAGGGTTTCCAGCAGCAGGTCGAACACAGACCGGGCACCCTGCTGGCCAATTTGCACAGCCTCAACAAACTTCAGGCAATGCGCCACAACGCCCAGCTTGCGCGGGTTGCTGCGCAGTCCCGGAAAGCCATGCAGAAGCGTGCCTTCCTCCAGCACATGGTACGTGCCGCGCTTCCCGGAGCCCACGCGGAAGGTCGCCAGCACCAGCGGATCCAAGCACCCGCAAAATCGGCGCGTACTTTTGCTGCCGCCAAAGGCGAAGGCCGTGACCACGCCACGGCCCGCACAAAAAAGCCTCGTCCAAATATCTGTTTCCCGAAAGCGCCCAACCTTAAGAACAAGGGCTTTTTCGGTAAATTCCGCGCCCACACTGCGCTCCCGTTAACGGTTGCCGAAGTTCACCGTATCGGTCATGCCGCGTTGGCCCGAATACGGATGAGCCACACCATTGACGCGGAAGGAAACGCCACCGGCATTCCCTAGACGAACAGAGGCCGTACTGGCGTATTCGAAGCGGCGGGACTCGCCATCGCGCAGGGTAAAGCTCTTCGACTTCACACCATCATAAACCGAGACCCAGCAGACTTCGCCGGGTTTGGCGGTAATGGTCAACTCTTGCATGCCGGGAGTACGCGCCTGCTCAACAGCTATGCCAGACGCGGGAGCCGCATGGTTGGCCGATGCCTGGGCATTCTTCTCGGCTTTTTCCGGTGCGGTGGCAGGAGCTTGTGCCGCCTCAGGTGCAGCCTCTGGAGCTGGTGCAGCGTTCAGCTCGGCCTGGTCCGTAGCATTGACATCCACGGCTGCCGTTGCATTCACCACAGGCTGTGGCGCGGGCTGTGCCACAGGAGCCGGCGTTGCCGCTGCCTCCTGCGCTTGCGACTGCATCCG
>Ga0065701_1012794_pt1 | contig 12221 bp, 11 predicted proteins | sample Biomet1_FD_59088 | JGI IMG/M metagenome (GOLD analysis project Ga0065701, IMG submission 59088) | Microbial communities from bioreactor (seeded with anoxic lake sediment) at LBNL, California, USA - Biofuel metagenome 1 version 3... | ecosystem: Engineered > Bioreactor > Anaerobic > Unclassified ...
TCAAAAAATCAATACTCCGGGCGATCAGGCCGATGTATTGGTAGTAATGAACCCCGCAGCTCTGAAAGTAAATGTAAAATCAATCAAACCCGGAGGTGTTATTCTCTTCGACGAAAACACCTTTGACGATGCAGGTTTGAAAAAAGCAGGATTTACAACCGACAACCCCTTTGAAGAGCTCGGCTTGAAAAACGTTCAATTGCTTGGTGCTCCGCTGACAGACCTGACCAAACTAAGTCTCGAAGACAGTGGCTTCGACAACAAAACGATTGTCCGGTCGAAAAACATGTTTGCGCTCGGACTTGCATGTTGGTTGTTTAACCGCCCCATTGATAAGGCACAACACTTTTTGGAAACAAAATTCGCCAAGAAGCCGGCCATTCTGCGTGCCAACCTCAAAGTACTGATCGACGGTTTCAACTACGGTAGCAATACCCATGCTGCCGTGTCAACTTATCACATCGGAAAATCTGAAATCGACAAAGGTCGGTACACAAGTATAAACGGTAACAAAGCCGCCGCTTATGGTTTAATTGCAGCTGCAGAGAAAGCCGGGTTGCAACTTTTCCTCGGCAGCTATCCTATTACACCGGCCACCGATGTGATGCACGAACTGGCAGCCCGTAAAGATTTAGGAGTTCGCGTAATCCAGTCGGAAGACGAAATTGCGGGAATCTGTACCGCCATTGGGGCAAGTTTTGCCGGCAGTTTGGCAGCAACTTCTACGTCTGGCCCAGGTCTGGCGCTCAAAAGCGAAGCCATCGGTTTGGCTGTAACGGCAGAACTTCCATTGGTCATTATCAATGTTCAACGTGGAGGTCCTTCTACCGGATTGCCAACCAAAACAGAACAAGCCGACCTTCTTCAGGCGCTTTACGGCCGAAACGGAGAGTGCCCTCTGGTTGTATTGGCAGCCGGCACACCCGACGATTGTTTCGATTATGCTTACATGGCCGCCAAAATTGCCGTAGAACATGTAACCCCAGTCATTTTGCTCACCGACGGCTTTATCGCCAACGGAACTTCACTTTGGAAATTGCCAAAATTAAGCGAATATCCGGCCATTGTACCGCCACGTCCGACGGTAGCTGCCGAAACATGGAAAGCCTACATGCGCGATCCCGAAAAACTGAATCGCTACTGGGTGGCTCCGGGAACTCCGGGCTATGCTCACCGTCTGGGTGGTCTTGAGAAAGACTTCATCACCGGAGCTATTTCTACCGATCCGAAAAACCACCAGAAAATGGTTGATGTACGTCAGGCTAAAATCGACAAAGTTGCAGATTACATTCCCGAACTGGAAGTGTATGGAGATGCTTCGGCTGACACTTTAATTGTTGGTTGGGGTGGAACTTACGGCCANTTACGTTCGGCTGTCGACAAGTTGAACGAAAATGGAAAGAAAGCTGCTTTAGCGCATTTCAACTACATTATGCCGCTGCCTAAAAACAGCCGTGAAGTGCTCGCCAAATTCAAAAGAATCGTAGTTTGCGAGTTAAACAACGGTCAGTTTGCCTCCTATCTCCGTTCTCAGTTCCCTGAAATTTCCATTTTACAGTTCAACAAAGTTCAGGGACAGCCTTTCGAAGTTCACGAAATTGTTGAACACATATCATCTCTTTAACTTGTCGATTATGAGTACACAAACATATACTGCTCAAGATTTCAAAAGCGATCAATACGTACGTTGGTGCCCNGGTTGCGGCGATTTTGCCATTCTGAATTCCATTTACAAAGCAATGGCCGAACTGGGTGTCGATCCTTCTCAAACGGCTGTCATTTCGGGTATCGGATGTTCATCGCGTCTGACGTACTACATGAATACGTACGGATTCCATACCATTCACGGACGTGCGGCTGCAGTGGCCACCGGCGTGAAATGTGCCAATCCGGATCTGACCGTTTGGCAATTTACCGGCGATGGCGACTGTCTTGCCATTGGAGGTAATCATTTTATTCACGCTGTTCGTCGTAACATCGATATCAACATCGTTTTGCACAACAACGAGATTTACGGTCTGACGAAAGGACAATATTCTCCCACCTCCAAGAAAGGCTTGGTGACCAAGTCATCACCATTCGGGACCATCGAACGACCTTTCCGTCCGGCAGAGCTAGCCTTCGGAGCCCGTGGAACCTTTTTTGCCCGTACCATCGACGTTGATACGAAAGTATCGCCGGAAGTAATGGTGGCAGCAGCCAGGCACAAAGGGACATCGGTTGTGGAAGTGTTGCAAAATTGTGTGATTTTCAACGACGGGGCTCACAAGGAGATCAGTTCCAAAGAATTCCGTCTTGAAAGAACCATTTTACTGGAGCAGGGAAAACCCATGCTGTTTGGTAAAGACAACGAAAAGGGTCTTGTAATTGACGGCTTCAACCTGAAGGTAGTCACTTTGGGAGAGAACGGCATCACCGAAAAGGATATTTTGGTACACGATGCTACCTCCGAAGACAACACACTGCATCTGAAACTTGCCAATATGGTCGGCCCCGATATGCCTGTTGCCATGGGAGTGATTCGTAATGTAGAAACAAGCACTTACAATGATGAACTGGTTCAGCAAATTGAAGATGTCCAGGCAAAATCGAACATCAAGACTTTTGACGATTTGTTGAAAAGCCTCGATTCGTGGGAAATCTGATAAAATAAACTATGAACAATTGACGAAAGAAATTTACTACGTACCTTTGCCACGCGTAAATTTCTTTTGTCATTTATAATCGTAAAATCGTAAATCATAATGAGACAAGCATTAACTGCCACCGAATTTAATTTTCCCGGACAAACGGGAGTCTATCACGGCAAAGTTCGCGATGTGTACAGCATCGGTAATCGTTTGGTAATGGTGGCTACCGATCGCATTTCGGCTTTCGATGTAGTACTTCCGAAAGGCATTCCTTACAAAGGCCAGATGTTGAACCAGATTGCAGCCAAATTTCTGGATGCCAGTGCCGACATATGCCCCAACTGGAAGCTAGCAACACCCGACCCAATGGTGACCGTCGGTGTTCGTTGCGACTCTTATCCGGTAGAGATGATTGTACGCGCTTACCTTTGCGGAAGTGCGTGGCGTACTTATAAAAGCGGGGTACGTGAAATTTGCGGAGTAAAANTGCCGGACGGCATGCGCGAAAACGAAAAATTTCCGCAACCGATCATCACTCCTACTACCAAAGCCGAATTAGGTCGTCACGACGAGGATATCTCCAAAGAANAAATCATCAAACAGGGCTTGGTTTCACCAGAAGAATATGCGGTATTGGAAAAATACACACTGGCACTTTTTGTCACGTGGTACCGAAATTAGCTGCTCAACGTGGATTGATTTTGGTGGACACCAAATATGAGTTTGGCAAATACGATGGAAAGATCTACCTGATTGATGAAATTCACACCCCCGATTCGTCGCGCTACTTTTATGCCGAAGGCTATCAGCAACGATTTGAAAAGGGAGAAGCTCAGAAACAGCTTTCGAAGGAGTTTGTTCGCGAATGGCTAATGGAGAATGGATTTCAGGGAAAAGAAGGACAACAAGTTCCGGAAATGACCGAAGCAATCGTAACTGGCATTAGTGAACGTTACATCGAACTTTTTGAAAATATCACCGGCGAATCGTTCAACAAAGCCGACACCGAAAATCTGACAGCACGCATCGAAAAGAACGTAACAAATTATCTTGCGACCCATTAAGGGTTGCAAGTTTTTTTTATCTACAGTTACACGCTTTATCCAGCAAGTGGTACGAGACTTTAATTACGCTTTCAACGATCAGGTCGGGATGTTTTGACGCAGCGGGCGAATAACCGTCGAGGTAATCGCTGGTACCAAAATGGTATTTCCCTTCAAACCTCAGATCGACAAAACTTGTGATTGGAAACCGCAATCCAAATCCTCCAATAAAGTTAAGCCCACCTCCTACTCGTGCAAGCTTATCACCTTTGTTGGGACGACCGGATGTTGGAGAAAAACTTTGATCGGAAATTTTGGCACCGATCATTCCAACCCCACCCACCAAATAGGCATCCATCGGAATTCGTTGTGCCGAGAAGAATGAAAATATATCCAGATTGGCCAACACAGACACCTCTCCCATAGATGCAGAATACTGATAATCACGCATATGCCTGGTATAGTCGTGCGACCCCTGATATTTTTGTACTCCCAGATTTATCACATAGGCCAACCCCGCCATCAGATACTTTCTATACTCAATGGTATATATTTTTCCGGCATCTTGCTGAATAAAATCCTTAAAAAAGCCGTGGGAATTCATGGTGGCAGCAGCATCGCTAAACATATACCCATACCCCACCCCCACTGATATAGAATGCTCGTGCGCCTGATAATCATAACCTTGCGCATGCACATTCAATTTAGCTCCAAAAAAAACAGCTATAACTAATGTTATTATTTTAACATTTCGCCAAATTCTCATTTATGTCTTTCTCTTATAGATTTTGATAGAGGGAGCCTTCACTTAGGCTTCCCTGAAACGCCCGGCAATAACAAAACTACGATTACCTTAATTGCCGAAGAACAGGAGACATCATTTGTGCCTCATAAACAACAACACGGGAGTTCCCGTAAAGTCCCATGTGCTTCGCAATTTATTCTCGAGGAAACGAATGTACGGCTCCTTCACATACTGCGGTAAATTTGCAAAAAACACAAAAGTAGGCACCTGAGTATCTGGTAATTGTGTCACATATTTGATTTTGATATATTTTCCCTTCATCGCCGGAGGAGGATAGTTCTCGATCAACGGCAAGAAAAACTCATTCAGTTTATTGGTCGAAACCCGTCTTGTCTTATTCTGGTATACCGCTACAGCCGTTTCCACCACTTTGAATATGCGTTGTTTGGTCAGAGCCGAGGTAAATATAATGGGGAAATCGGTGAATGGAGCCAACCGTTCACGAATAGAATTTTCAAAAGCCTTGATATCTTTCACCTCTTTGTTCTCNACAAGATCCCACTTATTCACACAGACAACCAANCCTTTGCGATTTTTCTGCACAAGCGAGAAAATGTTCAAATCCTGACTTTCAATACCGCGTGTGGCATCTATCATCAAAATACACACATCGGCACTCTCGATAGCACGGATGGCCCGAAGCACCGAATAAAATTCGAGATCTTCGTTTACCTTGCTTTTTTTACGAATTCCGGCAGTATCCACCAGATAAAAATCCTGACCGAATTTATTATACCTGGTATAAATCGAATCACGGGTAGTTCCTGCGATTTCGGTCACGATGGTTCTGTCATCTCCAATCAACGCGTTTACCAACGACGACTTCCCGGCATTCGGGCGTCCTACTACCGTAAATTTCGGCAGATCTTCCAAATTCTCTTCTTCTCCCTCGGTATTCAAATGAGCCAACACTTCGTCCAACAGTTCGCCGGTTCCCGATCCATTTACGGCCGAGATTACAAAGGGATCGCCCAATCCGAAAGCATAAAATTCAGCAGCCTGATACTGGAGATCGAATGTGTCGGCTTTGTTGGCGACCAGCACCACCGGTTTTTTCCCTCTTCGCAATATGCTTGCAACTTCCAAATCGAGATCCGTAATGCCATTCAGAATATCTACAACAAACATGATGACATCCGACTCTTCGATAGCCACAGAGACCTGTCGTTTGATTGCCTCTTCAAAAATATCATTCGAATTAACCACCCATCCGCCGGTGTCAATCATGGAAAACTCTTTCCCGTTCCACTCAACCTTACCATACTGACGATCGCGCGTTGTGCCCGCTTCATCATTTACAATGGCTCTTCTGGTTTGGGTCAAACGATTAAAGAGAGTTGATTTTCCGACATTCGGCCGGCCAACAATAGCTACTATATTGCTCATGAAATGTTGTTGTTTATTCGATGCTAACAAGCATCAACAGATAAAACTATGATTTTGGTTGTAATATGCGCTTCCGATTGCACGACAAAAGGACTACTTTGCCGGTATTTTTATTTTATCCCTCACCACATACAAGTCGCGTTTAACCTGGGGATAGGCATCTCCGATTTCGGATTTCAATTGCTGTGCCTCTTGCATCGATCGGCAGTTGCCCGCTCTCACTTTCCAGAAAGGCGAGTGATAGGTAACATAAACAGGAACATCCGGTAGCAGTTGTTGCAACTCGCCCTCAACTCTGAACGCTTCCGATTTCGCCATTCGCTGCACGTTACTTGAGTAAACCTGTACACGATAACCCTGCACTTCGGTTGTACTAACGGTCTCCGTTGCCGACGAAACGGCTCCGGCAGGTGCTGTCGAAATCACCGGATGCTTCTTAATTCCATACACCAACGACTCCACACGCTGATCCTGATGTACTTTTACCGATGCCTTGGCGTTGCCATTCTTGCTCTCCAAATGCGAAAATATATTCTGAGCCGACAAATTCAAAACACTTGCTAACAGCACCGTAAACACGATTAATACGCCATTTATATTCTTTCTTACCATATGAACAAAATATTATGCGGCAGATTAAGCATAAGTTGGTACAAAGGTACACATTTTTAGGCTAATTTTTACAATCTTGGGATAAACGGCATTTTGATTTTTCCCAACGGTTTATAGCGATATTTTTTATAACTTTGTAGCTTTTAGAAACTGTTCGTAGATGAAAGATATAGCAGCCATAAAGCAACCGGTTATCCACGATTTTGAACGCTTTGAAGAGTTATTTAAATCTGCTTTTCAGTCAGACAACCAGCAACTCACCGAAATTTATTCATATCTTCTAACCAACGTAGGGAAACAAATACGTCCTACGCTGACGCTCCTGTGTAGCAAACTTTGCGGCTCAATTAATGACATGGGGCTTCAGGCTAGCCGTCGCCCTCGAGCTAATGCACACGGCCAGCCTCCTGCACGACGATGTGGTGGATGAAGCCAAAGAACGACGTGGAAACCCTTCGGTTTACGCTCAATGGGGAAACAAAACCGCCATCCTTTCGGGCGATTATCTGTTGGCCGCCAGTTTTATGGTTATCACCAGCATCAACAGTCCCCGCATTTGGACTATTCTGGCAAAAGTGGGCAAGCTATTGGCTGAGGGAGAACTACTGCAGCTCAACAAAGCCGATGGCGAAACGGTAAGCGAAACGCACTATTTCAAAGTAATCGGCAATAAAACAGCCGCTCTGTTTGCAGCCTGCACCGAAGTGGGAGCCATTTCTTCTGGAGCCGACGAACACCGTATCAAACTAATTCGCGAATTTGGAGAAAATCTGGGTATCGGATTCCAAATCAAAGATGATATTTTCGATTATTCCGACAGCAATGTCATTGGCAAACCCACCGGCAACGACTTGAAAGAGGGCAAAATAACACTGCCGTTAATCTATGCCCTCAAACATTCGTCCGAAGAGGAGCGTAAAAGCATCTTGCAAAAACTGCAAATGGTTCCCCAAGATGAATCGCTGATCGCCGAGATACAAGAATTTGCCCGGATCAAAGGGGGAATTCGCTACGCTGAAGAAAAAATGCTCTATTTCAAGCAAAAAGCATTAAACTCTCTTGCTGCATTTCCCGACAATGTGGAAAAAGATGCTTTGATTGAAATTCTGGATTTTGCCACTGCCAGAAACTACTAATAAACAGTTTTATCGACATTCAACGCACGTTTTTTATGAAGATTAGAACAACTATTTTGAAGTATATTTTGGTAGGGTTGCTACCGCTGGTTACCATTGCCAGTTGCTCTGCAGCCAAACGACTAACTTCGTCNGCANTCATTGCTGCTACCAAAACGGAAGCACCCAAATCGGCCGCACAAACGAAGCTGCACCTGCCCCAGTTCTCGACAATGAATGCTGCCAAATGTAAATTTGCCATTACACTTCGAGAAAAGACCTATTCAATTACTTCATCGGTAAAAATCATCAAAGACAGCGTCATTCAACTATCGATCATGCCGATACTGGGCATCGAAATGTACAGGGCCGTTTTACGACCCGACTCGATCACAATCATTGACAAGAACAACCACAACTACTTTGTAACCGACTATGGTTTTTTCCAAAAGCGATTTGGTGTCGCCATCAGCTTCAAGGATGTTCAGTCGCTCTTATCGAACCAACCCCTAAACCCGGCCGACGAAGTTATCAACTCCGACCTTAAAACAAACGACAGCGGTTACGAATGGACGACTTCGTATAAAAATTTGAAAGCCGACTATCAATTTTCAAAAGAGTATCAATTGAACAAGACGACTCTTGAACAAACAGGATCCGAATCGAAATTCAATTGCAGTTACTACAATTTCAATACGTTCGATTCGGTTGTATTTCCAACGCAATGTTCGATAGAAGCATTGCACAATCAGAAGCAAACCGGATTTACAGTTACCATCGAAAAGCTTACATTCAATACTCCGCTAAATATTAGTTCAATTAATTTTTCGGACTACAACCGTGTAGGACTCGAACAAATACTTCCATTCTAAACCCGGGCAGATGTACGCAAAAAGGAAACTTGTCATTTTTTTATTATTCGCTGCAATAGTAACTCCTACTTTTTCTCAATCGATTAAGGAGTTGCAGGCTCAAAAAGCCAAATTGCAGGAAGAATTAAAGATGACAAACAGATTACTTTTAGATACAAAGAAATCGGCAGCCTCATCGGAGACCAAACTATCCATTATCCGGCAAACCATTGCATCACGCAAAGTATTGATTAACAATCTAAGCCTACAAATCAATGCATTGGACAAGCATATGGACACGCTGCAATCGGAAAAGAACCGCCTTTCACAACGTTTATCCCGATTGAGAGCCGAATATGCCCACCTCATTCAGGAAGCACAAATACGCAAAAGCACCTACTCCCAATTTCTATTCCTTTTCTCATCCGAATCGATCGGCCAGGCTTACTCGCCGCTTGCGCTATCTTCAGGAGAGCAGCGACTATCAGAAGAAACAGGCCTACGAAATTTTAGGCGTACAACAAACCATATCGCGCAAACAAACCGAACTGATTCAGTCTAAACAGTCGAAAGTAGTAACGCTCAGTCAGAAAGAGCAAGAGAGCAAGCGCCTGCAAAACGAACAATCAAAAGAGAGCCAATCGCTCACAGAGCTTAAAAAGAAAAACAAGCAGCTTCAATCTCAATTGGTTAAACAACAACGACAGGCCAATACCTTGAATAGCCGCATCGAACGCGCCATTATGGAAGAGATGCGCCGCGAGGAGGCACGCAGGACTGCTCGCCGTAAAGCCCAGTTGGAAAAAGAAGCTGCCGCTGCGAAAAAGGCAGCCGACCGGGCAGCAGCAGAAAAAGCGGCTTCCGAAGCTGCGGCACGAAGACAAAAAAAGCGGACATCCAAATCAACTACTCCGATCGAAAAAGCTCCTGCTGTTGAAGAGCCAAAACAGGCACCAGCTACGTTACCCTCCACATCGGCTTACGTCGACATGATGACAAAAGAGGAAGCGCTGGTTTCGGGCAACTTTGCAGCCAATAAAGGACGCTTGCCTTGGCCGGTTGAAAAAGGATACATCCGCGGACACTTCGGCGTACAGCAGCACCCGGTATTAAAACACGTAACCACCAACAATAAAGGAATATACATTCAGGCACCCCGCAACTCAGACGCGCGTGCCGTATTTGAAGGTGTTGTAACCCAACGGTTCGCCATCCCAGGCAACAACAACGCCATCATTATCCGCCATGGCAACTACCGCACGGTGTATGCCAACCTGACGTCAATCTATGTAAACGTGGGAGATCGTGTCTCTCCACGACAGCGAATCGGCAAAATCTTTGTCGACGACGAAAACGGAGGAAAAACAGAACTTTACATGATGTTGTGGTTGAACAAATCGTTGTTAAATCCGGAATCGTGGCTGGCACGATAATCTATAAAACCCGACAGAACTCTATAAAATGTTAAGAGTCGGAAGCTTTTGATTGTGCTCTCCGAAAAGCATCGTATATTTGACTCTGAACTCTATTAACGTTTTCAATGCTGTCAGCTTCTCAAATTAAATTTATCCGCTCGCTTACCCAGAAAAAAGAGCGGGATGCCTCCGGGTTGTTTGTTGCCGAAGGCAGCAAGTGTGTAACTGAACTGCTGCAATACTTTGCTTGCCGGCTACTGGTTCTTCCCAAAGAAGACGCAACCCATTATTCGGGCAATATTGAAGAGACTCTGTATGCCTCTCCCAAAGAAATCGAACGGGCATCGTTCCAGAAAACGCCTCAAGGCGTAATAGCCGTGTTCAAAAAACCGGAAACCCCGCTGCCTAAAACAAACAACAAAGAGCTCTATCTGGCATTAGACGGCATACAGAACCCGGGAAACCTCGGAACCATCATCCGTTTAGCCGACTGGTTCGGCATCCGACATCTCTTTTGTTCGCCCGACACCGCCGACGTTTTTGGTCCGAAAACTGTGCAAGCAACCATGGGAGCTTTAGGACGTGTGGGTGTATCCTATACCGACCTACCCACATTTCTTACGGAAGCACGACAAACGATTCCTGTCTATGGCACTTTTCTGGGCGGAAGTTCCATTTATACTTCCCATTTGCACAACAGCGCCATTATTGTGATGGGCAACGAAGGCAATGGAATATCAGAGAAAGTTGCCGACTGCATCGAAAACAGACTGGAGATTCCCTCATTTTCCAACGGAACCGAAACATCCGAATCGTTGAATGTCGCCGTGGCAACCGCGGTTGTCTGTTCTGAATTCCGGCGGAGATCACTTGTTACCGAATAACTGCGCAAAACATTGTTACTTTACCGTTATGACTAAAGACAAGATTCTGTGGACTGACGATGAGATTGATCTGCTACGGGGCTACGTTCTTTTTCTCGAAGAAAAAGGGTATGAAGTATCGACTGCCACCAATGGTCCCGACGCAGTAGAAATGTGCCAACAACAACGTTTTGACATCATCTTTCTCGACGAAAACATGCCGGGACAAAGTGGGCTCGAAACCCTGAGCATTATCAAAGAGATAGATCCTTCGGTGCCGGTAGTGATGATTACCAAAAGCGAAGAGGAAAATATCATGGAGATGGCCATTGGCAATAAAATTGCCGATTACCTGACCAAACCGGTCAATCCGAGCCAGATTCTGCTAACACTCAAAAAAAACCTGCACAAAAGAGAAATCATCTCCGAACAGACCACCTCCGCCTACCGATCAGACTTCAACAAACTCGGAATGCAAATCAACGATTCGTTTTCGCATGCCGACTGGGCCGAAGTGTACCGACGGCTGGTTTATTGGGAGTTGGAGCTGAGTGAAGCCGAAAACAGCATGGACGAGCTGCTGTTGATGCAAAAAACCGAAGCGAATGCAGCCTTTGCCAAATTTATAAAACGCAATTATGCCAAATGGTTTGAAGACACAGAGAACCGTCCGCTGATCAGTCCCGACCTGTTTAAGAAACGTATTTTTCCGCTACTCGATCAGGGCGAAAAAGTATTTCTGGTTCTGATCGACAATTTCCGTTTCGACCAGTGGCGGCTCATCAAAGAGCTGCTGTCCGAATTTTTCGCATTCGACCAGGAAGAGTTGTATTACAGCATACTCCCAACCTCCACGCAGTATGCCCGCAATGCTATTTTTTCGGGTTTAATGCCGCTGCAAATCACCCAACTGTTCCCGGAACTCTGGGTGAGCGAAGAAGACGAAGAGCACAAAAACATTCACGAAGAGGAGCTGCTAAAAAGTCAGATAGATCGTTTTCGTAAAAAATACAGCTTTTCGTTCCACAAAATATTCGATACGGCAGCCGGAGAGAAATTGGTTGCGAAAGTTTCCCAACTGTCGTCCAATCAGCTAAACGTCTGCATCCTCAATTTTGTCGACATGCTCTCGCACGCGCGTACAGAGTCGAAGATGATACGCGAACTGGCTCACAGCGAAGAGGCTTACCGTTCGCTTACCCTGTCATGGTTCCGCCACTCATCCACTTACGATCTGTTCAAAGAGTTGGCAAATAATAACTACAAAGTAATTGTAACCACCGACCACGGCACAATTAAAGTTACCAATCCGGTAAAAATTGTAGGCGATCGCAACACAAGCACAAACCTACGGTACAAGGCTGGCAAAAACCTGAGCTACAATCCCAAGGAGGTTTTCGAGATGGCCCAACCCTCCAAATACGGATTACCATCGCCCAATGTCAGCACCGCTTATGTGTATTGTACGCAAGACGATTTTTTTGCCTATCCCAACAACTAT
>Ga0065701_1005367_pt1 | contig 12184 bp, 9 predicted proteins | sample Biomet1_FD_59088 | JGI IMG/M metagenome (GOLD analysis project Ga0065701, IMG submission 59088) | Microbial communities from bioreactor (seeded with anoxic lake sediment) at LBNL, California, USA - Biofuel metagenome 1 version 3... | ecosystem: Engineered > Bioreactor > Anaerobic > Unclassified ...
TGACGCCAGGCGCAGGTAGGCCAGCACGTCTTTGATGTGTGCGGCCTCGTGGAAGCGCACCCCGCCGAATTTGCGGTAGGGCAGCCCCGCGCGGGTCAGCGCCACCTCCAGCGGGTAGGACTGGTACCCGGCGCGGAACAGCACGGCGATATCCGAGAGCGGGAAGCGGCCAGACATGTCCGTAATGAGGTTGACGGCCTGCTGGGCCTGGGATTGGTCGCTTAAGGCCTCGATAACGCGGGGGCGCGGGCCTTCGGTACGGTCGGAGAACAGGTGCTTGTCGAACTTGAGCTGTGCGCCGGAGAGCACCACGTTGGTCAGGTCCAAAATGGGCTGGGTGGAGCGGTAGTTCTTTTCCAGGCGGATGATTTTCGCACCCTTGAATATGGCGGGAAAGTCCAGGATGTTGGCGACATTGGCACCACGGAAGGCGTAGATGGACTGGGCATCGTCGCCCACGGCCATAACGTTGCCGCCCTCCCCGGCAATGAGCCGGACAAGGCGGGCCTGCACAAGGTTGGTGTCCTGGTATTCGTCCACCATCACATACGGGTAGCGGTGGCGCAGGTGCTCCCGGATTTCCGAGTGTTCCAGCAGCAGGCGCTCCAGCCCAAAAAGCAGGTCGTCGTAGTCCATCAACCCTTGGGTGCGTTTGGCCTTTTCATATTCCACGGCCAGACGCTCCAGGTCTTTCTGATACGGCGTCAGGTGGAAGGCCTCCCGCTCCAGCAGGGCCTGAATCTCCAGCTCCTTGTTGCGCGATTTGGTAATGACATCGGCCAAGGTGGCGCGTTTGGGGTAGGAGCGGTCGCCCTTGCCCAGGTCCAGGTGGGTCTTTATCTCGCCCAGCAGGTCCTCGGAGTCGGAGCGGTCCATGAGGGTAAGGCCGTTGGGGTACCCGGCTTCCACGGCGTAGCGGCGCAGAATGGAGTAAGCGAAGCTGTGAAAGGTGCCGCCGCTGGCCCCGGTGAGCGGCCGGCCCAACAGGTTGCTGGCACGGTGCAGCATTTCCAGGGAGGCGCGGCGCGTAAACGTCANCAGCAGGATATTTTCCGGCGCGGCGTGTTCCTGCACCAGGTGCACCAGCCGATACACGATGGTGCGGGTTTTGCCGCTGCCCGCGCCTGCAATCACCAGCACCGGGCCGTTGACGTGCATGGCGGCTTCCAACTGGGCCGCGTTCAGTTCGCGCTCAAAATCTATGGTCATAAAAGAATGCCGCCTGTGCTGTTCTGGATGCCGAAGTGGTCGAGGACGAGCGCGCCCACATCGCGCAGGCGTTGCGGCTCGCCGCCGTGAGTGTCGTAAAAAAAATGCGTCCTCTGGCCTGTGCATGCCGTAGCGGCCATAGTGNCCAAAAACGGTCGCGCGGTCGAACTTGGCCTTGAGGTCTAAGCCTGGCTCCGGCACGCAGATCAGATCTGGCGCATCGGTGTTTGCCTTGCCGTCGTGTTTTGCGTCGGCTGCGTACAGTTCGTGCCCGTCAAGCACCCTGTTCATGACGTGCCGTGGCGGGAAGGTCAAGCCCGGTGCCAATTCTTGCGGGCCGCTTGGGCAGGTAAGGCCGAGCAGCAGCTCCCGCAGCTCGCGCTTCAACGTTGGAACCTCTGCCTCGGCCACTGTACCGCGGGCGAACCGGGAGCGGCGGTGTAGGTAGATGCGGCCTGGGTCCAGGGCAAAAGCGCGACTTTCNGCGCTGATGACCCCGGCGTCCCATTCGTCGCGCGCCGGGCGGTCCAGGCGCAGCAGCCCGGCATCGATGAGTACGCGGTTCAGGTCCACCTCCTGNTCCAACTCGCAGAAGCCGTGATCCGCNAACACCAGCAGCCGTTTGGGNCCGGGTAAANCGTCNTAGCGGTCCAAAAACTCGCCCAGCACGCGGTCCCACTCGGCNAGGAGATCGAGGCAAGCCGGGTGCAATGGGTGGTCTGGCCTTGCAACGGCGTGGAACAGGAAGTGNAACAGGCGGTCGGTTTCCGTCAGCACATACACGAACAGATCCCAGCCCAGGTCGGGCCAGAGCAGGTTCAAGGCGGTGCGGCGGGCATCCAGGGAGCGGCGCAGTTGGGCCAGCAGGTAGTCAGGATCAGCTGAGCCGCGAGTGGTGTCGCCCTCCACGCGGTAGCCCGCAGCGGTAAGTGGCCCCAGCAAAAATGGTGGATACACGGCGGATTTGAGATCCGGCGCGACGAAGCCGGCTATGAGCATGCCGCGCAGTGGACGTGCCGGGGCCATGTTCGGCAGGTTGATAATGCGCGAGACCAGCCCCTTTTCCCCAAGTTGTTCAAACAGTGTTGGCATGCGCACATCAGCAAAACTGGCGATGCGCAGGGCGTAGCTGGCGGGGTCGAGAATGGTGAAGCCGTGGATGCCGTGCGCACCTGGGCCGCTGGCGGTGAAAAAGCTCGTCCAGTTGACGGGCGAAACCTCCGGCAGTTCGGCCTCGATGCTGCGCGCAGCAGGGAGCAGCCGCGCAAGGTTGGGCAGCGAAGGCGAAAGTGCCCGGGCGAGAGCGAGCGGTAGCCCGTCCAGCCCGAGCACAACCAGTCGGGAGCGTTCTTGTGTCATGTGTCTGCCGTTGTTAGAACAGCTCGATGTCGTATTTGCGCATGAAGTCCGTAGGGTTATATGACAACTTGGCTTTGCGCAGACCCTCGTCGCCCAGGTCCTGTTCGCGGTTCACTAAGCTGAAGCGGCCCTCCTGCGCGGCCAGGAAGTTTTTGTTAATGGCCTGGTATACGCCTTTGAAGCGGGTATCGCCCTTTTCAAAGTGGATGACCACAGTGCCTTTGCCCAGGCACTCGCCCACAGTGTAGGCCACAACCTTGCCCTCCACGCGGATGGCCCCGCCCATAAGGCAGCGCATGCGGTCAAAGTCCTTCAGCACGCGGCTAATGGCTTGATTTTCCGCCTCGAGAGCCTCTGAGGGATGCTCTTGCCAGCTGTGCCACTCCGCCTGCATGTCCAGAACTTCTTCTACACATTCCGCGTACATGGGCGAGTATTCAAAGATGTAATTTTTTTCAAATTGATTGAGCAGGTTCTTTTTTTTGTGGAACTTATTGCCCTTGAGTTCCACAAGTTCCGGTACAGAATAGACATAATCAAAGTGGTCGCGAGCCTCGGTAAGCTGAATACGCCCGGCAAAGACGGTTTCCCAAATGCGGGCCAGGGACTCTGGCACACGGGTAAAGCGTATAGGCCCGGCAAGGCATGGGAGCGTGGCCCAGTCCACCAGTGTCCAGTCGCCCATGGGCGCCCAATGGACTTCCTGCTGTTGGGACTGCTTGATCCAGACGAGATTGTGGGCAAAACGCCAAGTGAGGCCATAGTGCTCGCACCAGCCGTAGAGGTTGGCGTAGGCGTAGTCGGAGGTGACCTGCGGACAGTTGCCGAGCACGGACAGGTAGTCGACCTGCCGTTCGAGGGAAATGGGCTCATAAATGGGCGGTGTGTTCATGCTTCTTTTCCGTTGCGGGTTTTGGACATGGCGAAACGCTGCCAGTTCCTGCGGGTGAAGATGTAATATAAGATGGAGGCTTGGCAAGCCTGGGATGCCAACATGGAAATCCACACGCCGGTGGAGTTGCCAAAGATGAGGTGGCCCAGAACATATGCCAGGGGCAAGCGCACCAGCCAGGTGCCCAGGCCCATGCCTACAAGGTTGTACACAGTGGCTCCGGCGCCACCGAAGGCTCCGGCCAGAATCATGGTGGTGAGGGTGAAGGGGATGGCCAGGACGTTGTAGATCAGATAGCTCATGGCCTCGGCCTGGACGCCGGGATCTGGCGCGATAAAGGTGGCAATGGTGCCAATGAAGGGCCACATCACAAGGGCAATGCACCCGACGAAACCCAGGCCGATGAGCAGGATACGCAGGGCCACGCGTTTGGCCTCCTGCGGTTTACCCGCGCCTAGGTAGTTGCCCACCAGCACGCTGGCCGTAAGGTTGAAGGCAAAGGCGGGAAGGTACAGCAAGGATTCCACGCGCGCGCCAGCCGCCATGCCCGCTAGGGCGGTAATGCTGTTGTGCGGCAAGCTGGCGGTGATGGCAAAGAGCACAAGATAGCCGGAATGCCAGACAATTTGCATCGTTCCAGCGGGCCAGGCTACCTTAAATAGATACGGAAAGGCCTTCTTGATCCAGCACCAAGGGGCAAAGATGTCGCGGCGCAAGGTGCCGCAGCGCCATAACATATACAGGCTGAAGGCCGAACCGAGGACGATGGACGAAAAAGTGGCCCAGACGATGCCCGTGACGCCGAGTTTGGGAAGCCCCCACAGGCCCAGGCCCAGCCCCAGGTCTCCTAAGGTGTTCACGGTGGTAACGAGAATCATGGCATAGAGTGGGATCATGACCTGCTGACGGGCGCGGAAAATGGCGTTCAGCACAATGAGCAGGTAGTAGGGCGGTAGAGTGTAAAGGAATACTTCCAAAATATATTCGGTCAGCGGGGCAATATCTTGCGGCACATGTAAGGCGCGGACAAAAAGCCCCTTGGCGGGCAGGCCCAGCAGTGGGAACACCAGGCCGGAAACTACGGCGAAGGAAAGGCACAGGCCGATATACCGCTCCGCCCGGCGCAATTTACCTGCCCCAAAGGATTGGCTGATGGCCGCGACACCGCCGCTGGCAACTGCTGTGGCGATGACCAAAAAGAAGAACAGCGACTGGGTGATGATGCCCAGGCTGGCTTGAACCCGCATGTCGATACGCCCAGCAACCCAAACGTCCACAAACCCGATGAGGAAATGGAAGACCATCATGATCATCTGGGGCCAGGAGAGGTTCCAAATGAGTCGGGATTGGCTGGTGGAAACTGGCAACATGGGATCTCGTGGTTGGTGGAGGTGGGAGGTTGGCAACACGAACAGTTAGGTATGAAATTCGTGCTGCCAAGGGGCAATGCCGCAATTTCTTTACTTGGCGCGTTGAGTATGCTCAAACAAGCATACAGAAGTTGGAGCAGGGAGGAGCAACATGACGCCAGAAACCAAAACACGTGATCTGCGGCACTTCGACGACGACCCAACCCTGCGTGTGCACCTGTGGTTGGAAACGGGCGAGGGCATGTTCTTCGGCCTGGGGCGTGTGCAGTTGCTGCGTTTGGTAGACAAGCTTGGTTCCCTGAATCAGGCAGCCAAGGCCGTAGGCATGTCGTACCGCGCCGCTTGGGGGCGTATCAAACGTACTGAAGAACTGCTGGGGCAACCGCTTTTGACCCAGGCGCGTGGTCGCAAAGGGTACGAGCTGACTCCTCTGGCTCGCGATCTGATCCGCGAGTTTATGGCTTGGCATGCCGAGGTGGAAGCCTTTGCCCTGAAACGAGCGGAAGAACGCCTGCCGTGGCCCGTGCGCGCCTTTAGTGGTGGCCAAGCGGATATCGCCCTGGCAGAAAAATAGAGCCACACTGCTGCTTGTTGCAACGAAAAGCCCTCCGTATGGAGGGCTTTTTCATGGGTGCATGGAGGCAGTCTGATTGCTTATTCGTCGGTTTCCGGCATGGAGGCTGGCGCTGCGACGGGCTGTTCCGGCGAGTCTTGCGGCCGGTCTTTTGCTGCGGCACGCTGCACATCACTCAAGCGGAAGTGCGTGGGGTTCTTGGCGTCAATCTGCGGCGCTTGAAGGCCAATGCGCGCCTTTGTGTTGAGAATAATAGGCCCAGAAAGATTCAAGGTCGTATCGTCCGGCCTGTTGCGCGGAATAGTCACCGTGACAAGTACGGCGATTTGCCGGATGTTTTCAACCTGCAGAATCTTTTTTTCCGCCTGTTCCAACTTCACGTTGTACTCTGGCAGAAAGGGGTACGGATCGGCCACGAGCAGGCCAAGCCCAGCGTCTGTGATGCACTGCAACAGGAAAAAGGGCGAGTTCTCGCGCACCTGGAGAAGCACGAAATCACGCTTATCGTCCAGGCCGATGAGCCCGTGCGGGAAATAGATGACGCTATCGCGAGCGATTTCTCGTTCACCCAGCTTCGTCTTGATTACGAACGTTCTTTTTCTTCCTGCCATAACGACGCCGCCGCGAGCAGATCCTGTTGGCTGGCCTCTAGGGCCAAGCTGTTTTGCTCTTTAATTTTCAGATAAACCTCTTCCCTGTAAACAGTCATTTCCTCCGGCACATCGAGCCCAAGCTTGATCTGCTTACCCTGGATGCTCAGGATTTTGAGCTTGATGTTTTCGCCCAGATAGAGGCTTTCTCCGGGCCGCCGTGTGAGGATGAGCATAATTCCCCGAGTTCTCCCGTGTCGTTATTCTGGCCTGTGCCGGCTGGGGAGCACGGCAGATGGCAAACTATCCGAGGCTTCCACTAATGTCCAGCATGTAAGATATTTTAAAGGTACTGCATCAGGTTCATCTGAATAATGGTCGCAGAGGACTTGAGCACGGCCTGATAGGCTGTTTGCTGCATGGAAAGCTGTGTCATCAGCGTTGTCAGATCAACGTCTTCCTGCCTGCTCAACTGCTCGTTTTCGTTCACCTTCAAGTTTCCAAGCACGGTCTCGCTAATGGACAGACGGTTCTCGCGGCCACCCACACTGGCGGTTGCCGTTAATACCTGCGACTGGGCAAGCTTCAGACTTTCCAGGCACTGGGAGACACCGTGTTGGTTGTTTGTTTCCAAAAAGGCGACAAGGTTGCCCATGGTTTCGAACAGATTCTTTGTGGCCGTGCCGCCGTTGCTCGCGTAAAATGTTGTGGATTGCGAGTTGAACACGGCGCTCGCGTTGCTGCTGGAAAGCAGCAGCCGGTTGCCCCCATTCGTGCCCACACGCGCGGAGTCTTGATAGATGCCGCCGAAAATGTCCTTCCCCACATCATTGATACGCACGGACTCGCTCGTATTCACCTTGAGCTCTATGGCTGCCGTGTTCGGCTTGATGAGATACTGTGAACCAGGGGTGAGAATGTTGGAGCCGTTGGAGGAAAGGTGCAGCACGCCGCCGCCCGCAAGATTCAGCATGGTGGCGTTGGAGGATGCATCCGCTGCCACGGAGTTGCCTGTAACCCAGGTGGAGCCGTTATCCATGCTATAGGAGTACTTGATCTCCTGCCCCATGGTGACGGGCGTGGTGTTGTCGATGCGCACCAAGGCGTTTGTGTTGAAGGAACCAACGGAATTTGCGGTAAGTTGATTGGTGCCAGCGCCCATGCCGGTGACGGTGGTCTTGCCCTGGTCCATGTCGTCGCCGTTGTACACCGCGGTGGGCCGCAGCCACAGCCACGTTCCCTTAGAATCATTGGTGTTTGTGGCGCTGTTCACCTTCACATTGGTATCATTGGCAAAGGTTATTGCCGTGCCGCTCTTGGGCAGGTCGACCTTTACCGAGCCGTTGGCCTGCGTGGTCACCGTGCCATCGGTTAAAAACGTGGCACCGCCGTCGATGCTGTAGCGCACACCGCAGGTGCTCATCTGCTGGGCGGCATCGGTGGGGCCAAGGCCTGCCTTGGTATACTGCACCAGCACCGTGGTTTTGGAGGCTCCCTCGATGGTGAAGGTGTTGTTGTTTGTATCGCTCAGGGTCGAGTCGTTTGTCGTCATCCACAGCGCCTCGGTAAAGGCGTTCTGGTCAGTCTTTTGGCCAGCGTAAATGCTCTTGTTCTGATACTTGGTGTTGGCCAGGCCAATAAGCTGCTCAAAAAGCTGGCGCACTTCGTAGCTTGTCTGCTTACGGTTCTCGGCGGAGATAGTGCCAGTAGAGGCTTCTTCGGCCAGTTCCTTGACGCGGGACAAGACAGTGGAGACCTGCAACAGGGTGCTATCGGATTGCTTCAGCCAGCCCTGGGCGGTATCGACGTTTTCCATGTACTGGTCGAAGGCGCGCAGGGTGTCCTGGTGATCCAGAATATTCACCGTGGCCGTGGGGTCGTCGGAAGGGCGGTTTACACGCTTCTGCGTGGACGACTGCAAGTTCAATTCATTGAGCAGGCTCAGCTTGCTGTTGATCCCATTCAGCGAATTGCTGTAGATCATCTGATTGGAAATTCGGAACATGGTGTGCTCCTCCGCTTACGACTTGAGTGAAAGCAGGGTTTGCAGCATCTGGTCAGCGGTGGTGATGAGCTTTGCCGCTGCTGTGTACGCGTGCTGATACTTGATGAGGCTGGTCATTTCTTCGTCCAGGTTGACACCGGAAGTGGCCTGCTGGCGGTCGTTGAGGTCCGAGGCCAAGGTGTTCTTATACGAGTAGTTGAACTTTGCTTGGGCTGTGTCCGCGCCAACTGTACCAACCAAACCATCGTAATACTTAACAAGGCTTTGTTCCACCGTACCGTCGCGGACTGTGGAGATGGCGACGTTCTTGCTAGTAAGCCCGGCTATGGCTGTGGCTGTCGTGATGTCGCCTTTGTTCATTTCGCCAGCGCCGTTAACATGGCCTGCCGCCAAGTAATCCGTGTCAGAGGTGACCTTGTCGTTGATGCCCATGTCTGCGCAGTCGGAGCCTGTGAAATAGGTGTTCAGTCCAAGTGCAGCATACAGCCCGGTGGTGTCCGTTCCCATGGCGAACTGATAGCCGTCCTTGGCGCTGATCGTCAGTTGATGGTTCACTACGCTGGCGTTGAGGTAGGTTCCAAAGGTGTTGTTCACAGCCTCAGCAACGTCGTCCAGCGAATTGATGTTTGGATTGAAGTTGAATTGGGGCATCCCGGCTGTGCCGTCAAAGTCCAGCGCGGCACCGGAAACAAGCTTGCCTGTGCTGGTATTGTACACATACATCATGGAACTGCCGCTGGTCAGCTTGTCGCCAAAGATGAGACCGGAGGAACCGCTGCCCAGGGCGCGGGTGTCGTCGGTGACAGAGTATGTGCCGACCATGTTGGAGAACGGCTTAGTGCCGGACCCCTGGCTGTGCAGGCGGTTTGTTTCCCATATTGCGGTCTTGGCCACGGCGTTCAGCTTTTCGCGGTAGCTGCCGATGTAGTCGTCCTTAAAATTAAACAGCGCGGTGAGGGTGCCGCCCACGAGCCTGCTGGAGTTGTCCACGCCGGAGGAATTGGTGGAAGGAGTAATATTCTCCTTGGTGGAGGTGTTCTCGTTCCAGTACAGGGCGCGCTTGGGCACGATGTTGAAACGGTCGCCCGCGGTCAACGTCGTTGTAGGAGTGGTGGCGGGATCATCGGAGTTGCCGAACCACAGGTTAATGCTGCCCACATCGACCGCGCTGCCCTGGGGCCGGGCGTTGAACACCTTCGTGGTGCCGTCCTCGTTGGTCAGCCAAGTCTTGCCGCCATCAACGGAGAGCTTATACGTGGCTGCGGTTGCGCCATCGCTTACGTCGCCGGCAGTCATAATTTCGGCGGTGTATTCGAGATTGTCCGAGCCGGAAAAATACATGTTGCCGTTGAAGGTCGAGTTGGCGGAAAGCGCCGGGGTCGACTGGGGCGCGTCGTAGCTCAGGTTGAAGGTCTGGTCGTTGTCCACAAGGGTTTGGCCAGCCTTGGTGGTGATGCAGAGATTGCCGTCGCCCTTATCAATGTAGTTAATGTCGAGGTAACCGGACAGCTTGCGAACCAAGGTGGAACGCGAGTCATACAACGTGTTGGCGTTGTTGGAGTTGGCAACGTCGTGAACCTTGATCTGGGTATTCAAGTCGGCAATCTGCTTCAGCAGATCGTTTACCTCTCCCACCTGCTTGGTGATGGAGAGATCGGCCTGCTGCTGCATCAAGGTCAGGTCAGAGTCGGCCTGGTGCAGGGTGCTGATAAGGGTCTTTGAGCTTTCCACAACAGCAGAGCGGCTGCTGGCCTCGTCGGGCTGCTGGGTCAAGTCAGACCAGGAGGTGAAAAAATTGGAGATGCTCTTGCTGATGCCGTAACCAGATGCCTCGTTGAACAGGCTTTCCGCGCTCTGCAACGACCCATACAAGGTCTCCCAGCGGTCGCGCATGGTGGCCTGATTATAATACTGACTTTCGACGTACTGATCGAAGTGGCGCTGGATTTCCGCCGCCCAAACGCCGGTGCCCACCTGACCAGGATTATAGTCAATGTTGTAGGCGTCTTCAAAGAGAATAGTTCGCCTNCTGTACCCNTCGGTATCAACGTTGGCGATGTTTTCGCTGGTGACGGATATCGCCGCCTGCGCGGCATTCAGGCCCGTGCGGCCAATGCCGAGAATGGAATTTGCGCCAAACATGGCTTACAGCCTCCCCCTCAGAATGCTGGGCTGGGTCTGGCCGGAAACGGCATAGCGGCCATTGCGGGAGTAAACGTCCTGCTTGCCCGGTGCCATGGACTGGTGCAATTGCTTCAGCAACTGCATGCTCTGGTCATACAGGCCAAGGGCGAAGTGGCGGTTCTTGTCGGCCTGGATGGCGCAGGACTGTTCAGCGCGGTCAATGTCCTGAAGCAGCTGCCCAAGATTGGCGGCTTGGTCGTCCGGCACGGAGGACATAATCTCGTGAACACGCATCTTGCCGGGAAACGTAGTGCTGATGCGCGAGCGCAGGCTCATACGTTCTGCGGCCAACTGGCGAACAAGTTCCTGAATGGAGAGTTCAAGGACACTCACGTTTTCAGGGTGCCGCTCCAACAAACCGGAAAATTCTTCTTCCAACAGGGAAGAAAGTAACTTCAGGGCCTGGGCCTGGCGGGATAAATTTTCCTGGATCATGTGGATCATGGTCGTCTCCTCCGCCTGGCATTGTTGTTCTATGCTGTTTTTGCCTGTAAAATGGCAATGTTACTTAAATGTCTGCGCGGACTGGCTGTTTGTGCAGCGGTCGCGTTAGCCTTTTTCTGCAAGATTACGGCCAACAGGAATACCCAGAGCGGAAATGCGCGCGGCCATGGTGTAACCACCTGTGCGGGCGCGGCCATGCACGCTGTTTTGGGTGCTGCCCTTGGCCTCATCCAAGGATTGGCCCGTATTTGGGGCTGCCGCTTGGCTTGTTGCATAGGCAGAGGTCTGGGCTTCTGTCGTCTGCTTCTGGGTGTGGCTGTCAAAGGCCGCCTCAATACGACGCGCCAGGTTCTCCACCTGGGCCATCACCTCTCCGGGAACCGAGGCGGGCAGCTTGGGCGAGGCAGCGCTGACACTGGTTGTCTGAGCGCTCTGTTCCTTTCTTTTAAGCTGTGTTGACTGTGTGGGCATCTTGAGCGTGGCCGGGTCCAGCGGCGTCGGTTCCGTCAGCCGCACGCCCGATTCATCCTTGGTGCTGGCGGCCTGCTTGGCCCTGATGTTGTGCTTGGCGGTCAGGTCCGTTGTAACGCTTGCAGCACCGCTGGACTTGGTTGTCTTCACGGTCTTGTCCAACCGGTTNTGCAACTGGCTGTACAACATATCGCCCAGGCCAATGCCGCCATCGGCTGCCATNTTTTCGGCAAAGTCGCGGTCGAACATGGACGTATACATGTCCTCCTGGGGGGAGTGCAGGTAGCCATCCTTGGGAAGAGTGCTGCGCATCTTTTCCCACATCTTGCTTATGAAAATGGCCTCAAAGTCGTTGCAGGCCTTGCGCAGTTTTTGCTTCTTGGAGGTGCCGGGCGTCAGGTCGCCCCGCAGACGGTCCACTTGCTGCTTCAAGGCAACCAGGTCGCCTTGCTTGGACTGTTCAGCCGCCAAGGCAGCGTTTGCGGTCGCGTCAGACATTTAGATAACCTCCAAGTCCGCGTGCAGCGATCCTGCTGTCTTGAGCGTACGCAGGATGGAAATCAGGTCACGCGGGGTTGCGCCGATGGAGTTGAGGCCGTCCACAAGCTCTTGCAGAGTCGCGCCTTCCATAAGCATCAGGCGGTTGTTCTGTTCCTTCACCTTGACGTTGGTCTGCGGGGTTACCACGGTTTGCCCCTGGCCAAAGGCATTGGGCTGGCTCACGTTGGGTGACTCCGCCACAACGATTTGCAGGCTGCCGTGGGCCACGGCCACGCGGGTTAGGCGCACAGTGCCACCCAGCACCACAGTTCCGGTCTTTTCATCCACCACCACGCGGGCGCGGGAATCCGGGGAAACGTCGAGATTTTCCAGTGAGGCCATAAGNGGCACCATGTTGCCATGGAACTTGGGAGGAATGGCGATGTGGATTGTTGCACCGTCCACGGCCTTGGCATACTGGCCGCCAATGGCGGAATTGATGCTTTTGACCACACGCATGGTGGTACTGAAGTCTTGGTTGGCCATGTTGATGGTCAGAGATTCCTGCTTGTTGAACTGGAAAGGCACCTCGCGCTCTACTGTGGC
>Ga0065701_1012796_pt1 | contig 12181 bp, 9 predicted proteins | sample Biomet1_FD_59088 | JGI IMG/M metagenome (GOLD analysis project Ga0065701, IMG submission 59088) | Microbial communities from bioreactor (seeded with anoxic lake sediment) at LBNL, California, USA - Biofuel metagenome 1 version 3... | ecosystem: Engineered > Bioreactor > Anaerobic > Unclassified ...
TTGAAATTATTTAAAGATGTAATTATATATATATATTGAGGTTTAATATTTTTATTTATATATACTACATTTGTCGTAACAAGCATAACATCTTTTATTCCGACAGGAATTATGACATCAAATTTATTGTCCATATTAAATTATTTTAAGCTTCTATTCTTTATTTAATAAAAAAATATTCATGGATTCGGCTTCTCCTCAAATTTCAATTAAAGAAAGAGGGGTAAAACAGTAATATAGCAAACAAAACTTAATTCTTTTTACAAAACACCATAATTTACACAATTCCAAACAAAGCGACAATTTATAACTTATCATTAATTGAACCCAATAATTTACGTTTTGAAAGATTGCCTATTGTCTTCCAACTAAAAGTTCTTATTACGGAATTTCTATTAACAGTCTTAAAAATATCATTACTTAAATAGTCTACAACAAGAGATATATTCAATGGAATTACATCAATCATGTTTTTCTTTAGATATGAGTAATCAGGTTTATCAGTAGCTATAATAACTGGACATCCTGTAGATACTGCTTCCAAAAATGCATTATTTGCAGTATATTCAATTAACGGTAAAAATAACACCTTACTGACACGATATAAATTTCTCAGTTCTATGTCACTTATACCAGACATTAAATGAATTCTACTTTTAGAAGTAAAATACTTAAAATTTTCTTTGTTTGTGACTACATTGATTTGTAATGTTTCATCCTCATTCAATAGTTTACAGAACACGGTATTAGCAAACTTAAAGTCGCGCAACCAATTACCGACCATCAGAATGCAATTACTTTTTTGTATATTTTCATCTGGTGCATAAAATTCAGTATCAATACCATGTGGTATGAATGATACATTATCTTTTCCTGTTGTTGTGATAAATTTATCAACTTCTTTATTGCTCATGAGTATAACCCCATCAATAGACCTAAGCCGCCTTAACCACAAATCACTGTTGAACCAATAGAAAGGTTGATGTAGTGTAATTACGGTTTTATTGTTAAGCATAAGCCGATGGCAGAAATTACTATAGATATTTTCTCCATAAATAAAATGAAAAACACAATTTTTATGAAACATTGCATAATATAATGCTCTCAAATAAGTAAACGGCAATTGGGTCTTGATTATTTTTTGAAATATCTTTCTGATTATTCGATCAACAATAGATATGTTTGGATTACTCCATCGTTCCAGTTCTTTCTGACCATCAATAATCTTGTCGTAAGGTAAGTAATCCTTAATATGATGATACCCTGCATGTAATCCTTTGTGATGCTGAAAGGCAAAACCTATATATACTAATTTCGTCATATTAATCATTTAAAGCTTTAGTTAAGAATGATATTGATTGTTTAACCATCCCTTCCTTTATAATGTTAACATTATGCCAGTCTATTATGGTATTTTTTATTTTATCGTAATCCTCTATGGTATTAATTAATCTATTTTCAAGATTAAATAAATGAAGTAAACTATTTATTCTTGACAATCCTCTTTCTGTATTCCCATAAACCACAAAAGGAAGATTGAATATTATAGCAAACACGGTTCCATGAAAAGAATCTGTAAAAAGGAACTTTGACCTATTAAACATATTCAACCAAGTTCCAAAAGACGGGAGAATTTTATGTTCTGCAGGAACATGGATTCTAGTCGGGTCTCCAATCATCTTGAATATATCCATATTTTTATCCTTAGCAATGTAAGAGAGTAGATTATGATTATTTTCATCCTCATCTAATACATAACTAGACAAGGCTAAATTTATATCATAATCATGCTCTTCCTTTATTATTTTAATGTAATCTTCTTTAGAAAGCAACATTGTTGGATCAAGAACAAATTCTGCATCTATTCCAAAATGCTCCTTAGCAAGTAAGATACCACTTTCTTCTCGAACAGAGACAGCTAAAAAATTTTTAATTAACTTTTTACAGTGTGCTGTCTGTTTGTCTGAATATTCCCAGTTGTCTACTCCAAAAGAGGGAGCATAGGCTATTTTTTTTATTTTCCACCCACTAGCGTAATCTAAATAATTCCTTTCAATATTCGGAAAATATTTAGCACGCCATATTTGGTCACTCCCCACTACTAAACAATCAAAATCTCCCCTTTTTATTATAAAATCCTTTGTCGTATAATATTGTTTTGTATGAGTTTCTACAAATTTCCATGTCCTTTGAGTTATTACTTTAAAATCTTCATTATTTTCACTTTCCTTAAGGACAGTATTTCCTTTTTTAAGAATATAGCGTTTAATAATGCGACCGAAATATTTAATTAAGAGGTTAAATGTCAAAAGTTTGCTTTGAGGTTTACTTTGAACGATCCACGCATCATGACCTAATCGTGCTAATACTTTTTCTAATGCATATGACTGCAATATGGCTCCATAATTAAATCGTGGTGGATATGTTATAATTCCTATTTTCATTCGAATAAAATTATATCTTAAAAGAACTTTTGGGATGATATTTCAGAAAAAAGAACAAGTTATTATTTCCATTCAATATTCTCAGAAATGTTTTTTGCAGGAACTCCACCTACAACAGAATGTGCGGGAACATCTTTAGTTACTACAGCACCAGCTGCAATAACTGCGCCATTACCAATAGTAACACCTTTCAGAACAGAAGCACCCTGACCTATCCAAACATGATCACCAATTTTTATCGGTTCTGAGATTTTATAACCATCACGTATAATCGTATGACCATCAAATGATCTGATAACTACATCACGTCCAATGGTACAATCAGAACCAATTTCTATTGTATCACCACAAATAATCTGCACGTTTTCATTAAAGAAACCGTCATGAAGGATTAGATGTCCATTTCTAACTATGCGTATATATGTACCTTCATAAACCGAAAAATTTCCATCAATTGTAAAAATTCCGTTTTCTTCGACAAGCACCCTTGTTTGCAGAAGGGAATTCTTAACCTGACGAACACCAAGTGTGAGTCGTCCTTTCTTAACATCTATCTCAGCACCTTTTTCCAACTGAACGATGCATTTCTTATGATTAAGAATAGGAAAACGAACATCACTAATGACCTGACGAGAAAAAAAATTGTATTTAAAGAACGTTGTCCATGACTGGAATGAAAAGCCGTAATCAAAAACTAAGTCATATATTTGCTTACCCTTATGGAGATAACAATGAGTTTTATTCTTAAAATTATTTTTGAATGTCGGCAATGGAAAGTATTTTTTTGCCACTAAATCAAAAGGATATTTATCGAGTGCATCAAAGAATACTGTCCTATCATTACGTACAGGCTTCAAAGAACCTTCAAGTGCAGGATTTCCGGCCTTAGCGTCATCAAGAGTAAACTCTTTCCAGACAATATTCTCCTTGATCGAATCAAACAATGCCATTCCTTTATAGGAGTTGATCATAACAAGCGAAGTTCCTTTGTCCTGATCCATGCTTTTGTCAAGTTTTTCAATACCCCAGAAATCAGCAAGAGTTATATCTGCTTTCTGTGGGAATCCTTTGAATTTACAATCATAACATGAAGGGCGACAAAAGTTTCCATACTTAAGGTATCCTATGAAGAAATAATCATTATTGCGATCTTTACAATATTCCTCTCCATTTTCAAAACTTACACGCATTGAAAAATTATGCCATCCCCATTTCTTATTTTTAAACTTAATCTCTGTTACTTTTTGATCATATTTTTTCTTTAGCATTTCCATATACGAAAGAAATACCTTTGGTGAATTCACACCACGGCAAATAAAGTCACAAGTAGTAAGATTCTTATATTCTTTATTTAGAAACTTGTATAAAGCTTGTATTTGGCAAGGTGCACCACAATAGAAAACTTCCTTACCGTCCTTTAGTAATGTCTTAATTTCTTTATATTGACCTTCAAGGCGACTCTGCAGATACTTAGAACTGCGAATTTTAGGAAGCATTAACTTATCAGAAGAAACAATATGGGACACCGTATGATCTGAATTATATACAGCACCACCTACATATCCATTACGAGCATAAATTGCATTAGAAAGCATAGAATGAATACCACCAGATGTACTATCAAGGCGAATAATTTCATCTTTAGAATATGCTGCAAAGACTTTAGGAACATCGTACCTAACTATATTATTAGCCTTAGACAATATCGGGCAAACCTTTTCACACAAATGACAATCTATACACTTGCATAAATCAACTTCTGGATACCAAAAGCCTTCTCTATCTGTTTTAAATGTAATAGCGTCTTTTGGGCATATATCTTCACAAGCATTACATCCACAACAATCTTCTTTCTTTTGAATATTAATCATTGTTTCTCTTTAATATATCAGCAATTACTCTATTAGTAAATTTGAAACGACCTTTTTTGTTAAGAAACAAAGAATTAAGAAAGTTGTCATTGTTACTTAATTCCTTATCATCTGCATAATCATATATAGGAATATTCTTATCTCGAATAATTGAATAAAAACATTTTTCACGAAAATTCTGAGGAATCGAGTCACTTAGTTCCTTTGACAATGGAGGGATAACAATTTTAACATTAATATTATGGTCATCGCAGAAAGCCTTGATTTTAACAATAATGTCACTATTGTAAACAAGGGACTTAATAACTAAATCTGAAAGATTATCTGGAGTGAGATCATCCAAAAAAAACTCACTCTTCCAGTCTGCGATGCGATTTTTAGCATCGCACTTCATTTCTTCAGCTGATAATCTATTGCAATTAATATTAAATGTAGCTTTATAGCCATGTCGATGACGAAGAGCACGATATAATGCTTTCAAACCTAATTTTGAAGGATGAACAATTAAGCTATCATAGAGATCTTCATCATAATTAGGAATATATTCCTTATTCAAGATTGGATAGTAGCGTATATTCTTATACACATCACCATCATGCTTTGTATAAAAACTTTTACACGCACTAAATGGACATAATAATAATAATAATAACCTTGGACCATCAGGGCGTAAAAAAGTATGATACTTTTGAAGCAGCGTATAGTCGAAAGTTATTGTTTGAGGTCCAACTGCAAAATTGTAGCCATTCATACCACACTCTCTATAATCAATTCCATACTTAGCAATATTACTTCCAAAATTGATAACATCAAGGTCATGGGGAGCTTTCTTAATACGTTCAGCATCATTAAATTGATTTCTATACCAATTGCTATATCTTATTATATGATCTATAATTAGAGAATACATATTATGTCTATTAATTATAATTAGAACAATACCCATCAAAACTGATGACCTATATTAGTATTGAATAAAAACATCGATTAAAAACTTTATTTAATTATATCTACTCAATAAGAGTATATCGTTAGAGTAATATTATCCTTGAGTAATTTTCTTAACATGTAACTTGCTTAGTACAAGTTTTTTCATACCAGATGTCATACCCCAAAAATAAATAACAGCAGTAGATGTAACTACGCTAACAAATCCAACAATAAAGAAGCGAGCAAGCCCTTCTTTCATTGTAGTAGAAACTAAATACGGAATTAACAACATGATTAAACCTCCAAAGAATATATTTCCATATATCTGAATGAGAATAAGCTTTACAGGAATTCCTGTGTATTTATGAGGCCAATAAATAGCATTAATGTTATCACATATCCATATTAACGAATTTGCCCATGCTACTACTATTGGACTATAACCTAGTTTAAGCAGAACATAACTGATAGGCAGCACCATCAACAGAGCAATTCCGTCAGTTAGATTAGGCATTTTCACCTTGCCTGCTGCATGGATATGAGTAATCAATGGTCTATCAAGCGTACTAAGAAGTGCTTGTAAAAGTATAATTTGAACAAAAGCCTCTGTATATTGTGGATATTCCCCAAGCCACAACTTAAGGAGAAACTTTATTTCTATACCAGCTGGTATTGCAATCATAAGAAAAAGATAACCATTTATGCGACAGCTATTAACTGTGAGAGTATACATTTTTTCGTACTCTTTGGCTGCAAACAATTTTATTAACTGAGGATTTACAGCTGTCTGGAAATTATTAACAAACTGGCTAACAAAGTTACAGATAATAACAGATATACCACGTGCTGCATTTACTACCGTACCACAAAATATATTTAGTAGAATGTTTATACCCTGACCATTTGCAAAACCAACAGAACTACCAAATATATTCCAGCCACTGAATGATATTATCTTAACAGCTAGTTGTTTATTCCACCTTACTTTCCATGTACATTCATTAAAATTCTTTCTACAATAGAAATTATAAATCAGCATAGAAGTTAGATTAACTATCAATATCATTAAAGCATACACTATAAGTTTATCGTACGAAAGAAACTGCAACATAATTACAACCAGCAATTTCATTGCAACATCATATATGCTCATATATGCATACATATCCATACGTTCATGTGCAATTATACATGACATAAATGGAATTTGTATAATACTAACAATGAATGCTAAAATAGAGAACTGATAAACCCAAAATGCAGCCACCTCGCGACCTTCAGGTATGTTCATCTGAGTATTAAGAAACCACAAACCTATAGTTTCAGCTAATACTAAAAGAATTAATGACACAACAATATGCAACCCTAAAGCTAAAGAAAACGTGGTTTCCAATTTTGTGAAATTTCGTTCACCCATTGCGAATGTCAGGAATCTTTGTGTACCAGAAGCTAGTGTCCCACTGAACATTGAAAACATGGTAATGAGTACCACCTACAACATTATAAAGGCCAAAATCTGATGCTCCTAAAATACGCAACACTATACGGGATGTGTAAAGTGCTACAATCATAGTCACAAACATCCTTACGTAAAGATATGCCGTATTTTTTGCTATTCTTTTATTATCGGTAGATATATTGTTATCTTGCATTATTTTTTAGCTTGTTTGTTTAATATATGCCCATTATTATCACTAAGAGATTCATATAATATTGACTTCTGCCACAATAACAGTCAATTACTTTTGATGACATTTTCGCAGACAGCGAGGCATACGAAATGAAAACATGGTTGGTATAGTGGACGGAATTACATTCCAACAATTTTCTTGAGTTCGCCTTCCTTATATAGTGCGTAAACGGTTGTGACAAGGAAACCTATAACTAATAATATTAGTACAATGCGAATGCCGTGAGGACCAGCTTTCTTTATTGGCACTGTGGCACTCTGTAAGGTTGTGAAAGCTGGAGTCACAGCTTGAACTTTAGCATAGGCATCTTGGAGATTAGAAGCTAGAGCATTATAGGTATTGAACTGGAGTTGCATGTCATTCTCTAAGTCTTCCTGCTTGCTACGTACACTCTCCAAAATTAGTTCCTGATTGGCATCACTGAATGCTCCATATTGTTGGCGTACCTTTTCATAACGACGCTTCGCTTCCATGCACAGTTTCTTTGTATTCTCCAAGTCGTTACGGGCCTTGCTTGTACGGTAGTTCGTGATGAATGTCTGAAGACGTGCTTGAACTGAGTCTGCCATTGTAGCTGCTATCAATGGGTCCTGATCGGTGACATTGATTGTGATTACTCCCGTCTTATCATCAACATCACAAACAACATTGGCATTGATAACTTTAAATATTGCAGTCTGCCTTTTTGTTAACATGAAAGGATTCAACTTTTCATGCTTAATTGTATCTGGCGTACTGAACATCTTTGACCACCATGGTGACTTTTGATTATAAAGAAGATAATCATAGTATGTCATCACCTTGCTGCTATCCATGCGATGCACTTTCACATTAAAAAGGCTGGTCTTGAAATCGACAGAGTTCATCAAATCAGGATAAAGTGTCGGGGTAATGGCATCTACATCTCCTTTACTACTACTGCCCATTCTGTAGCCTAAAGAGGATGCTAAAGATTTTAGACCACCAGAGTTACCACCAGAGTTACCAAGCTCAGGTGCCAGCGTTACCTGGCACTGATAGAACTTAGGCAATGACTTCGCATATATAGCCCCGATGATAAATACCAAAGGAAACACGATCACATATAATAGCTTATGCTTCCAAAGAGCAGACAATATCGCCTTAAAATCGATAGAAGACTCTTCTTCCTCTAATTCAGGTTCGTTTATATTTTTGTTTATCAACTCGTCCATAATGCTTATTTGATTAGATATGATATTGTTGCGACCATTGTAGCTAGCGAAGCAATAGTTGTTCCGATACCTACTATATCACGAAGCGAGACACCGTTCTTTGACTTGGTAGGAACAATAATCTCACAACCTGGTCTTACTTTGTTGCGACCAGCTTTGCTAATAGTACCATTCTGATAGACAATAAAGGCTTTACTCTTCTTGGCATGCGTGCCAAAGCCACCAGCCTGATTAATATAATGTTTTAACCCCTTACCTGTTTCAAAGGCAACTGTGTTTGGATACATCACGTCACCACTAATCTTAACCGTTCCGTTATACTCTGGTATAATTAGTTTATCATCTGTACGAAGAACAACATCATAGTCACTACCGGGATTAGCAATAGCCTTATTAAGTTCTATACCAACATTGTAGGTATCAGACAAATCGAGTTTGGAAATTTTCACTGAATCTTTATCATCTGCATTCTGCTGTTCTGCATAATACAAAACTTTTTGCGCACGAGCTTTCTCATCAGCCGTCATCTTGCGCTCAATACGTGCACCACGGCCATAAGCCTCTGTAGTCAAACCACCAGCAGACTTAACAAGTTCGCTAAGTCGCATATTCTTAGTACTTAGTGTATAAGAACCAGGAAATACTGCTTCACCTTCAATACTAACATTACGCTGTTCCTGATAACCAGGACTACGGCGAACATAAACCTGGTCGAATGGTTCTAAAACAAAACCTTTTCGACCATCAATCACAAAACCATTCTTCAACGTGAGCGAGAATGTCTGAGCTATCTCTTTTGAAGATGTTGTTGCCGAAGGATCTACGATGCGGCGAGCAACATCAACCTTGGCGATAGAAGCTGCATCGGTAAGACCACCGGCTTGCATGATAAAATCTTCTATCGTCTCATTGTCTGCATACTGATATGTGCCAGGGAACTGCACTTCACCGTTTATGGTAATTGTGCGAGCAGAAGTTAGCTCGGCTCTTGTAGGGATGAAAAGAACATCTTCATTCTTCAAAGGAAGATCAGCTACATTGCCTTTCATGATACCTGTGATATCAACTTGAATAACTTCAAGTGTGCGGTCTGCCTTCATACGATGAAGGACAGCATGATCCGTAAAAGCATCCTCAGTGACTCCCTCTGCATGGCGAATAAGCGAGCGGATACTATTTATATCATTACCTAACTGATAAAGTCCAGGGCGAAATACCGCTCCCTTGACCTCGACCATATTCTGATATCTATCAAGAATTGAATCAACACTAACAATATCACCATCAGTAATCTTGAAATTACTCATATCAAACTCATTCACATTAAATACAGACTTTTCACTTCCTGTTGCACGAAGAAGACGTACAGCCTTTTGATATGCATTGCCAGCAAAGCCACCAGCATATCTAAGTAATGATGATACACTCTCGTTTTTGCGCATTTCGTAGGTCATCGGTCGCTTTACAGCGCCACCAATATCTACCAAACAGTCATAAGGTCCGACAACGATGACATCATTGTCACGAAGACGAATGTTACCAGTGAGACGGCCATTGAGGATATAGTCATATACATCGACAACAGTAGCCAAACTACCATTGCGGAACACCTTTATATTACGTAGAGTTCCTAGACCATTAATTCCACCAGCCATATAAAGAGCATGGAATACACTTGCGAAAGCACTCACGGTATAGGTTCCAGGAACCCTCACCTCACCCATTACATTAACAATGATTGTGCGTGTCTGACCAACCGTTGTCTTAATCTGGCTACTGCTATAACGTGAGCCTAATGTTGAACGTATTTTTGCATTGGCTGCACCAACACTCATTCCACTTATATATATAGGACCATAACCCGGAACAGTTACTGTTCCCTCAGGAGAAACGGTAAGAGTGAGGCTTTTTTGTGATGCTCCATAAATTTCTATAACAACTTCATCACCAGCACCAATTATATAATTAGTTGGAGTGGCGATATTCATGTTAGGCTCAAAACTTAGAAGTTTATTGTTGAAAATATCTCTACCAAAAACCTTTCTACCATCAGGAGTTAGTACTTCTTTTCCGTCAGCGGTAGTCTTATCATCAGTAGTCTCATCAATATTACGCTGCACCTGCACATACTGATTTTGAGCCTTTTCCTTTGATGTATTATTTAAATCCACATTTTGGGATGTGAGTTCCTGCTTAGGACTTTCATTACTCTTGCGGATACTTCCATCAGCTGTGGCAGCATTCTTACTTGCGGATTGCGAAGATGAATACTGGCTACGTATACGACGAATCTGGTCGATTTTCACACCACTCTGCATGAGTTTGGTTACAATCTGTCCCTGCGAGGTTCCAGCTTTCGACTCACGCTGATACATGCTTATTACTTGGCTGTCAGTCATCTGCGCGAATGAACCTAGAGCTAGAGCTGACAGGAATAAGCAAAAAAGAATTCTTTTCATATAATTTATTATGATATTTTTTTTAGAATTTTTAGTTTGGGATATAAAATTCCCTCCCCCTTGGCAAATGTCAAGTGGTATAAGGGATAACGCACGATCCGAACCGTGATGAAGAAATAGTGAAACGTATATATATGATTAAATTTAGTCTGAAAAAATGCGCGCCTATGATATTCAATTAATCCAGCCTTTAAGTTATTTACATCCAACTAATATATATAAGGTCGTTGTATTAAAAACACACGAGAATAATCACTACTCTTACAGTTCGGATAATATTAATCTCCCTGAAATCGCTACAAAATTACGAAAAATAATAATAGTATACTAATTATTAGTTAACAAAAAGCTAAAATTATATTAAAATGGATGGGATGAATGAAGAACAAACGCCGAAATAGTTAACTGGTATCGCACACAGGAAAAATACAGGTGGGAAAAGTAAATTAGGAACGCAGTATATTGGAAATAGTTTTCGGCTATTCGAGTAAATAAAGATTGCATTTGTTTCCTTTTTTTATGTAAAAACCTTTTATAAACTCATCACGTGATTTATTTTCTCTCACAGAAATATGTTATAGGGTGGTGGTGGGTATTATGTTCGGGATAAGTGAACGGCATGGTCTCTCGCAGATCTCGCAGATTCACGCAGATAAAAGACAGTTTTCACATAGTAGAGACAGTGCAGTTCACGCTGTTTGTTGTTTATCAGCGAGCATCTGCGTAATCTGCGGGAGATAATGTAGTTCTCACATATAAAGAAAACAAATTTAACGGCATGGTCTCCCGCAGATCTCGCAGATTCACGCAGAGAAAAGACAGGTTGGACTGGTTAGGGAAATGGATCTACTAAAGCAGATGACGCAGAGAACGCTGAGAAAGACAGTTTCCTCATAGAGGGAGCTTAATATAGTTTGTTGTTTGTCTGCGATGATCTGCGTTATCTGCGGGAGACATTGGGGTTAATATATAACTACAATAACGGCCGTTCACGCGTTTCTCGCGGAAATAAAATTCAGAAACTAAGGAGATTCGCTTGAATTTATTGCTTGAGTTTTAAAAAACCTGCACAAAACGCACCTAAAGGTGCCAGAAAAAATACAGGAAAGTTGCGTGAGTGAGTGAAAATTATGGCTTAATAATGCAAGATGAGTATGCTGATGTTATATTCCTCAAGCGAATTTCCTGTATTTTTTTCGTGGCATCTTTAGATGCGTTTCGTGTAATTTTGTCAAGTCCAATATGTGATAAACTTTCCTTCGTTTCTGAATTTTATTTCCGCGAGAAACGCGTGAACGGCCGTTATATCATTTGATGGAAGTGCTATATCTCAACTGCCCTTTCTCTGCGTGAATCTGCGAGATCTGCAAGACAATGCCGTTTCATGTATTATTTACTCTGCGTGAAAACATGTAGTTCATGCTATGAACCTGCGTGAGAATAGGTGATTTTGCACGATTTACCGTATTTGTGATGCAAATATTTTATTACAGACAAAATTACCAGAAAATAAAAATTCTCCAGAATGTTTAAAACAGACAAAAAACCTCCACGCATCATATAAGCAACTGGTGGATAATAATTTATTGGTGG
>Ga0065701_1000447_pt1 | contig 12178 bp, 9 predicted proteins | sample Biomet1_FD_59088 | JGI IMG/M metagenome (GOLD analysis project Ga0065701, IMG submission 59088) | Microbial communities from bioreactor (seeded with anoxic lake sediment) at LBNL, California, USA - Biofuel metagenome 1 version 3... | ecosystem: Engineered > Bioreactor > Anaerobic > Unclassified ...
ATCCTTAATTTCAGAACAAGACATATAAGAATCTCTGTTTTTGATAAAAAAGATCATAAAAAAGTGAGGGTTGACTCCAAAAACAACGAAATAGTGACAGATTAAAATGCTACCATCACGGGGTAATTATCAGATAATAAAATAGTTATAACAATTAGTGAGGGAGTGAGGGTAGCTTTTCATTTTTTGCGTAGAATTTCAAAAAGATGAGATCAAGAACACATCCCGCCAGCTTTTCAAAAAACATAACCGGATGTTGAGCAAAGTCCCGCCAGCTTTTTGAAAAAGCTGGCGGGACTTTGGGTATTTATTCGCCAATGGTTTTCAACCATTCACCAATCATTTTTATTTATTGGTGAATGAATTAGCAATGATCATTAATACCATTTGATATTAGAAGAAGCACTGCTTCGCTGTTCCCATTTTAAGTCTTGCAACATACTGGAATTAGCACGGATAGTGAAGTTATACGAACGATAAGTTCCAAACGGAGATAAGCTACAAGTCATACTCCAACAGTGAAGGTCACGTGTTATATTACAAGTTGTCTGTGCTATTTTCTTTGCATCAAAGTCATAAGACCCCTGGAAAGTAAAGGCCCACTTATCCGATAGCTTAACGTTTCCTGAGCCACTAAGTGTGTGAGTCAACTTAAACGGATAACGCATCGTTTTTTCATTGATTTTGGCCGATGTATTTTCTCTTAAATTAAAAGAGTAAGAAACATTAAAGGACCAAGGCATCTTAAACGGTAGATATCCATCTGAATTAACTTCAGCCTTTTTCTCTTTCTTCTCACCTCCCTCTGTAGTTCCTTCAGTGGAAGATGCGTCTCCTTGAGGCTTATCTCCCTTAGGTTTATTTTTATCTTTTTCTTCTTCTTTTTTCCCAAACCACTTCTTCCAGGTATTATTATCGAAAGAATAAGAGAAAGAAGAGCCGGAGCCCTGAAATCTACCAAAACGTCCATAAGACCATTCTGTTCTATCCCCTACTACAACCTGTCCGCTTTTATTAAACTGATATGCATAAGTGGCAAAAGAAGTACTGAAGTTGAACGTATAACTCTTAGTTAGCTTTAAACGCAAGCGCATGGATAAATCACTCCATGGCTTAGTTACCGCTGCCATATTATAAGAGATACTTCCACCAAGTTCATCAATCAGACTTATCTTACGGGTTCCTGTTGAATCGCGATCTGATTTAATTTTCATTTCCAGATTATTAGAGATATCAAGACTTATACTACCTTGTTTACCCTTACTTGGTACTCCGAAAAGACCTCCGGCGTAAGGAGAATATTCTGTTGTATCTCGCACTCCAGAGGAGTTAGTATAAACATAACTATCCCAATATCCATAACGCTTTGCGCCAAAATCGGGTTGAGCGCTAAGACTAATGGTTGGCGTAAATACGTGACGAATAGTTTGAATTTTATCACCGAAAATAGCTTTCATTGGTGTATAAAAACCATACAGTTTTGTACCGATACCAATACTTGCATTATAGTTGTATACACGATTAAAGCCATAAATAGTATCACGTTTAGCTTCCTGATTAGTATTGTCCCAAGATTGTTTAACCTTATAACTATACCAGCGTTCTGTATAGCTAACAGAAGGGGTAACATTAATGTATTTAAACAAAGTAAAAGTTGCACTAACTGGGATAGAATGGTTCATTGCATTTTGCCAATCCTTTACCAAACTTGATTTAAAGAATCTATCTTCTTTTGTAGTAATGCTATTTCTTAACTGACCGGTATAGCTCATTGATATTTTTTCATACCAACGTTCTGCACCCACTGCCTTTTTGCGTTTAAAAGGATAAAATCGGCTCAAAGCAATATTTAAATCCGGTAAAGTAACGGCCAGTGTGGAGTCTTTAGTACGTTGAGCAATATTAAATGTACTTGAAAGAGTCAGACCTTGATCAGGAAAGCTACGGGTATAACTTACACTTGAAGTTTTNGTGTTCTGAGAATACAGTGACGGATCATAATAGCTTCCCAGATTTGTTTTTTCGTAACTACTGGTTGCAAAGTTTACACTTGCAGAGAAAGAACTGTTGGGACTTGCTTTTGCATCTTGACGGTGCGACCAGTTTATCTTAAAGTCTTTTGAGACAGAATAGTCCGGCATATTTTTATCGCCAGTCTTGGTTACCTGATAATTAGTACTTAAAGAACCGGAATATTTATATCTTTTATTATAATTAGTTGATGCNCCAAGCCCCCATGATCCTTTTGTGAATATTTCGCCGGTTAGTTTCAAGTCCATATAGTCACTGATGGCAAAATAATATCCACCATCACGCAGATAGAAACCACGATTCATTTCATCACCGTAAGTAGGCATAATAAATCCNGAAGAATAACTACTGCTGAAAGGAAAGAATCCAAAAGGGATGGCTAATGGCAAGGCAACATCTTCCACAACCATATAGGCAGGACCAAATACNACATTTTTCTTTGGTTTAACTTTGGCACGTGTTAGCTGTAAATAGAAATGCGGATGTTCATGATTATCACAGGTTGTATACCTACCATTCTCCATAAACAAATCCTCACCAGAGCTCTTCTTTGCATTATAACTGGTTACATATCCTTCTCCCTGTTGGGTTACAATATTATTTATATATCCGCGCTTGCTTTTGAAATTATAGTGAAGAGCTTTTGATTCGTATGGAGTTTCTCCGTCCTTAAAGACTGGTGCACCGGTAACTACTCCCACTGAATCCACTTTCCCTCTTGCATAGACAGTGCTGCTATCCATGTTCATGGTAATAATTTCCGATTGAAGTTCTATCTTTTCATANTTAACTTTTCCTTTTCCATACAAATGGGCAAATCCNCCCTGAGTAAAAACTATGGAATCACTGGCTTCGTACTTAACCGGAGCATTCAATGCTTGTTTCTTCTTTGACTTNAGTGACAANGAATCCTTAGCCACAGTATCTGCTTTAATCGTATCAGAAGAAATCCCAACTGGTTTTCTCTTCTGAGCGTGTACTCCATCTGTAAAAGAAAGAGTCACGATAAGAAACAAGAGCGGGATAATATATATTTTTGCTTTTAATGACGTCATCAATTATGCATTTACGCTTTAATGGGCAAAAGTAAGCATTCTCAACCAAATATTGACGTGTTTCAGTTTATTTAATTATTTTTTTTAAATCAAAGAAAAAGCTCACACCAATTATCAAAGCGCTTTAATCCTTCACCTCCAAATTTTGCAATAGATTTCCTAGCAGCCTCAACACTCTTTTCGCGGTCAAGATGTGTTTTTGAAAAGAACTTGTCAGCAAAACAGATCACCTGCTCTTCCAGAGAGACTGGAAGCATATCACGATNCGGGAGTGGTAATCCGCTTTTTTCTATTTCAAGAGCTGAAATGCCAGCACCTGTATGGCGCTCGCATACAAGAGCGTGCTGAGGGAATCCTTCTTTCCTGATTAAGTCTGCTCCCAAGTAGCCATGGCAAATATACGGTTCTGTGCCAACNCAATCTATACCATGAGCATTCGTCAGAAAGATACCTATATCATGTATCATTGCAGCCTCTTCAATAAAAGTCTTATCCAAATGAAGCTCGGGATGAGAAGCGGCAATCTGTAAAGCTTTATCAGTAACCGACCGACTGTGGATTAATAAAATATCAAGCTGTCTGCCAGGAGTATAATATTTATTAATAATCTCTATTACATTCATTATGATCTTTATTCTTGTTTATTCAATTGAAATAAATATTTTTGTGCAATATTACTAAATATAAGCGTAACAAACATGAATCCACACGATTTTTTCAATATTACAGTTTTTGATATTACAGCTAAACATGTAATCACTTTCTTCGTTAAAGCTTTTTTCATTTATGCTATTACCCAGATTGCTGTTTCATTTACTAAATATTTGTTCCGGCGTTCACAAAAAAGGAAAAAGGTTGCATTTCTTGATAAAACAACAGTCGGATTTATTCAACGNATTGTTGTTTACGCTCTTTATATAGTTGGTGCTGCTATTTTCCTTTCATTAATTCCAGGAATGGAGAAAGTAAGTAGTTCAATACTTGCCGGTGCGGGAATTATGGCAATGGCAATAGGTTTCGCATCACAGGAAGCTCTTTCGAATATNATTGGAGGAATGTTTATTGTTTTTGCCAAGCCTTTTAGAATAGGTGATTCTATAAAGATAGATGAAATTGTAAACGGAACCGTGTCAGAGATTACTCTTCGTCACACCATTATCCGTAGTCTGGACAATAGGATGATNATTATTCCTAACAGCAAAATAAACTCTAGTACCATTGTCAATTCAACCATTGGAGAACAAGAGACATGTAGCTTTGTTGAGGTGGGAGTTTCTTATGATACTGATTTGAATAAAGCTATTGATGTTATGAGAGAAGAAATAATGAGACATCCAATGCTCATTGACCGTCGTGCACCGGAAGAGAAACAAGCCGGCACTCCACAAGTCATTATTCGTGTAGTGGAACTTGGCAACTCAGCCATCACGCTCAAGGCTTGGGCATGGGCAGCAAATGCAGGGAATGCTTTTGTTTTGAAATGTGACTTATTAAAATCAATCAAAGAACGTTTCGACAAAGAAAATATTGAAATTCCATATCCTTATAATAATGTTATAGTGAAGAAATAAATAGAAATCAATAAAGATAATTGTATTTTATGATGAAGAAAAGAGTATTTCAGAGTCTTGCCATGTCACTGCTACTTTGCATGGCAGTCTGTGTGCATGCAGCAAACGGAGAAAATTCGTTCAAGGCGGTAAAATCTGCCGGCATATCCAAAGTGGGATTAAAAGTTGGTGCAGAGCAGATGGATAAACTTCTGCCAATGCTTCGAAATAAAAGGGTCGCATTAGTTGTGAATCATACTTCAATTGTCAATAAAAAAGGGACTCACCTTATTGATTCTCTCATATCATGCGGCATTACTGTAAAAAAGGTTTTTGCACCTGAGCATGGATTCAGAGGAAATGCCGATGCCGGAGAACAAATTAAAGATGGAAAAGATAATAAAACCGGAATACCAATTATCTCTCTTTACGGAAAGAATAAAAAGCCTTCAAAAGAACAAATGGATGATGTTGATGTTGTGATTTTCGACATACAGGATGTGGGAGCACGATTTTACACATACATCAGCACTATGCATTATGTGATGGAAGCTTGTGCCGAAACTGGCAAGAGATTGATCATCACTGATCGTCCCAACCCGTGTGATTATGTAGACGGNCCGGTTATGAAATCGGCCTTACGTTCCTTTGTGGGTATGCATTTAATTCCTCTTCTTCACGGATGCACAGTAGGTGAACTGGCGCAAATGATTAATGGTGAAGGATGGCTGGAAGGCAAAAAGAAATGTCCACTCACAATTATCAAGATAAAGAACTGGAAACATGGTCAGCCGTACTCGTTACCTGTGAAACCATCTCCAAACCTTATTAATGATCATGCAATAAGCTTTTATGCATCTCTTTGTCCGTTTGAAGCTACAAATATCAGCTTAGGAAGAGGAACCCGCACCCCTTTTGAAGTTCTTGGTGCACCAGATAAGAAATATGGAGAATTTACCTTCACTCCCGTAAGTCTTGTTGGATTTGATAAGAATCCGATGCATAAAGATCAGCTATGCTATGGAATTGATTTACGCAAAGTTCAATCTCCCAAAGGATTTACTCTAAAATACTTTATACAGTTCTATAACAAATCCGGTCAAGGAGCCGAATTCTTTACCCGCCCCCGCTGGTTTGACCAGTTGCTTGGCGATGCTTCCGTTCGCAAAGAGATTATTGAAGGAAAAAGTGAAGCAGAGATAAAAGCGGGCTGGAAGCAAGGACTGGCTAAGTATAAAAAAATGCGGGCTAAGTATTTGCTCTATGCGGAGTAGTACATAACAGATGTGATATAGTAAAGGACACTGGTGAAGGATTTTCATCAGTGTTTTTTTTATGAATGATTTATCTATCTCATCACCACAGCAAACAGTTTCTTCTTTTCATTGTTATTTATAAAAAGCACTTCTTTAAAAACTAATTAAGGATGAAAAATATAGCAATCATAGGAGCCAGCGGATTTGTGGGTTCTGTTCTTTTAAAAGAGGCATTGGATAGAGGACACAAAGTAACGGCAATAGTTCGTAACCCCGAAAAGATTAAATTAAATCACCCTAACCTCACAATCAAACAGGGTGATGTAATGATTGCAGATACTGTTGAGGAACTAATAAAGGGATGCGACACTGTGATTAGTGCTTTTAATCCTGGCTGGTCAAATCCTATGGTTTACAGAGATACACAAAAAGCATATTCTTTTATTTTTGAAGGAGCAAAAAAAGCAGGAATAAAAAGAATAATAATCGTGGGCGGAGCCGGTAGTCTGCTTATTAACGGAACACGTCTTATAGATATGGGTATGGCTGAAGAAACACTCTTGCCAGGTGCCAAATCTTTGGCAGCACTTCTTTATTCATTGCAAAATAATGAAAAAGAGCTGGACTGGGTATTCTTCTCACCTGCTGCAAACATTATTTTCGGAGAACGAACCGGAAAGTTCCGTTTGGGAAAAGATGACTTGATAACAGACTCTGAAGGTAAAAGTTATATTTCCGTGGAAGATTATGCTTTAGCTATGATTGATGAGGTGGAAAATCCGCAGCATCACTTTGAGCGTTTCACCATTGGATATTAAAATATAAAATGGTTCTGCTATACTAAAAAGCAGTCTGATTATTTATTCTCAGAATTAGCCTCATCCTTGTGCCTTTTTTTCCAAAGCTGCCAGGAATTAATAGTATTCTGCCACAATACATAAGAGGCTGGTCCTACAGAAGCTATTGGGTTTAAGTAAACTTGTGCCATCCAAATAGCAAGAATCGTATTCTTCTGACCAAGAGCTTGCCCTCCGGAAATACGATTATCGTAGTGTCCGCCAATATTCTTACCCAGAAAGAATTGTAAACAACATATTACTAATCCAGATACAGCAATCAATATCTCGTTTGTATAATTCGGATTATTCTGATTAACCAGAAAATCAATTGTTTTCCCCGTCACAATAGCCAAAGCAACAACCCAAAGATAGAACGAAGCCAGATGCATACTAAGCATTTTACTGTGAAGATTGGGGAGTTTGACCTGAATAAACCAGGCACAAACAAAAGGAAGTATCAGCAATGGCACCACTTCTTTGCATATAAACCAAAAAGAATGAAAGAATGGGAGTGAAATATTATTTCCAATCAGCGAGAATATAACAGGGGCAGCAATAGCCACCACTATATTGGAAAGTAATGTGTAAGTAGTAAGGCTGGACACGCTTCCTCCTAACATACCAGTAATAACAGCGGCCGATGTTGCAGTAGGCCCAAGCACACAAATCATTGCTCCTTCGGCAACAATAGGATTAAAAGCGGCAATAGAAAGATATACAAGGATACTACCAAGAAGTTGTATAGCAATAAGCCAAAGATGAAGTCTTTCAAACCTAAGTTCATGAGGTGATACTTTGCAGAAAGTAAAAAGAAGCATTACAAAAATAAGTGCAGGAATCAGAGGAGACAGCAAGGTAAAGAACTGATAACCAAATGCACCAGCAAGCATACCTAAAGGTAAAGCCCAATTTCTAATAAACTTCAGCATTATTACATATTTTAATATTTCATCTGCAAAGTAACAGCGAATTAAAGAAAAATACTACCTTTGGCCTCGATTTTTTATTTTAATTTTATTTTAAATGAAAGAAAACAAGTTTACAGAACGACAGACTGCCCGATGGAAGCAGTTCAATCACAAGTCGTATGCTGCATTCTGTAGTTTGAAAAAAGAAGTAAACATTGGCGTTCTGGCAATTACAACCCTTGCCTTTGCCAACGTGGAATGTATTTCGGCACAAACCGAGACTTCTCATCAACTAAAAGAATATAAGCTAGACGAGATTGAAGTGACCGGCAGTCGCGTACCACTTACCTTAGGTGAGGCGGCGAGAATTGTAACTGTGCTTTCCCGCGAAGATATTCAAGCGGCGGCGGTACAAAGTGTCAATGAACTTTTAAAGTATGCCGTGGGCGTGGATGTCCGCCAACGGGGAGATCTGGGTATTCAGAGTGACATCAGCATCCGAGGCGGAACTTTCGACCAAATTACTATTCTTCTCAATGGGGCAAACATCAGTAACCCACAAACAGGCCATCTCACGGCCGACTTTCCTGTAGACATGAACGATATTGAACGTATAGAAATTCTTGAAGGCCCGGCNGCAAGAGTATACGGCACTTCGGCTTTTACCGGAGCAATTAATATTGTGACTAAAAGTGACAAACAAAGTCATGCTGCCATTGATCTATCAACAGGTCAATACGGTTTAGTTCAACGGGGGAGTTAGAGGAAATCTATCGAAAGGTAAATTAAAGAATCAGCTTTCTGCAGGATATAGCCGCTCAGACGGGTACATTGCCAACAGTGATTTTAGTGCTAAACGGGGCTTCTATCAGGGAGAATATACCGGAAAAGAAGCAAACATACGCTGGCAAGCGGGAATCAGTGACAAGGGATATGGTGCCAATACGTTTTACTCGGCTATCTATCCCAATCAATACGAGCATACCCGCAAGTATTTCGTATCGGTACAGGCTGAGACAAAAGGAAAACTCCACTTTTCACCCATAATCTACTGGAATCGTGGTAACGACCGTTTTGAACTCTTCCGAAGTAATCCGGCATCATGGTATACGGGTCACAACTATCACCAAACAGATGTGTATGGCACCAACCTGAATGCTTACTTTAACTCCGCAATTGGAAAGACTGCTTTCGGAGCAGAATTCCGCAATGAAGGAGTATTGAGCAATGTACTAGGAAAATTGATGGATGAACCTGTAAAAGTACCCGGCGAAGGAGATCACTATTTCACCAAAAAGGATAACCGGACAAATATCAGTTATTTTGCAGAACATGATATTTTACTTCCTCATTTTTACATTGTCGCTCGGTATGATGGCAACCATGAATACGGGACTGGACAATAAGTTCCGCCTTTACCCCGGTGTGGATGCATCCTATCGTATCACTGACAAACTGAAGGTTTACACGTCGTGGAACATGGCGCTTCGTTTGCCTACCTTTACCGATCTCTACTACGAGAGTAAAACAAACCAGGGAAACCCGAATCTAAAACCGGAAGANACTCAGGCATTCGAGATTGGAACAAAATATTCTTCCCATGCATTGCAGGCTTCAGTGAGCGGTTATTACCGGAAAGGGAAAAATATGATAGACTGGGTGAAGTATTCAGCTGACGACAAATGGCACACGGTAAACCACACAAAGCTGGACAACATGGGCATAGAGACTTCTGCCACGCTTAACTTTTGCGAGCTATATGGAAANACAAGCTTCCTGANGAAAGCAACGATTGGCTATTCATATATAACACAAGACAAAAAGATAGGNCAGGTGTATAAATCAAATTATGCGTTAGATTACCTGAAGCATAAATTTGTAGCACAACTTGATCACCGTATCTGGCAAAGTCTAAGTGCTAACTGGGCTTTCCGTTGGCAAAGCCGAGAAGGTAGTTACACAACTTATGAAGGTATGAAAGAAACTGGTGAAAAGGCTTACCCATCTTTTTGTTTACTTGATCTCAAACTTTCATGGAATGACAAAAAACTATTTGCTATTTGCAGAAGCAAACAATTTGCTCAATCGTAAATATTATGATTTAGGAAACGTACCCCAACCCGGTTTCTGGGGAAAGGTAGGTGTAAGTTACCAGATAAACTTTAAATAACTGGTGAAAGCTAAGACAGAATAAAACGAATACTTTTTAATAAATAGTAGAGCTTATATATATAAGGTGTAGATTTAAACTAAATAAAATCTACACCTTATTAATTTTTAATCTAGACTTAAATAATAATGTTTCTAGTAAAAGAGGATTCATATACCTTAATAATTACCTAAACATTCCCATTCGTATACCTTAACTATGCAGAAGCATGTAAAACGCTACTCCTTTGCAGTTAAAAGCAGAAAGATGCGCTACTGACTTAAAAAAGACAAAACTTGAAACTAAATAGCAAGTTTTCGGGAAAATTCTGCTACATTTGCATTTTATTGTATAAAAATGAAAAAGAGTATCATTTATACCATTACTACAATCGCTAGCTTCTGGTTTGCCACCATTGGATGCACACCGGCATTCGGAAAAGATTTTGTATTAGTTCTTGATGCNGGNCACGGAGGACACGACCCCGGTGCCATAGGAAACTTTTCTCGTGAAAAGAACATCAATCTGAACATCATTTTAAAAGTTGGTCATCTGGTTGAGCAAAATTGCAACGACGTTAAAGTTATCTATACCCGTAAAACGGATGTCTTTATCCCGCTGAATCAACGGACAGAGATTGCAAATAACGCTAATGCCGATTTATTTATTTCTGTTCATACAAATTCAGCTCCAGCCAAAGCAGCAAGAGGTACGGAAACATTCTCGCTCGGGCTTTCCCGCTCCAGCGCAAATCTTGAAGTCGCCAAGCGAGAGAACTCCGTAATTTTGATGGAAGATGACTATAAACAAAGATATGCAGGCTTTAATCCTAACTCATCGGAATCATATATTATGTTTGAGTTTATTCAGGATAAACACATGGAACAAAGTGTTAGTCTGGCTACATTGATTCAGAAACAATACAGATCAAGCATTGGGAGGCCAGACCGAGGGGTTCATCAGGATATCTTTCTGGTATTAAAAACCAGCGCCATGCCCAGTGTGCTCACAGAAGTAGGATTTATTTCTAATCCGGAAGAAGAACAATATCTTAATACCGAAGAAGGAACAGATGCACTAGCCAAATCTATTTTTAATGCATTTCAGCAATATAAGCTTAAGCACGACGTACGCCGGTCAAAAATNAGAGTACCACTTCGGCCTGAAAANGAAGCAGAATCAGAAGTTAAGCAATCTTATACCGTAGCTAATTCTGAGAAACCAGATACTACAAGAAAAATAGTTAAAAAGGATATAGAAGTTAAAGAGACAAAAGAAGAAAGAGGCAGCACTCCTCCTAAAGAAGCTAATTTAATATTCAAAATACAAATTATATCTTCCGGTAAGAAACTAAAATCAAACGATCCACGTTTTAAAAGTTTAGATCCGGTTGACTCTTATATTGAAAGCGGGATCTATAAATACACATACGGAGCATCAGAGAATTACAATGAAGTGCTCAGAACAAAAAGAAACATAGCAGCACAGTTTAAGGATGCTTTTATAATAGCATTTAAAAACGGCGAAAAAATAAATATTAATACAGCTATTGCAGAATTTAAAAAGAACAGGAAATAACCAAGCATAATAAAGAATAAAATGAAATACTTTACTAAAGAAGTTAAAATAGGAATCGCAGGGATTATCAGCTTATGTATGCTCGTATACGGCATTAATTATCTGAAAGGAGTAAACATGTTTAAACCCAGCAGCTATTTCTACGTAAAATACAAAGATATCCAGGGATTAGCGAAATCAAGTCCAGTGTTTGCTGACGGCTTTCGCATCGGAATCGTAAGAGATATTTTTTATGATTACACCCATCCTGGAAATGTAACCGTAGAAGTAGAGCTCGACAATGAAATGAGAATCCCGAAAGGAAGTCATGCTGAATTAATAACCGAAATGCTTGGCACCGTAAAAATGAATCTTATCCTTGTGGTTAACCCAAAGGAAGCTTATGCTATTGGAGATACAATTCCCGGTACTGTCAATAATGGTTTAATGGAAGCAGTAACAAAATCTATTATGCCTCAAGTAGAGAAAATGCTACCTAAGCTGGATTCAATAATGACATCACTGAATAAGATTGCAGCTGATCCAAATATTCCAGCTACACTGAAATCTGTAAAGACTACAGCCGATAATCTGGCAGCAACAACCACACAACTTCGTTCTTTCATGAACAATGATGTACCACAAATGACTAAAAAGATAAATGTGATAGGTGACAATTTCGTAACTATCAGCGGTAATCTTAGAAATATTAACTATGCTTCAACTTTTAACAAAATAGATTCTACAATGGCCAATGTGAAAATGGTTACTGAGAAACTTAACCGAAAAGATAATTCACTTGGACTTTTACTCAACGACACTTCGCTTTACAA
>Ga0065701_1040555_pt1 | contig 12175 bp, 7 predicted proteins | sample Biomet1_FD_59088 | JGI IMG/M metagenome (GOLD analysis project Ga0065701, IMG submission 59088) | Microbial communities from bioreactor (seeded with anoxic lake sediment) at LBNL, California, USA - Biofuel metagenome 1 version 3... | ecosystem: Engineered > Bioreactor > Anaerobic > Unclassified ...
CCACCTGCCAGCAAAACTTCTTTTTTTCCGGTATGGGCAAGGGCTCGCTCTGCAACCTCAACAACCATTGCAAAAGCCGTTTCTTGGTAAGAATAGCAGACATCTTCAAGAGAAGCTTTTTTCAGGGCTTCGCTGGCTGCCGTAGAAAGCCCAGAAAAAGAAAGATCCATGCCTTTTATCACATAGGGAATATGGATGTATTTCTTTGCGTTTTTTGCATATGCCTCAATCTTTGGCCCTCCAGGATGCGACAGGCCAGCTCCCCGAGCAAATTTATCAAGGGCGTTTCCAAGCCCTATATCCAGGGTTTCCCCAAAGACTCTGTACCGCCCTCCCATATAGGAAATAACCTGAGAATTGGCCCCGCTTACGTAAAGAACGACAGGATCCTTTGCAGGCGTTCTCCAGATCCCGATTTCGATATGGGCAATGCAGTGGTTAACTCCTATCAGGGGAACGCCCAAGTATATGGAAAGCATTCTGGCTGCCGTTGCAATCGTTCTGAGGCATGGCCCAAGCCCCGGTCCCTGGGAGAAAGCTATTCCGTCAATCTCTGAAGGCTCGACTCCCTTTTCTTTTGCCTCTGCAAGAAGCCTTTTTATAACGCTGGCTGCGTACTTTGCATGGTGCTGGGCTGCTTCCCTGGGGTGAATCCCTCCGGTTTTGGGTTTGTAGGTCTCTGTGACCTCGGCAATAATCTCGGTCTCGGTCACGATTGCGGCACTCAGGTTCCAGGCAGTGCCCTCGATTCCAAGGATGAACGTGTTTTTCAAGGCTTACGGTCTCCTTCCAGTCCTTTTTGCTGTCACTGCCTTCGATAATACAGGAGAGAACTTATATACATTTGCTTTTCCGGGACATCAAACGGATTTTTCAAGCTTTTTTCCAGGGCTTTAAAAATTTCCGAGCTTTCGCACGCTTTCCTCCATGGGTTCGGGAGAGAACAGGCTTCTCTCAAGCTTTTCACCAAACTCCTCAATTATGGATGCAGGAATATCGAGATCAGGGTATGGAGGAGTAAGAGTTCCAAGTTCAAGTTCTTCTTCTTTCGACCTGCCGTGCCTGAGTCCGGGCAGGAGCAGGACCGAAACCAAAAACAGGATAAAGACTACGTACTCTCTGCCGTAAATCGGCCATGAAACATAACTTGTTATAGAAAAAATGTGATTTATATAGGACGTGAGCCAGGAGATGATTGGAAGGGATGAGGCTGCCGGATGGGACAGCAGAAGGCTGAATATAAAAAGGAAAATGAGCCCGAAACTCATCTTTTTGAGCAAGCTGTGTGTCTTCGCATCAAGCCACCATTCCCACCAGGCAGGTCTCAGAGGACCTGTACGAATATTTTTAAGGAGCAGGGCTGCAGGCTTTTTTACTTCGGCTGGAGTTTCCAGTCTCAGGCATTCATCAAGCCTATCGGCAGCTTTTCGGAAGTCGCGGGCCCGGCAGTAAAAAAGGCCCAGAAAATAAAGGGTATAAGCTCTCAGTTCATTATCTTCGGATCTCTGCCAGATGGCTGCTTTTTCAAGCTTTCCTGCGGCTGCAAGGAGCATGTACCTGAAACGTGCACTATTTTTCTCAAGAGAGACTTCTGCATACATATACCTTGCGTACGCGTCCCAGAGCAGCAGTCTCCGGTCTTCCGTATCCAGGTCAAGAGCTCGCCTGAAGGACTCAAGCGCATCCTCAAAGGTCTGTTCCTCAAGCTCCACTCTCCCTTTCAGGTTCCTTGAGAATGCATTCTCAGGGGCTTCTGAAATCGAGGCTTCGAGCTCTTTTAATGCGCCCCTGCTGTTCCCAAGCCTGAAGTAAAGCTCTGCAAGCCCGTTTCTGGCGTGGAAATTTTTCGGATTTGCATCGATTGCTTTCCTATAGGCGTCGAGAGCTCTTTCGAAATCTTCCAGCCTGAAACATGCAAAGCCCAGTAGGCAGGCAGGCAAATCCGAGTGAATCTCGTCTGTTGTTAGCTCTTCAAGGATTGCAATGGCTTTTTCAAACTCCTGCAGCTTTATGAGGGCAAAAGCTTTCATGATTGAAGCCTGGGTGTTTTGAGGGTCGAGGGTAAGGATTCTATCAAATGCTTTAAGGGCTTTTCCCCACTCTCCGCAGTGTGCAAAAACAAGGCATTTTCCAGAACATGCAATTTTCTCATCTTCGGAAAGTTTCCTAGCGCTTTCGAAAGCTTCTAAAGCATCCTGATACCTGCCAAGGGCATCCAGAGCAAGTCCCTTAGCATTCCTGAGAATTCCCAGCCTGGTATCTTTCTCAACAGGGTTCAAAATCCCAAGTTCTTTATTCTCCTCACTTTTTATGGATTTTTCTGCCCTTGTGGCTGAATAAATAGCCTTTTCTGCATCCTCGAGAGTTTCCATGGCTTCTTCATATTTTCTCAGGCAGATGAGAGTAATTCCCTTGCAAATCCGGGGAAAAGAGCTTTCAGATTCCCTTTTCGTGGCATTGTCAAAAGCTTTAAGAGCTTCCTTATACTCTCCAAGCTCGGCAAAAGCAAACCCCCGGTATTTCCAGTTCTCATCCCCAATTTCTCCTTCAGGAACCCCCCCTGACAGTTCCAGATATTTTTTAAAAGCTGTTTGGAGCTGACTTTCAAGAATCTCTTCAAAGTCTTTTTCCTGATGCTTGAGCCGGGAAAGAGCGACTCCCCGGTTATAACGGGCAGGCAGGCTTTCATAGTCAAGTTCAAGAAGCGTCTCATAGGCCTCAAGAGCTTCCCTGTATTTTCCAAGCTTACAGAGCGCGTTTCCCTTCCCGTTCCATGCAAAAAGGTTTTCAGGATCAAGCTTTAGAGCCTCCTCGAAGGTATCGAAAGCTCTGGAATTATCTTCTAGTTTATAATATACTTCCCCAAGCCCGCTCAGAATGCCGTGATTTTCAGCTCCGGAAGAAAGGGCCTTTTCATAAGCCTGCAAAGCTTCGTAAGGTCTTCCCAGAGCCAGGAAACAGCTGCCTATCCCTCCACATCCATCTGGACTCGAAGGATCAACTTCAAGGCTTTTCCTGAAAGCATCAATGGACTCCTGGTATCTTCCAAGTGCCAGCAGGGAGTTTCCTTTGCCAGTCGTTGCCTCTATAAAATAGTTGTCCAGTTCAAGCACGCTTTCGAATACCTCAAGAGCTTCTCGAGGCCTGCCCAATTCTCCGAGAAGCCTACCTTTTTCGAGCCTGTTTTTTGCGTTTCTTGGCTCAAGGATAAGGCTTTTTTCAAAAGCTGAAAGAGCTTCCTCTCTCCTTCCCATGCCTTCGAGAATTCTACCCTGGGTTTCCCAGGCAGCGGCAGATGCAGGTTCGAGTTCCAGAGCCTTTTCGCAGGTTCTCAAAGCTTCTTTCCTTCTGCCCAGGGAAAGGTATGCTTTTGCCTCGCCTTCCCATGCTCCTGAATGCGAAGGTTCCAGCATCAGGGTTTTTCCATAAGCCTCAATTGCCTCTTCATTTCTTCCAAGCAAGGACAGGGTTATTCCTCTATAGTACCAGGCCTTCAGGTTTTCGGGATTAAACTCGGCAGCTCTGGTAAAAGCCTCAAGGGCTTCTTCATTTCTTGAGAGCTGTTTTAAAGCAAGCCCGCTGTAGTACAGCGCACCTACGTGCTTATTATCTCTCGCAAGCACGCCTTCGAAAGCCTCAATTGCCTGTTCAGGCAGGTTCAGGTACCCGAGGGTAAGCCCCTTGAGGTAACGACCAGGCACATTATCAGGGTCAAAATCAAGAGCCCTGTCAAAAGCCTGAAGGGCTTCTTCCGGTCGGTCCAGGTAACGAAGTATATTTCCCTTGTATTGCCACGCGGTACTATCCTCAGGGTTTACCTCAAGTACTGTATCGAAAGCCTCAAGCGCTTTCTCAAAGTTTTTCTCTGCCCCGATCTGGTTTTTTAGGTTCAAAAGAGCAAGGGCTTTACTGTACCAGGCTCTGGCATAAAGAGAATTCATAGGCCCTCGGAGGTCTTTGAGTAAAATTTAGTTAATTTAAAATTCATTTAATTATATATGATGTCTATTATAAATACGGGCGCAGAAGATAGTTACTGATTTTTAACACTTATTTAACATTTGTTTGTTCCTTAAATTTGTCTCTTATTTCGTGAATTTCAAGAGATTTAGGTCTCTTTTTGATTTGTCTCAATGTAGTCGATTTCTCTGGTGTGAAATCAGGTATCAAAGGACAAAACTCAATGAAAGGCGCAGGTGAACTACTAAGTTTAAGTTCAAAGTCTTTGCTTCTTATATGCTCTATCGAGGGAGAAAGCAAGACAAAAAGCAAGATTAGGAGAACTATCTCCTGAACCGCTGCTATAGAATCAGTAAGTATGTAAGCAAGAGAGCGTAACTCGAATGCTAAGCTTTCAAGTGAACCAGATAGAAAATGGGTCAAAGAGAATACTAAATTTCTTGTAAAAGAAGGTAGTAATACACCAAAAATTGAAAAAACTATTACTCCGAAGAATATTCGTCTACTCCATTTGTTGATTGGAGAGCAAAGCCACCATTTCCACCAAGGTGGCTTAATTTTATAGTTCCAGATATTTTGGATCATACTTTTTGCAGGTTCATTTATATTCGATCCAGGTTTTAAATCAGTACATTTTTTAAGCTTATTGAGTGCTGAGTAAAAGTCGTTTATTTTATAATAAAGATAACCAATGGAATAATATGTATAGGCTTCGATTAATCTATCCTCAACTATTTTTTTTAATTCCAACGGCATAGTAAGTAAGTTTATGTGACATTTGAGGCATGTACTAGGCTTTATTAATTTACTTTCTCCATAAATGAAACGTTCTACTTTTTCTAACTTATTTCCTAAAGCCTGCGTTTCCAAAGAAATAATTTGAGAGAGACTTAAGCTCTTTTGCTTTTTATTGAAACTAATATATACTTTTTCAAGATCTCTTATAATTGCGACAATCTCTTCCTGATATTCTTTATTGATAGAGTTAGTTCTTTCTGAGTCTTTTATTTGGCTCAATTCCTCTTTTTGATCCTGACTCTGGAACCTATTTATTAAATACTCAGCTTTGAGGTATCTAACATAAGCTTTCCATATTAAGAAAGATAAGTTTGAAGGATCAAAAGAAATTGCCTTCTCAAAAGATTCTATTGCTTCACTATAATTTCTTTTTCCAATCTCAATCTGTCCTCTTATACTGTAAATTTTACTCTTTTCATCCAAAAGCATTCGGAAATCTTTTAATGCTTCCTCTATACTTTCATTTGCTTTTCGAACATCCCCTAACTTTAATCTAGTATTAGCTAAAAGTAAGTTTACTTTACCTTCAGTTGGCCTTATAGTTTGGGCTTCTTCAAAAACTGTTAACGCTTTTTCATATTCTCCAAGTTCGCACAATACAAGGGCTTTGCTTTTTCTTGCGAAAGAGTATTCGGGGGCTATATCAATGGATTTGTCAAAGGATTCTATAGACTCTTCAAATCGTCCCATTTTAAACAGTAGGAGCCCTTTATTATTGAAGACATTTGCCATAAGCTGGGCTTTTTCTGCTATAGGCTGGCCACTTTCTATTTTTATAGCTTCGTTAAATAACTTTAGTGACGTTTTATTTTTTTCTTTATAATAACTGAGAAGCCCCATATTATTCTTAAAATCGGCACTTTGCCCTTTGTCATTTCGCAATTTTCTATAAATTTTCTTCCAAATATTAGAGTCTTTAGCAGGCTTGTCAATTTCTGCTGCTTTCAAAAATGCCTCTTGGGCAAGTATCTCCTCATTTTGACAAAGTAATACAATTCCCTTATCATTTAATGCATCAAATTTTGCTTCTTCGCTAACATTTTTTTTATCTCGAATCTGATCAAAAACGTCGATTGCTTCGTCGTACCTTTTAAGAGAGAAAAGAGAGAGTCCTTTGTTTATTCCTGCATCCTCATAATAATCTCTACTTTGCATGGCTTTATTAAAGAAGGCTATTGCTTCCTTGTAATTCTGACGATCATAGTGAATAAGCCCCATGTGATAGTTCGCAGCTGAGTGATTCTCGTTCAATTTAATGATAGAATTGAGAATTTTTTCCGCCTGATTGAAAGAATCTTTAGATTTTTCATGTTCTAAAAGGCCTCTCAGGACAAGAGCTTTGTTTATCCATGCTTCATAGTAGTTTGGATTTAGCTCTATAGCTTTTTTGAATGCATCCAGAGCTCGATAAAGATTATTGTGATAACGCAAAACAATTCCGAGCTGATACATTAAATAAGAATCAACTAAATTTTTACTACATGCTTCTTTATAAAGCTCTATACATTTTTCGTATTCTCCCTGTTTTCTAAGGACAAAAAACATGTCATTATATGGCTGAATATCCCACTCATCAATTTTCATTCTGTTAACTGTATTTAATATCTCGCAATAGTTATCTTTAACTTCTTTATTCTTTCTTTGCTTCTCCATTATCACTCCTTTCTGTTTTAAAGCTGGAATACGAGCTTTATCCTCAGCGGGGATTTCTTCTATTAAGACTAATGCTTCTTCATATTTGCCAAGTAAATAAAGTGCAAAGCTCTTACTCAAAAGTAAATCTATGCTATATTTTTTATATCTGTTTTTTATCTTTTCGTAATGAAGTTCAAAACCTTTACGAAACAGTGAAAATACACGATACTTCTGATGAAGCAGTGAAAAGGTTGAACCTAAAGTGTCATTTTCTCGACTTTCTGCATACTCTTTAATATACTTTTCAATATCTTTATTAATTGTATTTTCACATATCTTTAAAAGGTAACTTTTTAGATCTTTTAAGTATACTTTAACATCTTTCTCAAAATCTTTGCTGATATTTTCGTTATCACTGTAAAAGATCTTCCATATTTCTGTTTCATATTCTTTAAGATCTTTATTTTTGTGTTTAATGATAATCTCTTCACCTTTTGAGAAAGCTTTCATTGCCTCATTATGATTATTAAGCTCAGCAAAAATAAGCCCTTTACGAACCCATGAATCAACTACAAAATCTTTGTCAAGCTCTATCACCTGATCAAAGGCTTCTTCTGCCTTATCAAACTCTTCAAGTGAAAAATGAACAAGCCCCTTGTGATACCAAGCTTCGTCAAAAGAAGGATATATCTCTACGGTTCTACTTAGTATCTTTCTAGCTTCCTTATAGTACCCAAGTCGCAAGAGAACGATACCCTTATTGCTTAATGCATTATAATAGTCCTTCTTAATTTCATTCTTACTAATTTCCAGACATTTGTTAAAGTCTTCAAGAGCTTCTTTATACCTACCGATCTTATAAAATGCATAACCTCTGTTGTTATATGCTAGATAATATTTTGGATTAAGTTCGATAACCTTTTGATATGATTCAATAGACTTTGCATATTCACCTTTTGCATTAAATACAATACCACAGTTGTAGTATATGTCTGTATAATAGGGATTTATTCTCAAGGCCTCGTTGTAAGCATTTAAGGCTTTCTGATACTCTTTAAGTCTATAATAGCAATTACCTATTCCTTTTAACGCATTAGCATACTCTTGACTGTCTTCCTTGATCTCGCTAAATTCGAGTATAGCTTCTCTATATTTTTTTTTGTGATAAAGAAGTTTACCTTTAGTTTTCAGACTTTCGTCTCTTCTTTGAGTTTCGTGAATTTTACTTATAAAATGTAATGCAAAATTATTTTCAGAGTCTACTTCCACTACTTTATTAAATTCTATTAACGCTTCTTTAAATCTATTCTGCCTATAATGTATAAGTCCAAGATTATTGTGTGCGAATATGTCTTTGTTATTGATTCCAATAGCTTTTTCGAACTCTTTGGCTGCTTCATTAAATTTTCTTTGGGTTAAATAGAGACGACCCAATCTATTGTGGGCCAGAGTACACTTTGGATCTAGTTGCAAGGCCTTTTTAAAATTTCCTTTTGCCTCTTCAAAGTTTTCTTTAGCAATTGAATCATTTCCTGACATCTTATTCTTTAAGCCAGACGCATGAAGAATTATTCCTTTATTAGCAAAGGCATAAACATCGTTTGGATTAATCTTCAGCACAGCTTCGAAATTTTTTATAGCTTCCTCATATTTTTTTGTTGAATAGTGTGAAAAACCAAGATTGTAGAACGTTTCAATATCTTTTTCATTAAACTGTATTGCCTCATCAAAATCTCTCTGTGCTTCTTTATATTTGCCACATGAAAGATAAACAAGGCCTCTGCTCTTTAATGCATCAGAAGACTTTCTATCAATTTTAATAATTTCGCTAAGAATGTCTATTGCTTTATCATAATGATCCAGCCTAAAGTGAGCCAAACCAAGGTAATTCTTTAAACGAAAATTTTTTGGATCTTTTTCCGATAAGGTCTTAAAAATTCTAAGGGCTCGGAAAAAATCATGTAGAGCTCTGTCATCACCTAATTGTTGATATACAAGGCCCCTGTTATACAGTGCTTCTGGAAAATCATTTTTTAGCTTCAAAGCACTGTCGTACTTTCTTAGGGCTTCTTCATATTTATTTTGAAGATAAAGCTGATATCCGTCACTATTTAGCCTACTTGAATCATCCATAAACACACCTCTCAATTTATTAGGATCTAATTTTATAAGAGGCATTTTATAATTGCTCATTATATTAATTATGATATAAATGGATAGTAAAAATAGTTCAGAATCTACATTTCCGTTAACTTTCAAAAATCTTTATTTAAAAAAGCAGAACAGTCGTTTAGGTCTATTAATTCTATATTTCAAGAATTTATTGGTTGGATATTTTTAAAATATTTCAGATACTTCGATTTGGAAAACTATCTATAGATCTCACTTGAGAAAAAATTTCATTTTTTCTTATAGAATCAAGTTATCCTTCTTTTTCCGGCAGCAACCTGGTAATGAATCTGACATTTTTTAGAGTCAGGTTCCTGATGATAAAATATTTTTGCCTGTATCTTTCTATTTCCAGGCTTTCGATGTGCGCTTCCTTTATTGTGATTATTTTGTTCTCGCTTTTTTCCCAGCGGAATACTTTACTCCTCTTATTGCCAGAAGGCGTTTTCTCAGATTCTGGTTTATACTCCGGACTATAAGCTTTGAACAGGTGCTCCAGTAGCCTGATCAATACATCGTTGTAAACAGCTTGGACGAAAAAGTTCACTGAAGGTTCTATAATTGCAGAAAGCCGGAAAGCACGGAAAGATTGTACCCGATTATCTGAGTGAGAAAGTAATAAGAAAAAATCCCAATGTACTGTAAAATTTACAAAAAGAAGCTTGAGAATTCTTTACTTGAATGAGAAAGTATTAAAAGAACAGAGAACGAGCAAAAGGAACAGAAAATGACTGAAATGAACCGCAGGAAATTCCCTGCGGTTCGGGTTGAAAAAGAGTCAAATCAATTCTTTAAGTTAATTACTTCTTGAATTCGGTATAGCCGCACTTCCCGCAGGCGAGGCGGTTTTTGTGATCGGCGAGGAATGTACCTGGTCCGCATCTCGGACAGAACTGTTTGAGTCTAGTTACGGAGTCACCTTGGACTTTATAGTAATCTTTTACTGCCATATATATGCACCTCGCTTAAGCCTCTTCTCCCTCAGTCTCGGTTCCCGGAATAGCGTTTCTCTTCATGACGTACTCCAGTTCAACTTTTTTCATGCGGTCGGCATCTTCGTAGAGCTTGGCATAGCCCTTGCCTTCCTGCATACCGTATTCGGTTTTGATTCTCTGTATTACCAGCAGTTCAAGAGGGGCGTTCAGCATTGCAGCGAGTTTATTCCTGATGTCACTTCTGGAAGGAGTCGAACCTTCATATTTCACAATGAAATCCAGTTCCCTTCGGTTTAAAAGTGCATTTTTCTTGTCTTTAAGAATTCTTATGTCCATCTAAAATTCTCCGTATCTTATCCAATTCGTAATTCTGATTTTTGCTGATGAGTTTCTCAAAGAGAGTTCTTATCTCCCCTTTTTTCTCTTCAGTGACCCTCACAAAGACCACGCCTTCATCGGGCTGTCCGTACAGGACCACTGCGCCCAGAGGAGCCAGAAGGATTACAGGAAGGGTTGCCAGGTCCTCTTCTCCCCTTACAAAGATCCGGAGAGGCTTTTCGGAGGCAAACGCTTCGCAAAGGGTTTTAATCAACTCATCGGTAATAATCCCTGCAGGGTTGTCCACAGATACTTCTTCGTAGATCTTGTCCATATTACGGGCCGACACATGTATGGATACCGGTTTCCTTTTGGTACGGTTGTCCACAATACAGATGTCCGGAAAAATGCCGGCTTCGAGCAGGTGGAAGGTAGTAACATCCCCTACGGATATAAGTTTTGTGGGGCCTCCAAGCTCTCCTGCAAACTTCTCTATAGTATCACTGCCCTTGCCCCTGTAAAGCGTACCCAGGGGTTTCTTCATGAGTGGACGAAGTTCTCTTGGAAGCTCAATATGAACACTCAAATCAGCGCACCTTCAGAGCAAATTTATCCGGAATGTCAACCCCAAGCTTTTTTGCTATTTCTGAGCGTTCAGCATCCAGGATAATTACAAGCCCATTCCATTCCTCTGCAAGGTCCGAAGTCCCGCAAATCGGGCAGTTTTGCCCTTCGAGAACTCTCATGCAGTGTCGACATGCTTTTTCTGCCATTGTAAATCCCTTTCTTTATGTTTCGTTCAGGCAGTTTCTTCAGTTCCAACTTCGTGAGGCTGCTTCTTTTTACGGGCTTCTTCGAGCCACTGCAACTTTCCAAGAGCAGTCTGACGCATGGTAAGGCCTATTTTGCTTTCTTTTGGCTCCCTTTCATTAATGCTTACAGCAACAACCCGGGCTCTTACATGATCCCCTTCAGCAATGGACTTGCCTCCGGTTTTTGCCACAAGCCTTGCGTTCTTGGCATCGTATGACATAAAGTCATCAGTGATCTGACTGACGTGAAGTAATCCATCCATCGGCCCCATTCCCACGAAAACTCCGAAACCAACAGCCTCAATAACTTCGCCCTCAATAATCTCCTGAAGATCAGGGACAAACATTATTGCTTCGAATGTCACATCATAGTATACTGCCCCGTCTCCTACGAGGATGTGCCCTTCCCCTATCTCGACGATCTTGCAAACCGCGACGAGGGAACCAAGTTTTTTGTCAACCTGCCCCTCGAGTTTTTCTCTTAACGCGTTTTTAACAGTAGGCATCACCTCTTCCCCTAAAAGGGTAGGTGGGATACGGACCGTATCAATGAGTTTCATCATTTTATACATCTGCTAATCACCCGTAAACACAATCAATTCAATGCTGCCCGGTAAAATAATGTGCTCCTTTAGACAAAGTCCAGTTTGTTTTTCTGACGCAGGGATATGGTCTGGATCCCTTCTTCGGCAAGCCTGCGCTTCAACCCTACGTCATTTGTCAGGACAGCTGCTCCCATTTCCGTTGCCAGCCTGAGAATTACATCATCCGCAGGCCCTTTAGCAGCAGTTATACGCTCACACCTATCCATCATGGACCTGGCGACCTTTGCAGCTGTTCTGTCCGAACCTCTTTCCCGCTTTATGAGTTTTTCTATCTCGAATATTACAGCCTCAGGCACAAAAAATTCGTTAAATCCCAGCCTTTTCAGTTCTTCGAAAATATCCACTCCGAACTGGACCGGTATCATGAATCCATTAGTATCGATTATAACTTTCAACTCTTAATTACCCCTACTCCAATGAGCCGCCAGCGAGAGTCAATTCTTCTGCTGATAGCAACCATTGACCCTATGGCTGCGCTAATCGGGCGTTTAAGGGCCACCTGCGCTTCATTTTTCCTGGCACTTGTAACCACTCCGACTGTGGTTGCAGTTCCTATATTGAGCATAAGGGGTTCACTGGTCTTGATTTCATTGATTTTCTCTTCCCTTGTAACTCCCACTACCCTCTCGAGCAGGTGTAGTTCCATGACGAACTGATGCCTAGTCTCAGGAAGGGTACCGGGTAAGCCTGCAATTTGTCCTGTTAAAGAGTCGCCTTTTGTCAGTGTAGGGTCAAGATAAGTTCCGACAGCCAGAAGGCCTCCGGGAGTTGCTTCTTCCACCTTTGTCGTGCCTGCAAAGATAGATGAAACCGTTGTCAGAATTGGAACCCATCTTGTAGCGCCTTCGGTTGTAACTTTGATTCCGGGCCTTATTTCCAGCTCGTCTCCGGGGTGAAGGACTCCTTCGGTCAGGGTTCCTCCGATAACTCCTCCACGTATCTC
>Ga0065701_1040558_pt1 | contig 12140 bp, 11 predicted proteins | sample Biomet1_FD_59088 | JGI IMG/M metagenome (GOLD analysis project Ga0065701, IMG submission 59088) | Microbial communities from bioreactor (seeded with anoxic lake sediment) at LBNL, California, USA - Biofuel metagenome 1 version 3... | ecosystem: Engineered > Bioreactor > Anaerobic > Unclassified ...
AAGTTCGACAGAGATTCAACAATAACATGTACTTTATTTCCTACATTAATATTACATTCATGAGATAACATTATGTACAAATAAGTGTTACTACTATAACACGCCATAAGCATAAGTATAGATTAACATATCCACACCACGTTCATCCTTGGGAAATCTATCCTGATCACCTAAGTTTGTGATATCAAGAACAACGGATGATGGAGTCCATGAATGCCTTATTATTCTATCATTGAAGGTATTGAGCCAAGGAACAAAACCTAATAATAAAGCACCAACAGGTAACAATACGTCACTAGCTTACTTTTTCGTCCTAATCTCGCAGTCCAACCGCTATACTTGTATACTACAGCACCAAAGTTTAACAATGATGGAATCTCTGAATGTAGATCACCAGTACCGAATAGTACAGGCTCGACATCTGGAATAAATCGCTTCACAATGATTATGAGAGGAAATTTGTTACTCTTTGATAGGTCAGGAACATAATCGAGCACAAACTTATCGGTGCTACCACACAATGGACATTTGAAAGGTATTTGTTTACAACGGAATCTCAGACCAATATCAGTTCCATCCCATTCATCAGTGACCCTAGGTTGTATAAATTGTTGAAGTGGAATGTGATGAAATCTAACGAGCATTTCTCTTATAAGATCTCCGTGTTGGATTGGCTCTCCACACCTCTTACAGTGATAACGCCAATTATCATCCATCCCAAATTCGAATAAGTTGAATCCTATTACTTGTTCGTTATGAGATCCTGTGTTCATTGCTAACTGCCAGTCCAGGACGAAGTTAGATTGACCGATGGAATGCTGATATCTCCTGATGGCCTTATGTATGAACTCATCTAACAGTTCTGTCATGTCTCTCATACTATCTGGAATTTTACCCTCTTTCACTATTCTGCATAACCTATAAAGGTACAGCGAAGGTTCCATCGTTTCGTTATCATATGCTACAGGTTGTTCATTTTGTAACAGATTACAGAGAATAATATCTGGATTGACTTGAGTTGTTATTATGAGTGTCAATAATGCTACATCGAGATTGTCACATTCGATAGGTATGATGAAGTGACTTTTAGGTTCAGTTGTAGATGTGTTGAGATAGAATGGAAACTTGTTCTCCAGAACAAAGTTTCTAGTTTTGTTCAGAATGTGACGGAAGTTATATGTGAATATGTCACCATGGCATGATGTTAATGCCGATCTGATATCGGAGAGCTTCTTATCGCTGCTGTACGTATACAATACAATGGGTACGTATTCCTTAACCTGCATATAATTAAAATAAAAGAAAAAATTTCGTACCATTCGTTCTAAATCAGTTAACTGGTTCTTCGATATATCGTCATCCCTAATCCAAATGACAGAATCTAGAGCGTTACCAGCATAACGCACTAGATAGTATACTTCATCTTTCTCACATTTCTTGAGGATTAGCTCATCTATGTAAACAACAATGTCATTTAACCCAATGTTACCGTGATTGGTCTCAACCACTTCATGATTAACTAAGCTTTCCATTATGTTTATATCATTCTTTATATGATATAACAGCTTAACATTAACACTGTCTTCGAACCCCTTTGGTCTGTGAGCATTATTGTTCAGATATTTAACATATATGTACTGATCATTTGTTTCTCTTCTAACAACTGTTGCTACTGAGTGCCATTCAACCGCATCCTTAGCTCTAGAACACAGTTGAACTAGGACAGTCTCACCTATAGCAAAATCCATATTATTGTTATGGACCGCTAGCTGCTCTCCTCGTTGTTGTAGGCGCTTTAGAGCTATATCTCTGTCTTGCTCTGGTGATGTGTATCCAATTGGTTTGATTGTAGCAGGTACATCGAAGAACTTTGGTATCTGACCATACATTAGCCAACATGGAGCAAAGCCAGTTGTAGAGTGTGGAGTGTTGTTATATTCCTCGAATACCTCTGGTAAACTGGACGTAATACAATTTAAAAAAATTACAAAAACGCACTGTTGCACCCAATTACATGGATACTTCTCGTCCTTGTTGTATTTGTTCTCCATCCCTTTTAGTTCAGGACAAAGTTCAGATAGCAGGGTTGAAATCGTTTGGATACACCTCTCAACACAACCGTCAGCTTGCGGATGACCTGGTAGAGGATGATGTTGATCAACACCGTGTTCATCACACCAACCATTTACTAGATCATTTTTGAACTCCCCACCATTGTCACTATGGAGAATCTTCGGCGGTTCTATGTTTTCACGTCTGAATTGCTCCCACAGTTCATTCAGGAATTCTACAGTTCGCTCTTTCTTCCTATCGCTACTATAATGATACCACGCATACTTAGTTAGGAGATCAACTAATATCAATAGATATATCGCTTTCGTTACGATATCTGGATTATTTAGGAACAGCTTGTAATCATACAATACATAATAAACTCTTCGACTACTATCTGGTACCAATGCTAACCATGAATTATATAGTATTAACATTAACAGACAACATACGGACACAAGTAATTCTGTCGGCATCCAGCTGTTGCTTTCTTATTGACCTCGATATCTTCTCTCTTATCAAGTTTGATATTCCAGGAGCGTAGTAGTAAGAATTACACATTTTGATAGCTTTCTATTCAATCAAGATAAATAATGAACGTATAGCTTACATTGGATCCCCTACACGATGTAGAATTGAACCTTAATGAGGATTGGTTAACTACGTGTTCTAGGTCTTGAGCATCTACAACAGCAATCTTACTACCCTTTTTTGTTGTAACCATATATTGACTGGTGACGTTAGATAGTGTTAGTTGTTTCGATTTCTTAACCATCCAATCTCGGGATCCCTTACTTCTACAGTCGGTCTCAACTATTCTACCTGTTTCCTTGTATTCTAATAAATAATAAAGTGTAACAATACAACTTACTGGGTTATGGTATACCATAACCAACGACAATGTACTTAAGTTATATATGTGAAAGACAATTACAAAACATTCAATCTTAGAACAGTACCTATGGAACCTTTCATTATGTTAAGATGATTGTTAACATTATCTAGGTTACGTTGAAGTTTTGTTGATTTGCTGTTGTTGAATGAGTTTGAGAAGAACGGGGCAGAGAGTTCTGTTAACTCGCATAGTAACGTTGTGGCCGCTGCTAGTATATAACCAGCAGTGGCATCAACGTTCGAAGAAATGTTTGGGAAGTTGTTACCAGAACATTTCACATGTACTTCTTTGAACGTTTTGTATTTCTCTTTCGACAACTTGATATCACTTGTTGGATCAAAGTCAAGCTAACAATTAGAATACTAAATAAATAAAGAACTTACGTTTTCTCCTGTTTCTACACAAAAAAGTAATATATCGCTTTTCAAGAATAGAACCTTAGTGATAACTTGGTTAGGTATTGTATACGTTGATGTTTTCAACCTAACAGTTTCACTCCAAAAGTTCTCCGGTCCAGTTTCCAACGTAACAACTAACATCTCAGAAAAAGCTATGTTAAAGAGGAGTTAAAGTTTAAATTATAAAACGATAGCTTATATATTATATTCGTATAAGCAAGTAGTCTATTTAAGGAAATTAATTTTAGTTGTTTTTATTATTGTAATTTCTTCCTTTTTCGTTTTTCATTTGTTACTGTTGTTATCTGAAAAATGATTATTATCGGAAATTATACGAGAAGAGTTGTACAAGTTAATAATACGTTACCACCATTGACTTCTGCGAGGACCGTGTATGATACATATAAGATACATGAAGAACGCCAAGTGGTAGTTGATGTGAATGAGTTAGAGACGTGGGAGTTCCAAAGACAAACAAAGAATAGCGCTGTTAATGATATTGTCAAATGTATAATTGTAAGTTTAATACGTATATGTGGGTTATGGTATACCATAACCCAGTTTCATGTATTTATCATTTATCAATACGTATATGTGGGTTATGGTATACCATAACCCAGTTTCATGTAATTATCATTTATCAATACGTATATGTGGGTTATGGTATACCATAACCCAGTTTCTTGTATATATCATATGTCAATACGTATATGTGGGTTATGGTATACCATAACCCAGTTTCTTGTATTTATCAAGATGTGATGCTATTAATCGATTTTACTTAATTTACGTAATAGGATGCAGGTGGTTACCAAGATACAAGCGTAATTGTTGTCTGTCTACCTGGGAACAGGGTCAAACCAAGTGGGGGGAGAGCGATTGTTGTAGACGGTAATCATAGACTGAAAGCATGTCGCCTCATTCTAGCCAGCACAACTGTTTCCGAAACAGTTAAAGCTACATGTAGATATATACCCGCTATTGTATTATCTGCAGACACCCCAGAGGAACAGCTTATCCAGTTAGGAACAATGGCGAATCTGACTCAGAGGACACAGTTGCAGGAGTCGTTACTCACACGTGCCCAACTCCTAAGGAATGTAGCGAGAAGAGAGAACGTATTGAGAGCAATTGATGCAAGGATCATGGCGAAGAGACAGTCAGCAAGGTCAACGTTCACACGTAAGGATGTACCAGAACTAAACAATAGCATAGCAGCGGAAGTTCTGAGCTTTGGAGAAGACAATGGTGGCGATCAAAGTAAACAAAAGACGACAGCTTCCCAAACCTGTATTCCATTTGTTCATTATGCTCTATTCCCGGGATTAGATGAGTTGATTGAGCTGGAGCGTACGCAAGTGGGAGACACTCAGATCCTAACTGCCAGTTTGTCTTGGAGGTGCAAAGCTGTTAGTAATCTATTGAGCCTTATGAAAGCGAATCAGGTGAATGACCCAAACAGTTTCATAGTCCGTGTACTTGTGAAGATATTTACCGTGATGTTCCATATAGTCAACGGAGTTAGATCTGGTGATAATGACCTGTTCAAGACATGGTTTCCTGATGAGAAGGTTACTGATGAAGAAGATCAAGACGAGTCCTCCAAAGCACCCAAAACTCCCATCGTTCCCAACGTCTCATTCAATATTAAGTTGAAGCAGCTACAAGTCATAGGTAATGCGTACACGGTCATACTTCACGTACACAATTGGTTTCATGATCCCAACAACAAGCATTATGTAGATCAACTGAACGCCATTCCTGGCTTGTATGACAAATTCCAATCTGAAGTGGATGATTTGTCAACCGATGTTGTGCCTAAATGGTGTAAATTCCGAGATGTTAAGAAGACACCAGAATTGAATGATTGGATAAAAGGCCACATACAATCACTGCTCCCTAACGTCACACCCCACGAAGATGTCGATGCTCAAATCCCAAATTCAGATCCCGCTGCTGTCCCTGGTCATCCTGAATCACACCAAGCATCGCAACCTCAGCAACCACTCCAAATCCATACACCTCATCGCACACCTCGAAAGACACTGCCAGAGGAAGAACCTGTTAAATCTCCAATGTCCATTAGACGTTCCAAACAATCTCCGTTGCAACAAATCTGTGTAACTGATAACCAAGGACGCAAGGTATCTCCGGAACTAGTGTCGAAATTCCTGATCCCACCAACGGAGAGTTGCTTGGAGAGTGGACATGTTCAGGGTGTTAATTTCGTGCTTAGAAAACACCTTGATGTAACCACCATTGTCAACGAACGACTGAAGTTCAAACACAGTGGTTCTTTCGCTGTTGACATGGTTCACTTCAACTTGAATCCTAAACAGTACAGCACTCCAGAGTTCTGTAAGAACTATGTTGATTCGTTGAAAACGAAAAACAAAGTGATGATGATATTCGCCAATCCACCGTGGGGAATATGGAATGATCATGCTGATGAACCTCTCACAGCGAATGATATTGAACAATTTGTTGATTGTTTTGACCATATACTAGATGATCATGGAACAATACTGTTGGAGCCAGGACCTAACTGGGAACAAGCGGCTTGTTGGCAGATTTGTCTTATCAAAAAAGTAAGTAGTGTTGATTTATTTTTTTGTTTTATTATTAGGGATTTAGAATGATGAGAACGCCATGGTTAACGCAGAGTAGAACTGTCCGTCCTAGGGCTTTGCTCCATTTAACACCTCCAACTATATTCGCGTTCATTTATGTAGTGTATAGAGGTTTTGGTGTGTGCGACACGCCAATAGTCCCGGTTATTAGGAAGTCCTCAACATCACTGACTTACAACGAAGATTTTCATAGAGAAGCAGTCATCAAATGGTCAAGGTACCTAGACGAACATATAAAAGGAGCCGGCATGAGGAAACAAATGAATAGCATTAAAGCAATGCAAGTATTGATTTCGTTGTATGTCTGTTATTTCTCTTTTGTTATTATTATTTAGATGCTCTCGACCAGGCGATATCGTGTTAGATCCTTTCGGTGGATGTGGTACAACAGCTCTAACAGCGGGATTCATGATGAGACAGGGAATAAGCATAGACCTATCATTCAAAGATGGTGATACCGATACCAATCCCAAGGCCTTGTATGATGTGATGTGCAACTCCCACGACGCAGATCTATCAGATAGCTTATTGCTTAATGATAACTGTATCGCTGGCAAAGTATTCGACGACGCTATCACCGATCTCAATAATGAAATGTTCATCCAAAGAGCTCTGCGTGAGAGGCTTCAACCTCGATCATATCCAGGAGAGCATAGGTCAACTGCAGAAGAAGATTGTGCATCTGATATAACAGCTGTGGATCTTCAACTATTCGCAGCGCAGGAATTTGGACTGATGTATTTACGCCAATTACATCAGACCTTCCCATTCTCCGACGGCTTCATGATGAATGGTGAATTCGCCGCAGCAGTAGATTCCAAGAAACACAAGAACAGTAAAGGAGATCAAGATTCAACAGAAGGGTTGGTTGAAGGTGAACCAGAGGATGATCCAGACCATCCTGACGAATTCTTATTACCAGAGGTTGACGAAGCTAACAACAAGGATAAAACTAATTCAAACAATCCGCAACCAATTCACACGCCTGTGTATAATCCCAACAACATCCCGTCGGTAATGACTGTGTTCAGAGAAATGCAGAAGTTTATCAACGAACGTTGCGTATATCGTGGTACATTTGTTCAGATATGCAACGATGCTACATCTACTGCATCCGCTCCGACAGGTAGAACAAAGAAGAGAACATCCAAGAAATCGTCATGTGAACCTAAACCTGTATCAGATTCTATTAAACCAACAGCCTCCAAGGAGACATCAAATCCACAAATCGAAACAAGAAGACCTCTGCCTGACCCGATCCCTTCTCAAGCACCTAGCACACTGAACCAACTATTGACTTCGTCTTCTCCTGCTGTAGATTCCATTGTCGCACCACCGCAACCTCCTGCACCTATAGGAAATGTTCTTCTACCTCTCCAACTACCTCAAACAGCAACAGTTCTTCCAACGAACAATGCTGAAGTTGTCACGTCATCTGTTCAAATCGAAAACAATCCAACACTATCACAACCTTCAGAGGAACCTAGACATCTAGTTGTACCCTCTTCATCGCCGGACGTTGGTCAGAGAGACAAAGGTAGGGCAGTACTTAGTTATTTATGTTTGTAATGAGTAGGTGATGTAGCTACAATTCCCAAACCTTCAACGTTGGAAATACCTCTGGCTAAACCTAGCGCTACAACGTCTCTTCCAGATCAGGATAACGCACTAGCAGGCAAAGAATTGCCTACAAATCTACCAGGTAAGTTTAAATTTTTGTATAGATATTTATTCATTAGATATCGAACCATCAGTAAAGAAAACTAGGAAAGAGAGACATCAAAGTCAACGTAAGATGATATAACATTCTTTCTTGTAACTAATAGGGAAGACAAAAAAAAGAGATGACAACAGCCCTTCACAAACAAATAATAAGCGTCCGCGTACTGACGAAGTTAACGATGACACAGATTCCGTTGCCCATAGACTCAGAAATAATGATGTATGATAATGAATAATGAAAGTAAAGTAAAGTGTTAATAATATTCAATTAATATAATGTGTTCATATGTTATAGGATGTCTCCTGCAACGTAGAAGAGTATGAACAAGGATACAGCACAAGCAATTACTGTATACGTACAATGAATGAACGAGTAAAGTATCTGACAAAAGAGGACGAGTCACTAACAACCATTCAACTGTTTGATCATATACAAGAGCTAGCTGGAAGAATGTATGATACGAATAACAAGTTGTTGTGGCCATTATGCGTTAAAAATGCACTATGTTGTAAAAAATTTGATGTTAAAACCAGGTATATCTGGTCTTCGTTTTGTTATAATAATGGTGTTCCATTTGGTCTAATGTTTAATTATGTATACAGAACACATAGATTGAATGATCAAAATGCTGTTCTAGATATCATAAATAGCTGGAATACTAACAGCATGCAGAGAATGAGTAAAATGACTAATTTGTTGACATATGATAGGTTTTGTCTTTCGAGGAAATGAATAATGTATTGTAATATAGTGAATTTCTATTGTTGTGTAGATTCTAATTACAGCAAACTGGGTTATGGTATACCATAACCCACTTTAGTGTATTTAACTATAAATGAGCTGTAACGTAATAAATTAATAGATACATTTTTACATAAATATTAAATACATATAAGTGGGTTATGGTATACCATAACCCAGTTATATATATTTAATATTTATGTAAAAGAAAAAGATTAAAAGTGCATTTTAGAGCGCTGTTCTAAATAACCTGATCAATTATGTATAATTTATTTATAACTTAATGTTCTTGTGTTTTCTAACAAATATGAGCAGAACATTCACTATTGGAGGGGTCACTTATCCGGCGAAGGATGTAGATCTAACCAAGAAAGCAATTAGAACTGCAGATCTAATTGAAAAGTACAGCTTAAATATGGCTGGACCTGTAGCCGTAGAAGTCGAACATATATCATTGTGGGACGAACAACGAGCACGGCGAGAGAGTAGTGTAAATGAGTTTGTGCAGAATATTAAGGTAAACAGAGCAGTATAGTTATTTGTAGTTTATTATGTAACAGGAATCTGGATTTATTAAATCCCATTCGATCACTATATGTGAACCTGGTAGCAAAGCATCCAAAGCAGCAATAGCAGTTGACGGTAATCATAGGTTGGAAGCAGTTAAAAGAATTCTGAATGACAAAGATGTTAGCGAAGATGTCAAAGCTGAACTGAGGAGATTACCATGTATAGTTCTGAGCAAAGAAACACCAATTCCTGTTCTAATACAGATAGGCATTAGTAAGTGTTGCAGTTATAGTTTAGTATTAATATAATAGAAATGAACAGTACAAACGATATTGTAACTCAGACAAGTCTGATAATGCAAGCCGAAGTTATCAAGAATGTCATGAAATATGAGGAAGCTGTGAAACAATATGCATTAGATCTAACTGATTCCAACAAGCCAGACCACATTGAACCTTGGTACCCTGTAGATGAGAATCGAAAACCAAAAGGTCCAATTCCACTAACGAACAGACTGTCAGCGTACATTTTGAACAAGGAAGGCATAATCTCAACATTATCTATCACTGCTGGTAACTATCAGCAAATGCTAGCAACCTATTCGAAATTACCTGAACTGGTGATTCTCGAACAACATCAAATGTTCCCAACGCCAGTGTTCACATCATCTATGTTCTCTAGATCTCTCATTAGGGTTGTTATATCTATGGCCAGAGATCATAGGGAAGTTCAATATAACCAAGATGCTTCCCTAGAAGCATTCAAACGGTTATTTGTTATAACGGAGGACCTTCGTAAGGGTAGTGTGTCAGAGTGGACTCGGTTCTTTGGATTGAAAGAGCCATCCCCAAATATAGAGACGTATATATCAGAGAAGGAAAAGATAACGCTCTCTAAAGAGCAGATTGATCTGATATGTTCCCCATATCTGAATGCTATGGTAGCGCATGCATGGCTATCTGATCCTAGCATTCGAAATCTGAATCAAATAACGATTGTTAGGCAGACATCAGTCGATGATGTGTTGGCGTCGTTGTGTCATTTTGACTCATTACCTAAGTGGGTGTTCGGTGCATTTGTTGGGAAGGAAGGTGATGCGGTGAATGATTTAGTGCTGAGGCATTATAGAGAGTTGTACACTAATGAACAGAAAACAACCAAGGAGAGCAAGAAGACTGTGAGTGCTGTGAAAAAGGCAGCGAAGGAAGCCAGAAAGCATATTCCTCCGACTCCCGAAGAGCGTCAAGTACAAGGTAGAATGATTGAACATCCTGCACCTGAGATACAACACGTTGTCATCCCGCAACAAGTGGAACCAGTAGTTGTTCAACAGGAAGTTGCAGATGAAATTATGACTGGATCAGTTCCTCCTGTTCAACCGAAAGCAACCATATTCGATGTCTCACCCATCAAGTCCAATGAGGTTAATCCGATAGTAGTATTGAATGGAGTGGCTGCAGATGTGGTCATTCATAAGATTGATATTCAATTGAGAGAGCGAAACATTTGTGCAGTTGATATTGTTGTACCTGATAGTAGTAAAGATGTTCCGACAGTAATGTCATCATTCTTCAATACTATACCTCCAGTGTCATTGATAATAGCAAGTGTGCCGTGCGGATGTCATTGTAATAACACTGACATACCATTATCCAGCAGTGATATTGATATGTATACGAAGTGTTATTATTCAATCCTATCAGATTTCGGGCACTTAATATTAGTAGCAGAAAACAATATTGATGCACTCTACGCCTGGAATAAATCTCTGGTTGAAAACGTATGTTATATATGATAATATTTAGTAAGACATTATGTTTTAGGGCTTCGCTACAACCACAGAAGATCTCATTATGACACCTGATGCGCTGTTAGAGTATCAAGTTCCATCTGACACAAAGAAAGAATGGAACATGTATATTCCCAAGAAAGACCTCACATGCCATGTATATGTGAAGAAGTCATCGGTTGGTGCAGTTATTCCATACTGCAACTTTGGTGTAGTAGAACATGTAAAACATGACATGATCAAGTATAACAGAGTATTAGAGATTCAACCCAAGAAGTATGAAGTGGACAACATGAACTCCATCAACAGTCCACAACTCTTCTATGAAGGATTCCTTGAGTACATTATTCTTATGTAAGTCTAGTATGAATCAATTATAGGTCTTAATTTTAATTAGGTACACTAAAAAGAATGATATAGTTGTAGATTCTTTTGGGAGGGGTGGTCTAACATCTGTCGTAGCAGCATTATTAGGGAGACAGGGAGTGACATTTGAACATGAGAATAAGGGATTAACAACAATGCAGAGAAACCAAATCACCCAACAGATCAGTATTAGTAAGATTACCGATAGGAAAAAGGCTATCATGGATTCATTACATAACGATGACAGTAGCATTTCTATGATATCCAAATCACTTGAGATGGAGGAGAGTGTCAACAATGTTGTCAAGTCATTCTTCAGCAGTATCCTGAAGGTTCCTGAAAGAGCAGGGCAGTTAACTGATGAATTGGAGAATAGCATAATGGAGTATAATATGACACTATTCCGAGTGTTTGGAGGTGAATACATTGCTTCGGTGACTGATGATGATCCGTCCTCAACTGAACCAGAGATTAAGCGTTTAATTAGTGTCTATCCATCATACAATTCGATAGTTGAGTTGGAAAATCATCACTTTGATCCAGAGTTTCTTCTGTCCGTGATAGATAAGTTAAGAAAACATGAATCAGGTACCTAATTTTGATTAATTTATTAACTCATATAACAGAAAAAATACCTGTTTTCGTTGTTACAAAGAAATCAACTACAAGAAAGCATGAGGTATCTTCTAATCAAGACAGTAGAAAGAAGAATGTATCAAAGAAGGCGAAGAAAGCATGATTGTTTTATGTGATATTTGTTGTGAATATAATTTAATTATCGATCAAAATGTATAATTTGTGTGAATAAATAAATAATCTAGTGTACTGTTATTATATTTTTATTGCAAGTGTAAAAAACATTTGATGTTAATGAGAACTTTCGCACTTAAATTAAATACGAAAAAATGGCTTATGGTATACCATAACCCATTCACTTGTATTTAATATATATTCACTTAAATGAATCGTTAACCTTTCTCCCATAATACTTTGGTTACCACTCATTCATTAACTGTGGATATGTATTGAATACCTA